>Ga0172371_10001126_pt1 | contig 42089 bp, 29 predicted proteins | sample Lak12m_FD_114543 | JGI IMG/M metagenome (GOLD analysis project Ga0172371, IMG submission 114543) | Freshwater microbial communities from Kabuno Bay, South-Kivu, Congo - kab_022012_12m | ecosystem: Environmental > Aquatic > Freshwater > Lake | place: Democratic Republic of the Congo: South-Kivu... | reverse complement strand
TTGACCGGACGGGCATGCAATGGTAAAATCCCGTCGCTAAGTTGATATTGCCCCCATCGTCTAGGGGACCAGGACGCAGCCCTTTCAAGGCTAAAACCAGAGTTCGAATCTCTGTGGGGGCACAGTACGTTAATGTGTCTTATTGATAAAAGGGTACAGACTTACGACCACCGTGAATCAGTACCCTTTTATCAAGGCACAACCTATTGTGTCATACAAGAGGGTACTTATGCCAGACCTGAGAGATTTTATAACCACAGAAGATGCAGCCCACTTGCTAAAATTCCATGTTGAGCATGTTCGCCGGTTATTACGAGAAGGGGATCTCAAAGGGGAAAAAATCGGCACAGCCTGGCTGGTACTCAAGAAATCGGTGGATGAATATATCAAAGAAACGGAAGGATTGAACAAATTCGATCCTCGCCGGGCCAAGCATTAGCAAGATACGAGATTATTTCTGAACACGCCTCCCACTGCGGAGGCGTTTCTTTTTCCTTGACCAATCCGTAAAGTTGTGCTATCCTATTGTATAGCACAATAGGTGCTTTTTGATTCGCAATACCTATTGTATTGTGCAATAGGTATAATTGCCGAAACATTCGCTTTTTGCAAGGTGCTTTGATGTTTGTTCGCCTTCTTCTGGTTTTTACCATTCTGGTCGCTTTGGGGATCGCCTTCTTAGCCTCGATGTCTAGCCTGACAAACAGCGCTGCACAAATGGTAACCAGCGCTACATTGATGACAAACCAATGCCTGACTGGTTTCCTGGTGGTTGTCTCTCTGGCATCTGGCGTGGTGTTTGGCATGGGACTTGGAATGCTGCGCCACAATTCATCGCAGATACCCGCTCCCGCTGATCGCCCTCGCTGGGTTTCTGGCCCTAATGCTCACTGGCAGCGCCTGAATGCACCAGCGCAACGCCAACTCTCCATCTATCACAATCAACTGCCGGACCACCAGCAGGTGCTGGTGGTTTCGGATGAAGAAGAGAGTGACATCTCCCTGCAAGGCTGGGGTTTCTAAGGGGATTCTGCTATGAACCCTCGGGTTGTGGTGGTCTGTATTACGCTTCTGGGCCTGGCAATGTCGCTGCAGGCCTGCTCTGGCATGCCGGCTACCGATGCATACTGGGATGAGATCGCTACACCCATTCCGGCCTATGCGGCTACCGACCAGGCTTCTGCTTTGCAAGCGCGAGCCACCCTCCAGGCCAGCGAAGGCAGGATGTCAGAGCTCGCTGCCGAGTCTACTGCCGTTGTTCTCCAAATGACCCAGGCGGCATCCACCGAAGCCTACTTTGCTCGCCAAACCGAACAATCACAAGCAGCTACTTCTACCGCTGCCCAGCAAGCTGCGGAAGGAACTGCAACCGCCCAGGCTGCTGTTTATACCCAATCTGCACTGAATTCGGCGGGTACGGCGACTCAATCTGCCTACAACAACCAGGCTACCGCTACCAGTGTTGCTATGGGCCTGCTCCAGGCCTCAGCCACTGCCCAAGTGGAACGCCTGGCTGAGCAACGAGAAAGTGAGCGCCAGACCCTGCTCTTCCGCACCTGGGCCGGACGCATCGCGCTGGTGATCCTGTTTGCGGTTGGGTTATTCATTGTCTGGCAGTCGGTCAGTTGGGTGCTGCTGCGAGCCTTTGGCATCCACCGCCTGGCCAACCGTCCGGTAATCATTACCCCGGATGGCAAAGGCGGCTTCAATATCTTCGACATTAGCCGCTCCTTACAGCCTGGCGCGTCGGTAAGCAAGGAGGGCAAAGTGCTTACTGCCGGCGGGGCGACAGATACACACATCCAGAACCAGGTAGCTGCCCGCGCCCAGGCGGCTGAGTTGATGTTAGCCGCCAATTCTGGCCAGGCGGTTCAGTCCAACCAGCGCCGGGCGGTGCTGCGCCATGCGCTCCAGGCAGGCCAGCCCCAAACATTCTCACCGGCTGGCGAAATCATTGATGCAGAAGTGACCATTATCCCATCGGACGATCCCCGCGTGCGCCCGCTGCTGGATGAAGTCGAACCCAAGTTACTCAACGGAGGAGAATAACTATGTTGACCCTTGGCAATTATCGCGCTGAAGCGAATCACTGCGCCCGGACCGTGATCCAGACGCTGACGAAGCGTGGTTTGTTTGCTGTGTTGGAATTCTACCTGACCGAGCGCAATGGCCTGGTCTGGCTGGCGGTCATCCTGGATTTGAGCCGGCTGCAAGGGCGGCTGGAAGGCTTTGTCTCTGCCGAGACGCTGCACCACCTGAGCACGGTCTTGCAGGGCAAGAAGGTATTCTTGTCCAATTCCACCGGCTTGCGTTACATGATCCTGCTTACGCCCGTTCCCAGGCTACCGGACTCTGTGCCATACCCTGACCTGATCGATCTCAACGCTATCCCGTTGGGAGTGGGACTGTCCGGCCCCATCCTGGTGCCTGGGATGCGCAATATGCTGATTTGCGGCGAGCCAGGTTCGGGCAAGAGTAATTTACTGGAAGGCATCCTGATTGCCGCCCTGCGCAGCGGGATGCTGCTCTACCTGGTCGATCCAGATGGCATTACCTTCAACCCCGATGTTTTGAACATCCTTGCGGCTCAGCCGGTGGCGCAGTCCGCGCAAGAATTCAATGCCCTGCTCGAAAAACTGACCGCTGAGCTCCTGCGCCGCCAGTCGCTGTATCATTCTGTAAGCATTGACGGTCAGCCTCCCGCCAACCTGGAAGCCTACAACCGGGCAGCTTCTCAGCCTCTGCCGCCAATCCTGCTGCTGGTCGATGAGGCCAACTCGTACTTCGATCACAAGGATATCCTGGAGAAGCTGACCGACCTGGCCCGCCGCGGACGCAAGTGGGGGTTGGCGGTTGTGCTGGCCGGTCACAACTGGCGCGCCAAAGACGTGCCCCGTGCACTGTCGGCCATGTTTCCGGTGCGCATCTCCTTCCGTGTGGCCGATGACACCAGCGGTGTGGTGGTGCTGGGAAGCCGCCGTTGGGGCAAGGAAGCCCAGCATCTGCGCCAACCTGGGCGTGGCATCCTGCTGCTGGATGGTCAGTATCGCATCTTCCAGGCCTATTACCTCCAGCCAGAGCAGGCGCGTGCATCGCTGCATCAACCGGTGGAGATCGATCCACTCGACCCGCTTGAGAAAACGCTGGTGAGTTATGCCTTGCAACACCTGGAGGGCAGGTTCATTGTCAATCGCCTGGCGCAATCCCTGGCGGAGCAGGGGATCAGCCACCACCAGGTGCAGAAAGTCGCCGAGCAGTTCGAACGGCGCGGCTGGCTGACCAAACCCGGACATGCCACGGATGCTCGCCGCATTACGCCTGAACTGGCTCTTTTGGCCGGGTTTTCTCGTACAGGCGTACAGGCCGTACAGGAGCGTACAGGCAGCCTGCAACCCGTACAGGCAGTCCATGGCTAAAAACCGGCTGCGCATAATCCCTTGCTGCGCATATTTCGTGCGCACATCCACCCTCTATATATGCGCACGGATTGTGCGCAAATCGAAAGGAAAGCTTAATCCATGAATCTCTCTACCTTACCCTTCTTGAAAGTTGCCCTGGATGTCGGTTTCCATGCCGTTAAAGCGGCGACTGTTTATATGCAAGCCCTGTTTACCTACACCTTACAGGCCATCGTTGGTTTTGGCGAAACCGATATGGGCTTGTTGCAAACCGGCCTGACGCGTCAGAAGCGGCTGAACCTTTTCGATGTGCTGATCAACCAGGGGCAGCACCTGCTGGTTGGGCCAGATGTCAAATTGGTCGCCCGTCCGGTAGAACGCACCGATTTTGACCGCCTGGGCTATGCACCTGAAACCCAGGCTCTGATCTATGCCGTTCTGGTGCAGTTGATCCAGGCCGTAGCTCGCAAAGCCGAGATCGTTCTGACAGACCAGGTGATCCACTTGGGGCTGTTGGTAGCCTTGCCTGTACAGGTGTTGCAAAGCCCAGAGGCGCGTTCCATCGTTGCCACACTGGAGAACTGGCTGGTTGGCGAGCATACCTTCAACGTAGATGGGCAGCCGTATCGCCTGTATATCCATTCGCTGAAGGCTATGGCGCAGCCGCTGGGGTCATTCTTCGAGTGGGGTCTTTCAACAGATGGCCAGTGGCAGCGCGCCCAGGCTGATCTGAAAGCCAATATCGGCGTGCTCGACCAGGGCTTCAACACGCTCGATCTGTTCACGCTCTCCGGTGGGCAAATCGTGCGCCGCTATACTGGCGGTGAGACGCTGGGCATGCGCCGGGCTGCCCACCTGATGCAGGATCTGTTCTACCAGCAGACCGGGCGGCGGGTCAGCTTGCACGAAGCCGATGGCTATCTGCGCCAGTGCAGCAATGGGCACGCCTCAGAACTGCTGGTGCGCGGCGCAAGCGTCAATCTCAAACCGCTGGCGCGCCAGGCGCTGGATGTGGCCTTTGGCGAAATGCGCGCTTACCTGAGCCAGGTCTGGGAAGATGGTCGCCAGTTCGACTACATCCTGCTGACCGGCGGCGGTGCGCTGGCCTTGAGCGATCGCCTGCGCCGTGTTTACCCCCAGGCCATTGAACTGCCGGAGCCGGTTACTGCCAACGTGCGTGGCCTGGCCCGTTTTGCCCAGCGCAAGGGCATCCTGGAACCGGCTAATCAGGTAGCATGATTGGCCCTGATCCGAATCGAGTAGCACGAAACCCATGCCTCGTCCACGCCGCACCGAAGTGATTGTTGTGCCTCTCAAGCTCTGGCTGATCCCTGGCCGAGATGACGATCTCATCACCTACTTCCAACACATCCCGGCTGGCCAGCGAGCCGCGGCTGTGCTGCGCGCCATGCGCGGCGGGCTGCAAAACCAACCTGCCGCACCCACAGAGCAGGAAGAGGCTAACTCCATTTTGGACAGCCTGGGCGAGCTGTGGGCTTAACCAGAACCAAGAAATAGAGAAAGGAACTGATCTTTGAAAGAAGTTTACGATGAACTTTATCGAATTGCCGGGTACGCTATCAATCTGCAAAACAAAAGAGGCGCGGGTCTCACTGAAAGCGCCTACCACAATCTGTTTGCAGATGAGCTAAGGGCTGCGGGGTATGAAGTGGAATCCAAGCCTGACGTGTATCTGCACGGTGCTTTGGGAAAATGCCATGACCCGCTCTTCCCGGATTTGCGCGTACGGAAAGGGAACGTACAGGTATTGCTGGAACTCAAAGCAGATGCTCGCAAGATCAACGATGCGGACCGCCGCCAGGCGCGCACTTATCTGGCGGCCTGTCCGGAAATCCCGGCCATTATGATCCTCAACTTCGGTATTTTCCCTTTGGGGCAAGAGCGTTTGTACCAGCGTCATGCACGTGGAAAAACACAGGTGCAAAATGGCTGATGCCGCATCAATTAAATCGTTCCGGTATGGCCAGGGTATTCTGGAGCTGCTTTAATGCCCTGGTTCAGACAACCTGTAGATGCCCAGCCAGAACGCCGCCAAACGGTGTTCTGGCTGCTACAATGCCTGGCGCCCTACCTGCCGGCTCCAACCAAAACCGCGGCTGACCAGTTGGAGGCTGGCGTCTCACCCGACGCTGTGCTGTCAGAGTTCGGACGATGCCTGGCTGAGTTGCTCGCTCGCTGGCAGACCTATAATACCGGTCTGTCGGCGCGCTTACAATCGCAGGAAGCGCAGGTTGACTGGCTGCGCAAGGAAAATGAGCGCTTGCAAACTGAACCGCTGCGCCGGCAGATGAAACAGGCGCAGCAGAAGGTTCACGAGCTTTCTGGCGCTTTATCGCAGGCTGGAAAGGATCTGGAAACCGTTCGCCGTGCACTGGCAGCCGAACAGGTTGCTCGCCAGCGCGAAGTTTCTGAACTCCAGGCTTACGTTGTCAGCCAGAACCGCATTATTGCCCAACAGCAATTACGCCTGAATGGCCTGTTGGGCGAAACCCCGAGCGCAGAAACGGCGGGGGAGAAATCCTAGATGTGCGCATTATCCATGCGCATATTAAGAGGGTGGCTGTGCGCAGCAATTATGCGCACATACCAACGTGCGCAGGCTGCCGACCGGCCGCCCTCACCCTTTTATTTCAAGGAAACCTATGAATGATTTGTCGCTTGAAAGAATCGAACAACTACGCCAGGCCGTAGATGTGCAGATAGGTGAGAGCATCCGCAAAAAGGTTCTGCACACACTGGCCATCACAGGCGTGGCCAGCAACCAGCAGTTGATCCAGGCTGCCGGGCTGCAGCGGGACAAGCTGCGCCGTACACTGGAAAAAATGGCTGCGGCTGCTTCCGATTATCCGCCCTTATTCTCGATCTACAACAGCAAACTGAAACGTGGGGCTGAACCAGGCCCTTCCTCCAGGGTCTACCGCCTGGGTGAAAGCGGCGCGGCTTTGTGCCGGGCAGATGGATTGGAAAACACGCGCCCTTGCCAGTTGGAAGATGCTCGCGCCGTCCGCCATGCCCTGGGCATGCTGGATGTGCATCTGGCTGCTCGCCAGGCCGGTTTGCAGGTCAAGACCGACCGCAACCTTTACTACAACGACACTGACTTCATTCGCCCGGATAACCTGGTTACATTGCCGGATGGCAAGCAAGTGATCCTCGAATCCGAACAAGATGCCAACTCGGATTTCCTGGAGCGCATCCGGCGCAGCTTGATCAACAAGATCGATTTCTTTAAAAGCGATGCTTCAGCGGATGTGTTGATCGAAATTCGTATGCTCGTAGATTTGCCGCGTGGTAAGTTTTGGCAGCACACCTTGAGCATCTGGCGGCATGCCATTGAGATCACCCAGGAAGCCTATGGCGCAGATTTGCCTTTCCGCCTGTTGGCGCTGCCGCTTGGCGAGTTTCTGGACAAGCCGGATTGGAATGGGGAGCCTGATCCGTATCGCTGGACAGATTTGACCTCCGGCGATGCCGGTCTCATCCTGACAAAATCCGAGCCATTGGCGAAGGCTGCCTTGCAGATGCCTGCTTTTTCCAACCTGGAGCGGCGTATGGTGCTGGCAGCTTTGCTCCAGCACTTGCGTGAGAGCAGCTGCCTGGCCAGGCAAACGCATCCAGATGTGGAATTCCTGTATCTGATGCGCATGATCTACCTGGCCTCCCATGATCCATTTGCCCCGGCCCTGTCGCGCAGTGGTATGCCGTTTGAGTCGCTTTACCTGCTCGACCAGTACCTGAAAATGAACCCTAGCCTGCGCCAGATCGTCGAAGGCACCACCCAGATGGACGCCCGGCGTATTCACTGGAACCAGAGCACTTGCCTGCACCGTATGCAGGTGGTTGTTGATCGCTTTCTGGAATATCACGGCTGGCAGAGCAATGGCCCGCTGCTAGCCTATTCACATACCGTGGATTACCAGTCACGCTCCCCACGCCGCTTCAGCGTTAGCGTGGAGATCACCAACCCCGAAATCATGATCGCCGAGGAGATAGCTGTTATGCCGGGCAAACAGGAGATCGAATTCCTGGAGAAATCCCTGACCTGGGTGCTGACTGCCATCTTTGCCTATACCCACCACCTGGGCCTGAAGAAACCACCCTTCTGGTAACCATCTTTCAGGTGCGACGCACGTGCAAACGAACGCTTTTTGTTCGTAGCGTGTTGCACCTGGTAGGCCCTCTACCGCCGTGCGTCGCACCTTTTACGAAAAGGAGAATTTCAAATGACAACCACCCCTCTCAACCCTCCCTTCCTCCCCGCCTTCACGCAATTCCTCCTGGAGCAGGATCGTTCGCCGGTAACTGTTCGTGGTTATGCCAGCGATATCTGCCTTTTCGTGAGCTGGTTCGCCCGCCGCAAAGGCCAGCCTTTTTCCCTCCAGGATTGGACCGCCGGCGATGTCCGTGAGTACCGCCAGAGTCTGATCGACTCCGGCGCCAAACCCCAGACCACTAACCGCAAGCTGGCAGCCCTGGTCGCTCTGGGACATTGGGCAGTTCAAACCGGTCAGCTGCTGCATAACCCGGCCCTCAACGTGCGCAACGTTTCCAGCCTGGCCCTTGCGCCCAAATGGCTGGACAAACGCCAGCGCTCTGCCCTGATCCGCGCCGTCGAAATCGACTTGCTCTCGGCCAAACAGCGCTACCCGCGCCTGTGGGTGATGCGTCTGCGTGATGCCGCCATGGCGCTGCTGCTCCTGAACACCGGTCTGCGTCTCAGCGAGCTGTGCGCTTTGCAGCTTGCCGATATCCAGATCAGCGAACGCAAAGGCAGCCTGGTAGTTCGCTCCGGCAAAGGCCGCAAGCAGCGTACCATCCCTCTCAATGGCCCTGCCCGCCAGCTTCTATCCGAATGGCTGGCCGTGCGCCCCGAAAGCTCGTCCAGCGCCCTGTTCATCGGCCAGCGCGGCGAGCGGGTGGGTGTGCACTCCGTCCAGCGCGCCGTCGTTCGCTACGCGGTTGCCGCCGGCCTGAGCGATGTTACTCCCCACGCCCTGCGCCACACCTTTGCCAAGACCCTGCTCGATGAAGGCGTCAGCCTCGAAAAAGTAGCCGCACTGCTCGGTCACACCAGCCTCAACACTACCCGCCTCTACACCACCCCTGGCGAGCGTGACCTAGAAGACGCCGTCGAGCGCCTGGAATGACCTCGCCGCGCCCAATCCTGTAAGGGCGACCCAATCCGCTCAATCATAGACTGGTCAAGCCCGGAATTTTGCCCATCAATAAACTTATCAAGCCCGGTACGGGTTGCCCAGGATCCTAAATGCAGATCTACCCCCGATCTTTCCCCTCTCAGACTTCAATCGCTACCTCTGCCGCATCCAGCGCATCGGCAAGAGTCTTGTGTTGTTTGCTGCTCTCCCATACCATGCCGCCTTCATCCAGGACGCGCACCAGCGATTTACTGGTTTCATCTTGACCTAACTCGATCCAACCCATTTCCTCGATCCAATGGGCGATGTTGGGGTATGCTAGAGCCAGGAAGCTTTGAACAGGCTGCTTCTTGGCTTTCTTGCCAGGCTTACGAGTGCTACGACTGTCTTGGGCGGCCTGCCACAACGCCATCGCCATCTTCTCGGCTTGATTGGGGGTGAGCAGTATGCTGATCTCATCTGCCGCCAACATTCTGAAGTCAGGAGATGGCGGGGTTTCTTGGATGGCAAAACGGATATCGTCATCATAGCCTTCTTCCCGGTCGAGAGGGTCAAAATGGATTTCAAAAGAGATGTGGTCATCGAGTTTGATAATCATAGATCCTCGCGTTGTTCCTTATCCAGGTGTTCCAGCACCCACAAACAGGCCAGCTTGATTGCTCCTAACTCATTGAAATAGCGACTGCGCCTTTCACTGGATTTCACCGTTCCCAGGTGGCGCGGATTCATGCCAATGCTCTCAGCAAAAGCTTTTTGGGTGATGCCTTTGGCTTTCAACTGATCCAGGAGCGTTTCCAGGGTGGTGGCCTTGAGATAACTTTGTACATCCACCATGCCACCCAGGCTGGCGACTTCTTTAGCGACCACTTCTTGAAACGCTTCCGGGGTTTGAAAAAAGGTATACGCCAATGCAGCACAATGATGGCAATACCCATGCTTGCCGATGTAGCAACTACAGGCCGATGCTACCCGTTCACCTTCCAGCCAGATCGAAACGGTGTACGTGCCGTGATTGCCTTGCACTTTGCCGGTGATACGCTCACCGATGCGCTCCAGAGCGAAGAACTGGCCAACGTAGCGGCGGGCTTTTTCTCCCGGAGCACCAGGCCAGGTGGAACGGATAATCCTTTGGAACTCAGTATTGGAAATCATCAACTAAGGACTCTGAAAATCAAAACTGTTTGGTTTCTCTCATGCCGAATAAAAACCTAGCTCATCTCAATGATCTGGTATTGCTTTGCAGTTTTACTACCACCGCTAAGCCAATCTTTAACTCCATCGTCTTTAGTAAACAACAGAATCTGAGTTTGCCCGGCCAGATTCTTCAAATATTCCAGTGCTGCTTTCTGGCGTACCGCATCAAATTCCACAAATGGATCATCCAGTAATAGCGGGAGTTTTTCACCCGAAGCGCTCATGAGTTGTGTGATTCCCATACGCAGAATCAAGTAGATCAAGTCACGCGTACCGGTGCTGAGTTGTTCAGTTGGCACCAGCTCATTTATTTCTGGAGATAGAACGCGCACACCTAATGTATTTGGATCTATTTTTACCTGACGATAGCGAACATTTGTTATGTGCGCAACCCCTTTTTCAACAATACCTTCTAGCCGCGGCGCAAATATTTTCTGAAATTCCTGTGTTGCAATTCGCAATTCGCTGATAGCAAGCTCCAAAGTTTGTCCAAGGCTGTTTAACTGCTGCACTTCCTTATTTGCCAGGTCAATCTCTTCATCTAGCTCTGCCAGGTGGCGCAAATTCTTCATTCCTCGGCTGACTCCATCTTGCAGTCGTGTCAGGTGGTCCCGTTCCTGCAAAACTTGCCCGTTCAACTTTTGCGCGTTGCGTTCATAAATTTCTGGATTATCGCTGGCTGTAAGATTTTTCCACTCTGGATGTTGTTTGGTTAGTTCTGCAATTTTCATTTCCAGGCTTGCGCTCTCTGCTTCAACTTTGGAGTAACTGCCTTGTATCGCTTGCTGGGCCTGGAGCGCTGCACTCAACGCGCGTTGAGCTGCCTGCCAGTTTGAGAAACCCTGGAAGGAAGCCTCAAAACTCTGTAACGCCTCAGTAAATGAATGGTGGGTTGTATCAATCCCAGCCGATTGAACAGCAAGCAGGATTTCCTTCTCTAATCGATTGACAGCATCTTTTTTCTCTGCCCAGCCGTCGATATCCTGCTGGATATTCTGCGCTTGCAATCGCAGTTGTTCTAAATGACCCTGAAGCTTCTCAATTTCCGACCGAGTGTTATAGTAAACCTGCAGGTCAGCATCTAATTGAGCGAGATGTTGGTCTGTAAAATCGTCTGGAAGCAGCCCAGAGTATTTCTCATCCACCTGCCGACGGAAATCAGCCAGTGCTTCTTCTTTGGCGCTGGCAATAGATCGGGCATTGGATAAGTGAGTCCTTACTTCATCAATCTGTCTTTGTAATTGCTCCAGGTATTTCTGTGCTTCTATCCAATGACTGTAATTTTCCAGTCCTTTTTCGTACCGCTGCATGCCTTCCGGAATTCCGTCAGGCGTAGCCTGGATATCGGCTTTTGCCAGCAAATCGATGATCTTTCCCTCGACCTGGGTCAAAGAACGTTGTTGTGCATGGAATTGATCTACCCGTTGTTTGACAATTGCAACCTGTGATTGGAGACGTTCTAAGGCCGTTTCATTTGCGATTAACCGCTCTTTTTGTTCACACGCATCGAAAAACTGGTTTAATGCATCACCCATTTCTGGCGCTACAAAGCCATATTTGTGGAGTTCTTTTTCCAGGCGAGTCTGGATGTGTTGTAAACGATCACGGGCTTGCTTGTACTGAATACGGCGTGTCTCCCATAGACTCTTTCTTTGCTCGATTTGAAAGCCCCTTTGTTGGTGGCTTTGAAGCTGCTGTAGTAAAGCAGCAAAAGTGTTTTCTTGGATTACCTCTGGAGCCAAAGTCCCCAGTTTTTGGCGAAGTTCATCCTGAACCAGACCTAATGCCCCCTCGCCAGTTCTGATCTCATCATGTTGGCGTACAAACTCCGCATAAATTGGTTGGATTTGAGAATAGATCGTGATCTCCGTAGGGGGCTGATCGACCATAACAGGTTGTTTAAGCTGTAACAAAGATCGGCAGCCGCGGCGTGGTTTGGGTGCTGGACGTACACCACTTTGGATTTCTCTTACCGTATTTTCCAGGCGTTGGAATTCTGTCACAGGCATCCCAACCCTGTTCCAGGCCTCTTTTGATTGTACAAAACGCGCTTGCGCCGAGGCAAGCTGCTGAGTGGCGTTCATCCAGCGCTGCTGCAGTTGGTTCAACCCAGCCATCCCCAATTGCTCAAGCGGTTCAAGCCTTTGTTTTTCCAGATCAAACGCTTGCTGCTCATTTTGGTAGTTCTGGTCGATCTGGGTAAACTGCTGTTGCTCATCTGCAACCGTTTGTCTCGCAGATTCCAGTTGGGCTGCAATTTCTTGAATACGCGGCCTTTCTTGTTGAGCAACGTTTCGCACATTTTCTAGCCCGGAGACTTGTCTTTGCAGATCATTGATCTGTGAATGCAATTGCGCAAGTTCACTCTCTGCTTCAGCTATTTGCGATGATTTCCCTGCCAGACTTTCGTATAATGGATTGTACTGCGCCGCCAGTTGCAGCATCTCATCACGCAGATGAGCTGGATACTTGCTCCAGTTGCGCCATTTTTCTGCATTGGTCTGGGCATTTGCTAGGATTGCTTCCCAACGATCTTCAGATATACTGGCCTGACTGGCGGCCTGTTGAATTTGTTGCACCGCCCGTTTTGCCTGGGCTAAATCTGTCTCCAATTTCCCAAGCTCCTGGCGATCTTTGGCGATACCTTCATGACCGATCTGTACTAATTCAGTCAGGTTCTGAGCATTTTCGCCAAATTTGTTTTGTTTTTCCTGGATAGCGTTACGCAGACTTGAAAATTCCTCATCTAACCAGTTCTGCAATATATTGCTGGCTGTCTCTGCTGATTCTGTTTCCAGATCAGGAAAATTTTTCGATCCTCTCGGTGCTCCCAAGGTTGCACGCAATCCATCCAGTTGGTTGTACAATGCCGAGAAGCGTTGTGTGGCATTGTGCGCCAGATGCTCTGCTTGTTGGGCATCGCTCTGGGCTTTTTCATGTTGCGCCAACAGCCGTTGGGTTTTCGGTTGAGCATCTGCTGGAAATTTAGACCAATCCTGATACTGCGAAACTTTTTCCTGGCAGCGTTCCACCTCGTTGTTTGTTTTCTCAATCGTTTGGCGCTGCTGCCTGACAATCTGCCTTTGGGCCAATAAACGTTGGTACTCCGCCTTGTCGCGTTCGCGCTGCAGCTTTTCGAAACTCTCTTCTGTCTGGGCCAACTCGTGCATCTGATTGGATAGCGTTTGATGCTCGTTTTGCAAGCGCAGGCGTGCAGCCTGTAATTCTTCCAGGCGGTGTTGTGCTTCAGGTAGCGGCTTGCTGCGTGAGCGCTGTGTGCCGATTTGCTCTTTCAAAGCCGTTTCAAGTAGTTCAATTGCCTGGCTGGCTGTTGATTCCTGAGAAGCAGAAGCTGATAATCGTAAAATCGCATCGGTAATCGCTGACGCTGTCCGCTCCAGGGCAGCCAGTTCTGCCTGGCGCACCAGGCTGGTGTTTTCAAAAACTTCCCGAGGCATCCCCAACAAATCTTCGGCAAAAAACAATCTCCCTTGAGACGATGATGAAAATTTGGCATTCAGACTCTTACCGCTTTTTACGTCATATAAAAATGTCTCTGCCCTTGGGGCGAAAACCCGCTCTACCTTATATTCAGCGCCCTGATCTATCTCGAAAACCAGTTTTAATCCAAAGGTCGCCCGTGTGTCCCATGGCGCATACGCTTCCATTGCTGCTTTTTTGGCGGCGGTAATGGAGCCGGCGTCAAAAAAACCATACAGTGCCGCAAAAATAGACCGCTGCAAAGTGGATTTTCCTGCTTCGTTGCGCCCATAGATCAGGTTCAAACCAGGGCTGAAATCATAGGCCTGGCCTACCAGCTTTCCAAAACCATCCAGTTCAATTCGTTTTAATTTCATAGAGATTTACCTGCTTGCCGTCTAGGGCCTGTAGGGCAAAATTCAATGCAGTCAATTGTTCTTGACGTTCAGCCTGGTTTTCAGCGCTTTGGATGCGCTCTAAAAAGCGTTGTACCAAAAGCCCTCTTACCGTCTGCTCGCCAGCCAGTTTTTGTAGATCGTAGCTCATGGAAAAATGGTTTTCCAGGCTAAAGAATGGCGTAGCCTGTACCAGAGGGCGTAAAGCAGACGAATTTAGATTGATGTCAGGCTTCCCCTTTATAACCACATGAACTGCACAGTGAGGCGTGGCAGTGATTTCATTCTCTAATGCTGCATCAATTCGGCGCGCTGCTTCGGCAGCAGATGTGCAGTGGTTTACATCTACTTCCACAGCACGGTAATGCCATTGCTGCACCGATAACGGTTCAATGTGTAGATTTTTTCCATCCGTTTCGATCAGAACGATATGGTGCAAGCCAGCCTCTTCAAATGGTGAAAGCGGCTCCGGGCTTCCCGGGTAAACAAAGAATGGTTTTTCGCCTGGCGGGAGTTGTGCAACATGCTCTCCTCCCAACAAAGCAAAAAGAAAACCGGCCTTTTGCGCTTCTTCGATGTTGATGGAATGTATTCCGCTGTTTGCTTTTCTTAGAGCATGCAAGAGTAAGATATTCATCCCTTTTGCAGGCTGAAAATTCTCAAAAAGCTTTTGCCCACGTGTAGGTGGGTTGCATGCCCCCCACAAATAGATATCAGGAGTCAATTCCAACTGAGTGAGCTTACCCTGATAGAAGATATCCACATTCTCTGGCCAGTTCAAGCGCGCATAGGGCGACTCGTTGGTATAAGGATCTTGTGCCCCTGGCGCGATGATTACCCGCATTGGAGCCAGCAAAGCCAGTTGTTGCTGGATGAAATCAGCAGTTTCTGGAAGCAGATACTCCTGTACAAACAGGTCTCCGCCAATCGTAATTGCATCGACTTTCAGCTCACGGGCGCGCGCCAGGATGCGCGTCAGGGCAGCCCGCAGGTCAAGCCTGCGTTCGTTGCCGTATTCCACAGGGAAACCTTGTCCGGCAAAAGATGCATCCAGATGCAGATCAGCAAAGTGCAGTATTTTGTATCCCATAAAACCTCGCTATACCGCAGTTTTGGTACTTCCACCATGTTGGCTGAAACGTGGTCGAAAGCGGATCTTAACCGCTTTTTGCGTAAAAATGCGCTCGGTAGATTTGGTTGACCAAACAAAAGCTTCACCTGGCGCCAGGGCCGCCATTTGCTGCGGGGTCAGATCGGAAAGTGCGGTAATGGATTTCTGAATATGTCTAAGCCACTGCGGTGAGTTGAAACGGTGCAGTACCACCAGGGAGGAAAGTTCGATGATCGCGTTAGGCAGCGAAGGCGGGTCTTGCGAAGCAATCAACACCGAAACACCCTGGTGACGCATTTGGCGAATCACATCCACAATGTGAGTGGTCAAATCCTCATTATCCATATATTTGTGGGCTTCGTCAAAGACGATGAGCTTGTTATATCCTTCGTCATGCCCCGCGTTGGCAAAGATGTTCAGCATTACTACAAACAGCCCCAAAGCCTCATCTTTATCGATGAATTCATCGCGTAAATCAACGATGATCAAGCGTCCAGGTTTCAACGTTTCCGCCAGGTTACGTTCATCGTCGATAAACTGTGCAGCAAAATCTAACCGGATGTTGGCAATATTCTTCTGCGAGTCCGTAAGGTCAGAGCCCTCAATTTCTTCTCGCAAGGTATCTAAAGTCATCTGTTGGCGTAGCTGGCGCATAATCATATTGATCTGCTTCATGTACATCTGGTTGCCAACTACTCCCATCAGGAAACGCCAATCTTTGAAGGATAATTCTTGCGAACTGAAGCTGATCGGTTCTACCTGGATGCCGGGGAACTCTGCCCGGCGTGCTGCCAGTTTATCGGCAGAGGTCAGGATGAGCACATCCTGCAGCTCGGCTGGCCGAGCGCCGTACTCTTGAGCCAGGGCTTTGATTTCATCTTCCTTGTCGTTAGGTCGCACCATTGAGACAAACTCTGGCGGATAATCCTGGCTCTCATGGTAATGGAAAATTACCGTTGCCAGTGGAGCAGGTAACAGGTTGATTCCCGGCAGTGGCCGGGTTGCCATTTCAACGATCGTCCCTACCGTATAGGATTTACCGCCTCCTTGCACACCAAACAAACTGATCGTGTTAGTGCCATTTAGATCCAGAGCCAGGAGCTTGCCTCCTGATTTCCCCAGGATGCCATACTGTTGACTTGGGGCGCTCTCGCCAACCAAAACATCAAAGACGGGCCCCGTTTCATCCGCAGATGGAGGAGCTTCCACCGGTTCTGGCGCTGCCGGCTCAGGCCGAATAGGTGGGGTCGGTTCAGCTTTCTGCACCGTTGCTGGTGGTGCAGCAGCACTGGACGGTTGCGCCGGCAGTTCGGGAATTTCATGCCTTTCCGGTTTGATATCCTGGAGTGGCGGTTGGTTCGTTATCGAAGGCTTGTCTACCTCAGGTTTGCTTTTGGGACCGGTCGACTTGCGGAAAATCGTGCGCACCTGTTCGTATTGTGCATCCTTGCGCATATCTGAAGACAGGATGATTTCCTGGCGTTTCTCGGCGATTTGCAGCGCCTCGGCAATCGCCACGGCTGGTTGTACAATTTCCTGAAGTCTGGCCTCTTGGCGCAAACCAGCATCTACCAGGCGTTGCAAGTAATCTTTGCCAACCCGATAATACACCAGCCCAGCATGTTCTTCGTCGACTGTCAGATCATGGCTGCCAAAATCGAAGATCAGGCCTGCTCCTGCGGTTGCTACTTGGTATCCTTGATCCAACGTAGCGATGAAATCTGCAAAGGTTTTTCCTGCCTCCGGGCTGACTAAGCCGTATCGCTGGGAACGCTGCAAGTAAAAGGCTAGCAGGGCGATCAACTCACGGGTTTTTACCTGCCGATCAAGCCGGTCAGGAATGTGATAATGAGGATCAAACTGCTTGCTCAGTTCACTCTGTGTATTGGTGATCTGGCTTTCAATATCCTGCCGCAAACTCAGATATTCATTGATGTCGCCCAGGTCAGAACGCAGCTTTACTTCGATAACATTGAAATGCAACCGCTGGTTGTTGGGGTCGCAGCTCACTAATAGTAAATCGCCTCGTTTGAACGAAATTTCTTCATCCAGCGGATCATCTTTTCCTGATTGAGTCAGTAAATCAACGTGCGAATCAATAGGAATCAGAATACAATCTTGCAACAGGCCGAATTGTTCCAGGAACAGGCGCGCCAATGCTAAGCCCAATACGCCGCTGACATCTGTTGGCGTTGAGAGCAGCTTCAGCGCCAGGCGACCGCTGAGTGACCTCAGCAGATTGAGCATATATAGCTCTACTCCTTCGCCGCGATCCAGCCCGCGCTCTGCCAGTGTTGGCCGGATTAAACTCGTAATCTCTTCTGTGATCTGCGTGGTCAGAAACAGCCGGTCGGTGTCCATGCTGGCAAATTCCGGTACAAAATCGAGCAGGTAGATTGCACCTCCCTGCGAAGGGCCGCTGTCGAAATACTCTAATCCCAGGTTGCGGTCAATTGTGAACACCCAATTGGTGGTTTTATGCACCAGATTGAGCAAGTTTTTATGTTTGATGCGCAGCCTCAGATGCAGGGTCGGGCGGGCGTCTGGAACAGGTTTGCCGGTTGCCACGCAGGCTTGCAGTGTCGCCAATTGCTCCAGGATCATGGCAAGTTGTGTACTTACCGGGCTGGTTGGCGTAAGCTCTAGACATTCAGCCGGGCGAAGCTGGCGCTGCCAGGCATAATCTGCCTGGTCCTCACTGCCAAAGGCAGTTACCGGGTCTTGGATCAACCCATGTAAGAAGCTCGAACGGCCCTCCACCAGTGAGTTGATATCTACATCTACTGGAAATACATCGTGCAGCAGGCTGATGTGCGCCTGGTACGCCTCGTGATGTTCCAGGAATTCATCGATTTGATTGCGATAAAAGCGCAGCTTTGGGAACAGATGGTTCTTGCTTGGGCTGGAGAAAGCATCCGCCTCAGGACTGACCTGGCGTTCCGGGTTGACCAACTCTTCAACTGCTTCGCCGATATCTTCTTGTAAGCTTCCCTGCGTAAACAGGCGCAACTCATAATGCAAACCGGGCAGCCTGGTTTTTGAGCGATCCCTCTCAATTTTTAGGATGGCATCGACCAACAAAGCTGCGTCTCCCGGATTGAATGCATTGATCTTGAGCGTTTGCACATAGGGATGCTGGATCAAATAACGCTGGATTTTCTGCGCTAGGGTGTCTCGATCCACGCCGCCCACTGCACCTGCCTCTGCGCTGGAGCGATTGATTGCCAGGTAGCGTTTGATGCGCGCAAATAGCGCCCGGCGATCCTGCACATCTTCGAGCATGTATAAGCTCCAGAAGGGAGTCAGTGGGCCTTGTTCTATATAGAACCGTGAAACGCCATAGGGAAAGCTCTCATGGGCTGGGCGCAGGAATGGCGGCAGGTTCATTAGCGCCAGACCTCCCCGCAAAAAATTTCGCAAGCTGGCTGGCAGGGCGGTCTTGGGTTGGTCAGTCTGCATAGCCTGTTCCAACCAGTTCTTTGCCAGCAGGCAGCGTTGTAAATGCCAGAGCAGGTGAAGTGGGTGGGTAGGGGCGATCAGGTAAACACGGTCGTTGATCGGCGTATCATTAGGGATTTCAACATACACACTATCGATGTCCAGCAGCACTGCCTCGGTGCGCCTCCGCCCGGATTCGTCTGTAGTGACTACCACTTGCTCGAAATCCGCACTGGCCGCCTCTAGCCAGGACTGATATGTGTTTGCATAAGCCAGGATCAAGTCCGTGTAAGCCGTTAAATCAACTGTCTCAACCAGCAGCTTCTGGTTGCCATTCTGGATCGCTTCGAAGAGCTTTCTGCGCGCTTGCAAGAAGGCCGCAGGCACTTGACCCTGGTTGTGAAACTGGCGCTCGGTGGGCGTAACGGTCTGATGGGTCATGCCCTCGCTGAAGATCAAGCGCCAGCGCCCCAGGTTTTCGGGTTTGCTCAACGTGTCGTTTTCGATCTGGCGCAGCAAGCTGCTGACCAGCAGCGTGAACCTGGTTTGAGCATCGTAAACGATTTGGAAACTGGCTTCGGCGCTCTTGCCTTTGGCAGCGAACCAGCCTGTTTTTTCCGGATGGGGCTTTATCGATGGATCAAAGGGGTTATCGCCTCGATCTAGGGCGGCAAATCGCACCTGTAATTGGGCATCCAGGAATGAGTTGACCGTGACATTGCGCGCTGCTTCCACCGGCGGCGGCTCGCCGTTGGGGTCTTTCCAGAACCACACATCTTCACTGGTATTAGTGCGCTTGCCTCCGGGGTTATAGGGGTCGCGCAGCACGCGCGGATTCTCTTCAGGATCTTCGTAGTTTAACAGCTCCCCTGCTTCGGAAAATACTCGCACCCGGAAATAATACAGCCCATCCTCCACAAGATCTCGAAATTCTTTGATGTTGATCCTCTTCAGATTAGAGCTGACCGGGATATTCTTGCTCTCGTAGGCCACTATGTCGCCATCTGTGCTGATAATTTCAATTCGAAAAGCTTTGATATCTGGCACCAGGTTGGGTTTAGGGTGGGTGCTCCAACTTACTTTCACTGAGGTGGCTTTATTGACATCCAGGTAAAGCGGGTTATCCGGGCCAGGGGGGGCGTTTTCATCGCGCGCTTTCAATCCCAAATCATCCACGAAGATCAGGATTTTGCTGCTGACCTGTTCGCCCTCAAAAGGCAACTGGTCAAAACTCAGCCCGTGCAGGGCAGGATCATTGGCAATCTCGCTGCCCCAACTGCGGATATCCGGAACTCGTTTGGTGCGTAAAAACCGGTACAGTTCGGATTGTAGGCTGTTGGTTTTCAAACGCAAGTTGTGAATCCGCTCCAGCAGCGAGACATCACTGTCTTGCAAAATGGCGCACGAATCAAGGTTGCGCGCTGCCCGTATTTCGATCAACGCTGGGTTCTGGTACAAGAGAAAATCGGGCGCCAGGCCCAGCTCATAAATTGCGCCGCCAGTGCTTCCAGGTTCACACTTGTTCTTGAGGATCGTTAGGTAATAGCGCATTAAGTTATCTACCGCCACGTGGGATACTCTGCGCAAGTGGCTGATCAGCCGGTCAACCAGCCCACCCAACTCAGCCGGCATCTGTTGGCGCAGCGCTTGCAAGATCTGCCCCGGCACAATACCCAGATCGATCTCGGCAAATGTGCTGACATCGAATGAATCTTCCGCGGCAGCTTTCAGGCCAGGCGGCACAAAAGCCAGCAGAGGCCGCTTTTCTTCGTTGCGCAGCTCGATCAGGCGCGTGGCGCTGATCTGCCAGGCGGCTTCTGCTGCCTGGCGTGGAGCGAGGATATATACAATATCTGCGTTCAGCCCTTCACTGTTCAACTCGGCGCACACCTGGCGCATGACTGGATCAGACAACGAGCTGATGCGCAAACAATGGCCGGGCCGGCTGGCGGCTAAAATTGGCTGGATCAATTCTTTGACAGCTTTCGCCAGCGCCTGGTTAAGTTCTACTTGAGTCAGTTCCAATACAGGTTGCATAGGATCACTCCAGGCTGCGGATCGGGTAGCGCGGCCGGATCGTTTGGGTGTTGTAAGCGTCGCTCAAATCGGTGTAGAAGCCGATTTCGCGTAAGCGGCGTTTCAGATTGTTCAGATTGGCGTTGAAAGCCTTGTTATCTTCGATCGTGGCATCCTGCCAGTTGGGCATGATCACCAGCCCGTAGCGCTGGCGCAGCCAGGTAACGAAATCATCGATCAGGATCGGGCGAGAAGTAAAGCGTGTCGTGCTTCCCGCTCCTTCTGGCTGCAAAACGGCAATTTGTACCAGGAATTCCAGCAGCCGGCTGCCCAGGTACCAGCGCCGGCGGTTGCTCTGCCCCTTGCCCTGGCGCAGCAGGCAGGTGTCCTGGTTTTTCATAAAGACCGAGTCCAACTGGCGCGTCAGCTCTCGCCGGTAGTTGTACGTGCGCTCCAGGGCGACCAGCTCAACAAAAGTTTCCCAAAGCGGCAAATCTTTCATCTCGTAAATGGAGCGCACCTCAGGCCTTTCTTCCGTAACGCCCTCTGGCAGAATGACATCGATGCGCTGTCCAAAATATTCTGGCATGCCTGGGATTGGATTTCCCAACAGGCGCAGGACTTCTACCACCGTTTGAGGTTGGGCAGACAGGTGCTGTTTTTGGTAAGCGCTGCTTTTGGTGTATTGAAACAATTGGTTGACCAGGAATACGGCATGGATATAGTCGTTCATCGAATCATATATTGTGGCGCAGTTGTCCATCGCAATCTGCGCCATATGGCTGGTGTGATCTTCGCCCATATCCAGGATGATCTCTGGCAGGCGGATATTCTCGTTTGCCTGCGGGTTCTGCCAGGCATAGGGGCAGCCAGCAAAGGGTTGGGCCTGGCTGGGCTTTACCGGGCAATGACGGCAGTCGGGGTGGGCGCCTTTGTCCTGAACCCAGCCAGTAAGCTGGCGGAACAGGCGCAATAGATATAATCCCAGGTGAAAACCGATGGCTGTGCGCAGGTAGCCGATCATCACCGAGCGCGGTACGTAATTTTCATACACCAACAGGCGGCGCAAGTCGTCACATAACAGAAGCGCCTGGCCCTGGCACAAGGGCGCTTCGAGATTGTCATGCACGCTGCTGGGGCTTTCTTTGAGTACTGGATTATCCACCATGTGTACAATCGTCAGGGTATCCAAATCCAGGCGAGTTGCCCCGTCATATTTGTCATACCCACCGGTGGGATCCATGCCCTGGCCTAGAAAATTTTTTAAACGCCCGATCAACCCAGGATCCGCAGCCTGCATCATGCTGTACAGATGCTCGGCGCCGCGATAATCTTTTGCCTGGGCAGGGTTGCGTAATTTATAGGCGTTTAAGTGCAGGGGTAAGGGCGCAGCCACTTTTTCTTTATCGGGAATGCCACGAAAAACCAGGTCCAGTAGATCACTGTGAATCCAATCCTGTACAACCTCCGGGTGTTCGCCAAAGCCCAGCAGCTTATCGGGATGCTGGCTCAGAAGCTGATCCATGATGTATTTCAGGGTCACCTCTTTGCGGCCTGTTTTAGCTACCGGGCGCTGCCCGTTATACTTCAAGAGCATATACAGATTGATCAGCACACGATCCAGTTCGATCTGTTTGGGTTGCAGGTGGCAGATGCGTGGGTTGTTAAATTCATAATCACGGCGTTCAATTTTCATCGCCGGCCTTCCTCTCTGATTGCCAGACCTGCAAGCGCAGCCTGGCCAGGTCTTCCTGGATCAACTCGTAATAGCGTTTGTCGTCGCGGGTCAGCAGCACCCGGTTGTAGGGCAGGTGCGCCAGGGCATTCTTGAACGTGGACAGGTGGATAAAGATGCCGCTGATATCATCCGGCGACGGCACATAGCCGCCGTTGATCTCTTCCAAAAGCTCGAGCAAGTCCAATGAAATGGTAAGCGCGGCCTGGGCCGAGCCTGGGACAAGCTGGCTTGCATCTGCCGGATCGTGGATAAACTTAAAGTGGTGGTTGGTGTATTCCAGGTATTTTCCGGCCTCAAATTTAGGAATTTCGATTTTGAAGTCTTTCAGGGGAAACAGTCGGAAAGAACGCACCCTGGCTCTAACCGTCTGCCCGGCTCGGATGCACACAAATTCGCTCGCTACCTGCGGGCTGCGCGCCCCTTCAACGTAGGAAAAACCGTGCGCTACTTCACGCTGCAGTTGGCTGGAGCCAGAATCTGGTTTTTGCGTGGCCTGCTTGAAATCCTCCAGATGGCGGTAGGGCAGCATCTGCTCCCAATCCCGGTCACGCCGCTCAAAGAATGCCAGTCGACGCAGGAAGGCATGCCTTTCGTGATGCCGGAGCAAGTTTTCCGGCTGCTGCGCTGCCTGCCAGGTAGATGGCAGTTCCCACAAAGCCAGTTCATCACTTACCAGGTTGCTGCGATTTTCGAATGTCAGCATAGGTAAGCCATTCGGCCCTTTGTGATACAAAGCCCAGTCGGTGGCTGGGTTTGCTACCCGTGCCGGGTCGATCTGGCGTAGCAGCCGCACCAGGCGGTCTTCTCCCTGGTTGCCCTCCCCAGCCGGGGATCGGGCGCTGAAAGCGTTGGTGTAAAGCCAGCTAAGCCGCTCGGCCGGGGGAATATTCGCTGCAACGAGCTGCGCCACTTCCTCACAGCCTTTGTCGCGCAGCAGCATCCAGGAGAGCGCCGATCTCAGGTCGCGCATGGTGATATGCAGTTGGCGGCGCAGGTGGACAATTTCAAGTAAGGCGCGTACCCGTCCGCGCACGGCCGGGCCGGAAACCGAATCGGCGAACGTATCCACGTTATACTTGATGAAGCACTGTGCCTGAAAAGTACAGGCCTGGCAGGGTTGCCAGAATTCCGGCTTGAGCAGCTCCAGGAGCTGGCGGTCGAAGATAGAGTCGCCAGTAAAATCAGGGTCTGACGCAACCACCGAACGCTGGTTGAGGTCGACGATCAGCATCCAGTCCGGCAGTCCCGCTGCCTGCCCGTTCTGTTCGAAGTAACGCTGGATGCACTTCCCAAGCTGGCGGAAATTCTGCGCAGGGGCGGTTGTTTCGCCATTTGCCGACCACAGCTCGCTGAAAAAGTCCACCAACCGCCCTTCATTGATGGCAATCAGGTGCACCGGCGTCGATGCGCCGGCGCTGGCAAACCTGTCATCAGCAAAATCGGCAAAGAACTCGCTCAGCACCTGGTCGTTGGCGCGCTGTGCGCCTTCATCTTGTGACCCATCGTAATTGGCTACGAAGTGCAAGCCATGATGCTGAAAACGGCTAGAGTTGGAAGTGGAATGTTCAATTTTCCCGCCCAGGCCTTCGACCGTTTTTTCCAGGCTCTGGATGAAAGCTGTCTTGCCGTCGCCGGCGTTGCCGGTGATGATCACCAGGCGGTACTGCCCATCCAGGATGGCCGGCTGCAAGGCGCGATCCAGGCGCGTTTGCACATAGGTCAGGCGACCAATCTCATCCAGGCCGCGCGTGCCGCTATTATCCCGCCGAGCCTGCGAATACAGCTTGAGCAAACGGGTCACATACGGGTTGTAATTTGGCCGCGCCGCTTCGCCGGGTTCCAACTGCACATCCATTTTGCCCGTCAAAACGGGCAGCGCCTGCAGGTACTCTTCTTCCAGGTCCAGCAAATCCCTTCGAAATGATCTGGCGCTGTGGTAATGTACGGTATCTGCACACGAGACGGCCCGCAGCAGCAGATCAGCAAAGGCTGGACTGAGCTCAGGAACATATTTGCGTGGGTCGGTTGCTTCTGCGCTGCCCGGCTGGCTTTCCGGATAGGGATGATGACCGGTAACCAGTTGGTACAGTACAATTGCGGTGGCAAACAGGTCGCCCTCCGTGTTCCAGCGCATAAAACCTACCGACGGCAGCATATACCCTGGCGTGCCAGTCAGGGTGATGCCCGCCTGGCTGGCGCGGGCGGCGATGTTGAAGTCGATCAGCTTGACGCCCGCAGGCGAGAGGATCAGGTTGTTGGGCTTGATATCGCGGTGCAGCCAGCCCTGTTCCTGCAAAAGGTAAAACTCTTCGTATTCCTCGCCAGTAATTTCACCCCGTTGGTTCTTTTCGCGCAGATCGGCGATGCGATCCACGTTGGGGTGCAGGTATTCCAGTGCTCCCAGCACATCCAGGATCACGCGCACGGCCTCACGCACCGACAGGCGCTGGTCAGGGCTGGTGAAGCGCGCCAGTTCCTCGCCCTCCACGAATTCGCTTACCAGGTAAAAGCGCCCGCTTTGCGCCAGGCGCCCCCAGCCGCGCACTTTGACTATATTGGGGTGGTTCAGCTTGGCCAGCGCGCCGGCCTCTTGCTGCAAGGCCGCCAGCGATAGCCCGGCGTTGGTGAAAATCTTCAGTGCAAAGACCTCGTCCAGAATGCCATCATAGACTTTGTACACCTGTCCAAAGCCGCCTTCCGAAAGCTTCTTCTGCACCTGGTACTTGCCATCGATCAGTTGGTCGACCTTGAAGACTGCCGGTTCGTTTTCTTCTACTGGCGGCGCTGGCAGCGGCGGTGCGGGCTGTTCGGCCGGCGGGATTGTTCCCGAAGGCTTTTCGTGCACATCCTGCAAGCGATCCCACACCTCCTGGGCGGTTTGCGGGCGTTTGGCCGGCTCCAATTGCAGCAGATCGCACACCAGCGTGTTCAAATCCAGTGGCACATCGCTGACATATTCCAGCGGACTGGTGCAGGTCTCGGGCGTGGCCAGCGCTTCCTGTGGAGTGTTGTGCAGCACGTTGCCCACCAGCAGCTCGAACAGGATCATTCCCAGGCTGTACAGGTCGGCTGCCGGAGTCACCTTTGGGTTGGGCAGGGCCAGTTCGGGGGCAATATAAGCCTGAGAAATGCCCGGCTCAGGCTGGAGATAGCCCACCGTCTTGGCGCCCGGGGTTACCAGGCGGGCGTGCTCGAAGTTCATCAGGCGCGCCGCTCCGTCTGCGCCGATCAGCACGTTTTCCGGGCGCAGGTCGCGGTGGATCACGCCGGCGTTGTGGGCAGCCTTCAGCCCGGCAGTGATGCCCAGGGCCAGCTCCAGCTTGCGCTCCAGCGTCAGCGGCCCGGCATTCATCAAGGAGCGCAGCGTGCCGCCCTCCGACCAGTCGGTCGCTTCCAGCAGCAGGTTGGGATCCTCAGGAGCGGCTTCGAAGCTGCGCAGGGCGATCAAATTGGGATGGTAGCCGATCTTTTGCAGCGCCTCGGCTTCGCGCCGCAGTAGGGCTTTATGGTTTTCCAACTGCTCGGGGAGCAGGTAAGGGTTATAGGAGAACACCCGCAGCCGCACGGGAGGGCTATCGGGCAGCAGCAGGTTGCGCGCCAGGAATTCCGAAACCAGCTCGCGCCGCGCCAGCGTTTCGATCACCTTGTAACTGCCGTACTGCAGCGCCCCTGCCTGGCGGCCGCGCGCCGCCTGCTGCACGGCGCTTTCCAGGTTGCCGCGCTGCGGGCGCAGATCGCCGGCTTTGCCCTCCAATGCCCCTGCATCCATCAGGAAAGCGGCCAGTTCGGTGTAACGAACGACCCGTTTGCGGCAAGCGCCGCGCAGGTTGATCGACCCGGCGTCATCCACGATCGTCACAACCGCCTCGACCCAGGCGCGCCCCAGGCCGGGCAGCCGCCCTTCGATCGTACTTTTCAGCACACGCGCCTTGTTATTGGCGGTTGTCCAGGGATTGGGGCGGTGCATTCCCGCTACCTGCCAGGTGTAATCATCCCCTTGAATCCCCCCCAGCCAGCGTTTGACTTCTACCACATACAGTGCATGGGGAGCGATGACGATCACATCATATTCAAACGGCGGCCCGCCCGGTTGGGCAATCTCGGCATTGGGCAGCACCGTATAGGTGTTTGGCAGCTCTTCCACCAGCCTCTGCACCACCTGAGCTTCAGCAGGGTTGGCCGGACGAGCGTTGGGAAGTTGGATCAGTTTTGCCATACCATTACCTCTATAAAAGTCAGCTAAACGCGCTCATCAAAGAGTGGGATGAGCGCGTTTAATGTACTCATGAGCGCGTTTCTAACTTGATCCATTGTGCGGAACGTCCCGCCCCCAGACAGGCGACTCGCCCTTCGGAGCGCAAATCATCCAGCACGCGCCGGATGGTAGCCCGGCTGACCATCGGACAAATGCGTTCCAGGTCGGCGATGGTGAAAGTCTGTTTGGGTGCAAAAGCCTGCACGGCCGAGATCACCGCCTGGCTCTTGGCGCCAGGCGCAGCGGTCACCTGGTTAACTTGTGTTTCGAATTCCCGGTACGCGTATACCAGGACGCTCAAGCTGTATTGGTGCCACGGCGTGAGATCGTGCTGCCCGCTGTCCCAACGCTGACTGGAGCGGTACAGGGCTTCATAATATGTTTCTTTGGTTTGCTCGATGATGCGCTCCAGGCTGACATACCGCCCAACCTGGTACCCTGCCGCATAGTACAGCAGCAAGGAAAGCAGGCGCGCCATACGTCCGTTGCCATCCGTAAAGGGATGGATACACAGAAAATCCAGGATAAATGCGTTGGCAATCAGCAGCCGGTCGACCGCTTCCTTATCCCAGGCTTCGGCCAGCGAATGGCACAGTTCGGCGATAGCAGCGGGTGTCTCTTCGGCTGGCAGTGGGACAAAGCGCACCGCCTCACGGCCATCGGGCAGCGCCTGGCGGATCACATTATCCCGCAGTTTCCACTGTCCGCCCTCGCCGGGAAGATAGGTGTACATAGCCGCGTGCATCGCTCGAATGCCCTCAGGCGTCACCGGCAGCCTGGCCTGGCCGGTATGGATGCGCGCCAGCACATCCCGGTAGCCGGCCACTTCGCTTTCGGAGCGATTTTGGGGCGCGGCATGGGCGATTAGCGCTTTTATGCGGCCTGGAGCCACTTCGATGCCTTCAATGCGGTTGGAGGCCTCGGTCGATTCGATGATGGCGATCTGGCGTAAAGTTTCCAGCGCCTGTGGAGCTTGGTGCTGGTATAACTCCTGACGCCCCTGGAAACGTCCCAGGGCTGCCATAAGGTTGGCAACAGTGATATCAACGGGTTCGAGCAGACGGTTATTACGGAAAGACCACATGACTACGCACCTCGTTTAGAGCTTTCTTCCTGGTTTTTCCAACTTTCCAGGCGCGTCTGGATCGCCAACCGGTAACGGTTTATGGCCTGCGCCTCTTGCAAGTATTCAATTGCTTTTGGCCGGTCTTGCGATTTATAGGAGATAAAGGCAAGCCCGATCAGCAGGGAATCGACATTGGATTTTCCCAGCTTTTTCGCTTCTTCGAACTCGCTGCGCGCCTGGTCTAACTTTCCTTCTTCCATGTAGCTGCACCCTTTCAGTAAGTGTGCAGTCCACAGATCTTTGTTGGATCTGTTTTCCAGAGCGCTTTGTAGGATTTGCTGTGCCCTGGAATATTTTTCCTGCTTGATCAGTGCAAGTGCCAGGGTGTGCTCGATATATGCATCTCTCTTTTGTCCAGTATGGCGTTCAATGACACCGACTGCTTTATCGTATTGGCCTTGAGAGATGTACAGCCTGGCCAATAGTTCAGCAATGAAATCCTTGCGCTGGTTTTGGGCTTCGGGTGACCAGGATAGTTCCAACGCTGCCTGTAGGAATTTTTCCGCCTTATCCCGGTAAGGGATGCTTTCTGGTATATCCTGCTGCCCATATCCGCTGGTAATCCAGTATTGCACAAAAGCTACTTTCCCCAGCCAGTACAGCCGAAACACGCCTTCCACGGCTCCTACCGGTGATGTTTTGTTGAGCGCAGTTTCGGCAGGAACATTTCCGGCAGTTCCGTCAAGCTGCCAGCATTTGTGCAAATATTCCCAGGCCTTATTGGCGTTTGTCCAATCAGCGGGAATGTGGCCTGGCTTTGTGGATACGCCATCCTTCAAACTCAGAACATAGATCGCTTCATCCCAAACATTGCGGATCAATTCGCAATAGCTCTGGCCCAGGTGATAGAGGGCTTTGATGTATTCTTTGCGTCTTCTCTTCTTATCATAATGATCTTCCGGTAAACCCTCCCAAATATTGACCACGCGTTGCAAGGTTTCGATCCCCTGCATGCGCGTCTTATTGGCCAGGGCAGGGCGCTCATCTTCCTCTCCAGTGGGCGGGCCAAATAAGATTTGCTTCGGGAGTATATCGACCAGCAAATACCCTTTGCGATATAAGTCGTTGAGCCGGTTGGGGTCGATCGCTAGAGTTTGATCTACATAATCCAATGCCTGATCAATTTCCTGGCGCAAATTACCATCCCGGCGGCCGCGCGGTTGAGTCAGCTCGTGAACATTCTGGTAATGGAAATATGCCAGGTTTGAAAGATAACTGGCATTCTTGGGCGATAATTCGATGCAGCGTTTGCGCAGCATCTCAGTTTCTTTGCGGTACCGCGCCTGCTGATGGAGAAAATCTTTCTTCTTTTGCTCGTCTTTCCAGATTTCTTTCGGGAAACCGGATGTCTCTGCCAGCTTACCGCAGGCAAAACCAATCGTACTCAGCGTTTCATCATCCTGCCAGACTTCGGGAAATTTCTGCCGCAGATCAGCAATTGGATCAAATTTCTTGTATATGCTCAACCAATCATTGCGTTGTTCGAATTCAGCCAGATCGAAACCGGGCTTCAATACAGCAGCAGCCTGTTCTGCAGTCAGCAAGCACCACAGCGGCAAGAAGCCATTTCCATCCCATTGGCCAGATTTTTTCAATAAATTTGCAGTTGACTTAAGTATTTTTTCTGCTGATTGCTTTAGATCTGCTTCAACGGTAAAGTTCAGGTTTACACTGTTATTGACCACCCTCAATGCAGTAATCTTTAGCTTCTTAGCCGGAAGTTGATAGTTGTCCTTTCTTGCATAGATGCCTATCGCATCTTCTATCTTTTCCACGCCAAGATTGGATATCTCTGGAAACATTTTTTGCATTTCCAGGAAATATTTATTCGAAAGAAAAGTTTGCCCCTTTGCGTAGTCCCCGCCATCAAACACCTTGATCAGCAGAACCTTGCTCATGGTAAATGACTCTCCTAATTGAAATTGTTCTAAGCTTTATCAGCGTCTGTGATAGTTACTCAAGATTTAGATTGACTTCAATATCAATCGGTAATTGAATCCTGTAAACCTGTTCGATTGTTTCTAATACCAGTCGAGCAACAGAGAAGCGTCGTGAATCATCTGTCACTTCAAAATTTTGAAAGTAGTTCGGATCATTTTTACCTGGCGCTTTCCAGCCCAGTGCAAGCATACGAGCATGTTGTGTCTCATCAAGCTGAAAACCATCGAGATATTTGTTGCTGACTGCCTCGCCATATAACTGGCTTTCACCTGGTTGACCTGCAAACTGGATGTAGATCTCGGGAGAAAATTGAAAGACAACAAAGTTGTCATCTCCTCCTTCGGTCTGGATGCGTCGCAAATTTTCGAAAACCACTTTTATCATTTCATCCATTTCACTTGTCCTCTATTTATTCATTCGTAAATCACCCCAAATCGATATCTACACGGCAGGATTCTGAGACAGGGAATATGCTCCACCGATGATCACAATCATTTTTCCATCGGACTGTTTTTTATTTTGGATGTGTTGCAAACAGGCCTCTACTTCCTTTTGTTGAATGCCACTAAATGCATCGTAATCCCTTAATCTACCTAAGATATCCTTTGTTTTCAATGCTGATCCAGATTCCGATAAGATGCTGATAATTTTTTTGGGTAATCCATTACGGTAACCTAACACTACCACGGAGAAAGTTTCATCATCTTGCTTGAATAAATTGCGGACAGAGAAAATCCTTCCTGTATCATATCCAGGTGGACATTTATATTTATCCCCCTTCTCAATTTTCTCTAGAGCTTTCATTGCTCTGCGGTATAGCTCATGATCTTCTTTGCCTTTGTCTTCCCAATAAATCATGCGGATGAACTTCACATAGCTAAAATAATTCAAGTCGCTCTGGAAAGATGCTGGTAATTTCGGGAACAATAATCCTAATAAACCATCAAATTGCAGCAAGCATTCCAGCGCGATAGCCTTTGTTGTTAAAAAACCTTGAACATATTCTTTATGATGCAATGGATTCCGGAAATCATCTCGGATAGCCAGAAAATACTGTTTTATCGTTTTGAATGGTTCTATATCAACTTCTGGGAGATTCTTTTCAACTTCCTCGATTAGTTGCTTAAAATTGGGTCTACTCGAGTCTGGTAGTTTGCTCCCCGTATCCTCCAGGAATATTTTTAGCAATATTTCTGCATAATCAGGAATATTTGCGTGAATGAGAGGGCCATACCTTGACGGATCGATGATGGCAAGTTCTATAATGGTTTCTGCACTAACGAGTAAAGGTTTTAATTTCTGTTCAACACCCATAAGCTACACCATCGTTCTGTTAGGCGCTGATAGTTGCAACGAAACGCTTAGCAATTCTTGTGTTTGATCTTCCAACTCATTTGCCCGTTCGAGTTTCTCATAGGCTTCAACAACCATTTGACCGATCAATCTACGCAAATTTGATGCAGGCCAAGGTATTCGTATCTTCGAAAACTCTGGCACATCTAATCGCGGAATTGATGTCCCATATGAATATCTTAGCGCTAACCGACGCCCAAACCCCGAGCCAAATAGAGCGCAGATATATCCATTTTCAATCAGGTCCGGATGATTCACCCGAATTACATCACTGGTAACAGCGACTCCATCCAGGTATTTTGTAACCATCATTGGGGTTGTGATCAAACCATAGCGCTGCCCGGCATTCTGCATTAGGATTGTCCCCCTTCGAACTAAATATAGATCAACATTGGGCTGTTTGGTGGACAAATACCGGTTGGTGGTAGGCCGTAAATTATAGAAATCCACCCCTGACATATAAGGATGGCCATCCTGAGCAAACATCCTTTTGAACAAAGGCGGGTTGTAAAAGCTGAAACCCACAGCCGTTGCTTGCGCAATCTTCCCTGAGTATTGTTGCAAAGTCCGGAGCGCTTCAGCGCAATAACCCGAGTAATAAAAACTGTCCAAGCGGTAAGGGGAATGAAAATCGAGCCTAGCGCTATCCACCGTGTAAGCATGGTCAAATTTTTTCGAGTAAGTAGAAAAGCCTACTTCTTGCTCAACCATTTCTCTTGCCTGTTGTATCGCCTGATTCGCCTGCACCCGCAGCTCCGCAGCTTGCTCAATCAACTGGTGGACGTGCGCTTCCTGCGCCGGCTCCAGGCGGGGGATGGGCAGATCAACAACATGGTGTGCTTCGATGTGCGGGATCACTGCCCCATAGGTTTTTTGCTGGATTAGGCTTACTAGCAGCGAACTGCTGAGAACTGCAAAGAGATACCCTGGCGGGATTTGTCCTGGATCGGGGACAATCCGAATAATGTCATCCGAGCCAATCAGACCATCCATATCCGCTCGAACATAAACCAGGTTGCCAATGGTGCCTGAACGGGAAAGCAAAATCCACCCTTTATGCAAACGCAGTGCATCAAGATCAGATGTGTACTTGCGTGAAACATAGCCAAGTCCACTTAGATCGGCCTTTTGCATATCAGATGGAGAGAGCCACCGATAGCCGTGCTCTGGGTCATCAACGTAGATGCGGCGGAAACGGCCCGGAATGAAAATGCCGCCTGGTTGACAGACGCGATCCAGACGGTTGGTAAGAACTCCAGAAAGTTTTAGCAAACGGCTGGCATGTAGCCCTGGGCTGGCGTGATAACTTGCATCCATGCGTAAATCGCCAACCTGGAGATCAAAGGCGGTGGCGGTATCAATTCTCATGCATCCACCCGCCCAGTCTTCAGGAAGACCTGGTAAGCCTGGCCGATACGCGGCAGGTCGTCATCTATCTTTTTGTCCTGCACTGGTGTTTCGACTGGCACAGGCAACTGGCGGTTTTTACGCCGCCGCAGGGAGATCTTTTTGTCGGGAAAGACGATCTCGGCCCCATCCGCATCGCGCTGGTAGATCGTCACCCCGCGCCGGTCGTGGCCCACTTTTTCGGCCACTGCCATGAATACGGTATAGTCCAGGTTCTGGCCCAATGCTTCCGCGTCCATCTCTTCAAGCGATTTGCGCCGCAGGAAGAGCAGGCTGGCCTGCACGCCTACCTGCGGCAGGAAGGCTTCCACCGGCAGATCCACGCTGGCCAGCACCTGGCAGTGGGTCAGAATCCAGTAGCGGATCGAAGCCGCGTCCGGGTTGCCCAGGATGCCGTCCGGCAGTACGATCGCCACCTTGCCCGTCCCAGGCTTGACCCACTGCACGCAGCGCTCCACGAACAGCACTTCGGGGGCTACCCGGCTTTGCAGCTCGGAGGTCCTGTACCAGCGATCGGCGTCTTTATCCTTCGCCCAGCGGTGGCCCAGGTCGAACTGCCTGAGAATGCGCGGGTCGTCGATAGGGATCTTGGCGCCAAAGGGTGGGTTGGTGAAGACGAAATCAAACGTGCCCAGGTCGGCATCCAGGCGAGCGCGTACCGCGTCAGGCAGGTCTGGCCCCTCTGCTGGATCACGCTTAGCAGGCTGGGTTCCATAGTGAGCGCGCAGCTCAGCAACGCTTTTACTGGCTACCATCAGCGGAAATTCAAGAGAATTGAACGACAGGATGTTGCCGTGCCCATCGTTGTTCAGGATCATGTTCATGCGGGCGGCGCGCTTCAGATCGGGATCGAAATCGATCCCGAACAGGCAAGTGCGGGCGTACTCGTGCGCCAGGCTGTTGTACTGTGCGTGGCGATCCAGGCGCAGCACTTGCAGCAAGGGATGTTCATCCGGGAAGAGCTGTGCGGCCATTTTGCGCCGTACATGATCCAGGGCATATGTCAGGAAGCGCCCTGAACCGCAGGCCGGATCCAGGATGCGCGGCCAGTTGCCCCGGTCGGTCAGGTCAGCATCATCGCCCGGATCAAGCATCTCGATCATCAGGCGGATCACGTTGGTGGGGGTGAAGAACTGGCCGCGCTGCGATTTGAGCATGGAAGAAGTGATCTCTTCGTAAGCAGCGCCTTTCACATCCACATCCGTTTCCAGCAGGTTATAGCGGCTGAACTCGCCCACCGCAAAGGCCAGCACCCGGTCATTCAGCTCGATCTGGTCGCGTTCGGTGAACACGCTGCGATAGTTGGGGTCATTCTTGACCTCTTCGAACAATTCCTTGATACGCCTGGCGATGGCTTCCTGACCTTCGGGCGTGTTCCGTTCAGTGCCTTTGACCCAAAAGCGGCGCTTGCCGGTGCTGCGCTCGTCGTGAATTTTGCAGAAGATCAGGTTGAGCACCTGCCAGAAAGCCGCGTCTTTCTTCAAACCCTGGTTGCCGTAAATATAATCGTGCACACGCGCAAAGGCGCGCTGCAAGTTCTCACCGGTGGCGATGCGCCCGGCCTGGCGCTCTGGATCATCCAGGTCGGCGGCGGTTTCGCCATTGCCGGGCAGGTCATACAGGTCTTCATACTCCGGCTGCAAGCGCAGACCGCCGCTCAATTTTTGCTTGAACACCAGCTCGGTGCCATTGGTCCACAGGCCGTAGTCGCAGCCCAACAGGTCGCCCATCACCTCTTCCAGCAAATAGGTACCCTTGCGCGGATCGCTGGCCTTGCTGCCGGGCGGCTGCACGATGCAGGCGCGGATGATCTTGTTCTGGTCATCTCTCGCTGCTCCTGAGGCAAAGATCGCCACATCGATCTTGCGCCGCACCCGGCGCGTCTTACCGTGCTCGTCATATACTTCTATGAACACACTTTGGTCACGCTGGAGCTGGGTGTGGTCGAACTCATACTCATCCACCATGGCGCGGGCGATGGTTTGCAGCACACGTTCCACCGGCGTGTCTTTGACCGGCTGGTTGGTGATGAAATCGTACAGTTGGTTTTCTGCTAAAGATTCAGAGGATTCGAGTTCGTCAGGCGCGTTAGTTACGGTATCATCCATAATGTTCTCTATGATTTCGAGATTGTTTTTTGAAGCAGCCGGGTTTTCTGGTGTGCTGAGACGAAAAAATGCTTTACAACGGGATGGCTAAAAGCATTATATGATAAAACCAGGTATATGGAAAGCAAAAGCAAGCAGGAGAGGTTGATCAGCCAGGGATCAACGCCATGGCGCAAACAATCTGCAATTTGTAAACTGGCACATCTTGAATTTCGGCCCAGCTCTGGCGGGCGCGTTCGATCCAGGCATCGAAGACATCATCTTCAGGGTAAAGCCGGGCGGGCGCTTTGGGTTCGTTCACATCACAGCGAATGGCCTGCATTGCCACTTCCCGCCGGTCGCCATCTTTCACCAGTTTGCCCTGGGCATCGAACAACCCGGCGTGAAACTGGCGCGTTCCCTGGCGGAACAGCACGAACAGGCGCTTCTTGCCAGTACTCAAGCGGGCGCTGCGAATGCCCGCCGGCAGGCGCGTAATCTCCAGCGGGTTTGCGATGTTGGCCAGGTCTTTGTAAAAAGTGCTGGTGGTCAAGGCGTCGGCGTTTTGGATGAAATCGAGCACTTCATCCAGATCCAGGCTGGTTTCGGTCTGCACATACAACTCGCTGGCCAACTGCTCCATTTCATAGCCTTCTTCGATTTTTCCACCGACATCCTGGCGAATCAACACTGGAATCTGGGCAAACGAACGGTGTTGCTCGCTGCGCTCATGCAGGCGACTGCGCCAGCGGCGCGCGTTGCGCAGCTTGGGGTGATTCATCGTCGAAGGGATGAAATTGTAAATGATGACATCGCGTGGCGTGCGCCAGGGGCGCAGGATACGTCCCATGCGCTGGGCAAGCTGTAAAATGGTCCAGGGCATATCATAGTTGACCAGGATGCGAGCATCTTGTAAATTAAAGCCCTCCGCCAGGGCATTGGTGCAGATCAGAGCTTGCAATTCTTCGCCGGGCTGGCGATCTTCTTCGGGAACTTCGCTGGCAATTGGCGCAAAGCGCTGTAAAACGCCATCCAGTTCCGGACTGTGCATTTCGGCGGTAGTTTCCACTTTCAGCCGGCGCATACGTTTCTGCAAGCCATCCTTGAGGCGATGCGCAGTTTCGATATATTGGCAGAAGATGGTCACCTTTTCGTTCCCGGCTGCCTGGATGATTTTTACCAGCTCAGTAAGCTTGGCATCGAACTTGGGTCGTGCTGCTCGTTCGATCATAGATCGCCGGGAGCGGATGAATTCGGTCAGCCGTTTTTGATGTTGGAACTCAAAGTTGACGCCTCCATTTTCCAACTGCTTGCACAATAGATCGACACGCGCTGGAGAAGAGCAAAACTGGTGCAATACCTGGCTTTCATAGAAGGGATTGCGTTTCCCGCGCCGCTCCAGCGCCTCGTCAAAGCTTTGGCGATCCAATAGCAGCATTTCCTGGCTATCTGGCTCATCCACCTTACGTTTTGCATATAGCAGATCACTGGTCAACAGCTCAATCAGCATGTCGTCCAATGGGTTTTGATACAGCACAGTTTTGAGTGTAATGCGGCGAGGGAAATAGCGCCGGTCACCGGGGGAGAATTCTACGAAGCGCTCATTCTGCTCGTCGCGCGCCCCAAAGTGATGTACAACGTCTGGAGTAGTTAAAACGGTGCATGGCGGCAGATCGGACAACTCAGATAACGAGTCGATTTTCCAGTGCCTGGCCTGGGTGCGCATCCCCAGGCGCGTGCTCACTTCTGCGACTGGTGTAGGCAGCAGGCGAAGCTGGCTGTTAACGTCATTTTCGTCTTTGCTGTATGGGGTAGCCGTCATTAACAGCAGGCGTGCCGATTTCTCGCTCACAGCCCGGTAAATGCGCTGGTTGCGCAGGCGCAGCTCTCCTGCTTTATCATCCTCGTTGCGCAGGTGGTGTGATTCATCCAGGATCACCAGGGTCTTATCGTTGATGTAGCGCAACTGGTGTTCCAGGATAGCCACCCCGCCATCTTTGCGGCGATCCTTGCCAGAAAGGGTATGGTAAGAGAATTCTTCGCTGGTGGTTCGCGCCGCGTGCATGGTGCGCCGCCACATCTCCTTCAGTCCGGCAGGGCAGGCCACCAGCACACTGTCAATCTCGTCTTGCATCCGCAGATAAGCCACCGTGTGGGCAGCAATATAGGTTTTTCCCAGCCCAGTCGAAGCAATCAGAAAAGCACCGCGCTGGTTGAGCAGTGCGGCCAGCACACTGGAGACAACCGCGCGCTGGTAAGGCGCTAACGGCGCCAGGCTTTCTGGGATGTTTTCGTCAGGCAAACCGTACAATTCCAGCAGCGCCCTGGCATAGATCAGGAAGGGATCATAGGCTTGCAGCCAGGCCAGCAGCTTATCGATCAGCGCCTGTGTGATCTTTTGTGCCCAGGCGAAATATTGATCGAACCGATGAACGAAGAAGGCAACATCATCCAGATCAGTCACCGTAATCCCCGCTTCGCGGCTGGTGATCAAACCGTGATGGGAAAAATTGGCTGAAGTGACTACAACTGCGCTTTCGTCTGCAATATATAACTTGGCGTGGTGATACAGATAACGGGCATCCATCACAGCAACTTGCTCAAATGCTTGTTCACCCACACCCACGGTCATCAGGCCCTGTTGCAGAGCTTCCAGCATCATACGCAGCGCATGGGTACGCCGTTCCATGTTCCCAGATGCAAGTTCCTGCTCAAATTCGTTGAGAACATGAGCCACATTATCTTGCCCACCCTCGCTGCGACCAATCAGCAAATGAATGCGCTTTCCGGCCAGTATATCCTGTAGCACCTGATAACCGGAGGCTTCGAAGTATGCGGTGGCAATCCGAACCAGGTCAGCATCACTCAAGGTATGCTGGACACAATGCAAAGCAGCAGCCTGCGCGCCAAAAAAGCGAGAAATATCTTCAGTCGGCATATGACCCCCGCTCCCAACCGGGGATTTCATTATACGCTGAAAGAAGTGTTGCTGTTAGATGGTTTCGGATTTTAGAGCCGGTTCCATGTGACCGTTCCAAAATTGGTAAAAGATATGTTGGTAAACAGCATTGATGGCAAAACTGGCGAATAATGTTCTGGTTACGCCATCAAATCAGCTAAACGCAAACCACGAGCCAGGTTATTTCCGGCAAAGGCGATCAGGCGGCTAATGCCAAGAGCGGAGCGCCCCTGTTTGTAGCCGCGCATCGAGCGGTAGCGCTCTTTGATCCACCATCCGATGGCGCGTTCACAATGGTTATTGGTACCGTCTAAAATCTCATATCCACAATCATCCTTCCAATTTCGATAGAAAGTCAGGCGAGGCCAGAGGTTCCAGCGATCCATAAACAAATTGCGCATCCGGTAAGCGACCTCATGTTTTTGGCCTCTACCTGGTTTGCGAGCTTTGGCATAGCGCAGATAGATTCCTTCAAGGTGGGACTGGTCTTCTGGGCGGCGGGAATGGATCATCTCTTTGAGCGAAGCCAGGTCTTCCAACGCTTGCTCGGAAGTAATATGAATAGCTTCCAGAGAATGATCCTGTCCTGCGCCAATTATTGCTGAGAGTTCTTCAACAAGAGCTTCTGTGTTTCGAACCACATGGCTTTTGCACACTTGCTGCGAGCGTCCAGTCTCATCGCTAACATTCTTGAAGGCGTCCGCATCGTCACTCACCACAACGTCTGCGTCTACCGCATCCAGGATGGGTTCCAGCCAGGCTTGCAGTTGTTCAGCATCCTCGCCCGGCAGCTCGTCGATACTCAATACCATCCCGTTCACTGCATCTACGGCGATCCCGACTGTGACCCACTTCCCGTTACAACGTACACTGGTCACATCTGCTCCAACTGCTTTTGTCTGGTAGCTTCTCGGCAGCTTCTCACGCTTCAGCCCAGGCACTTGCTTTGCAACTGCTTGCACTGCCCGATAGACACTCGTTTTTCCGATCCCCATCCCAAGACTGTTCAATACAATTTCTACGGCCCCGTAGCTTAGCCCCAGAATGTACATCATCACTGCCATACCATTCACACGTTTCGATATTTGCTTCTGACTGACCCCTTTCGGGTATACGCGGAATACATGCCCGCATCGCATGCATTCACATCTCCATGCCGTTACCTCAGGATGCTGTGCATCCACGATCTTCTTGCTCACTTCCTGCCGCGGAATAAATCGCATTCCCTGGCATCCTTTCTGGGGACATTTCTTCGGATAATCGAATTGGGTGGGTTCAACTTTTGGTAGAATCAGGTTCAGGCGCATGTCAGTGTGCCTCTTTGTTCGTAGGTTGTGAGACGGTTGGCCAACCGCCTCACAACCATTTAACCATGCTTTTACCAACGTTGGAACGATCACGGTTCCATGGGAACAGAAAGCATTATGGTATAATATTTAGAACTTAAGTTCTTGTTTGGCTTTCTCCCAGGAGGTAATTATGGCTTATCGAAACAAAACCTATGTCTGTTTTGATGCTGATAACGATATTCGCTACTACAGATTGATGCAAGCATGGAAACAAAACGACAATACAGACTTTGATTTTTTCAACGCTCACGACTTGAACATTATTAATCCGGATGATAGCGAGGACACGAAAAAAAGAAAGCTGAGAGAAAGACTCAAAAATTCCAAGATTTTTATTGTTTTGGTGGGTGAAAGAACAAAATATCAGATCAAGTATGTGCGGTGGGAAATAGAAACCGCTTTAGAGATGGGCTTGCCCATCATTGTGTCGAACTTGAATCAAAAGCGTTTCTACGATGATGATCTTTGCCCTCCGATCCTCAAGGAACAGTTAGCAATTCATATTAGTTTCAATGCCAGAATCATCCAGCATGCATTGGAGAATTGGGAAGATTCTCACTCTCAATACACACAAGAAGGCAAAATAGGTCCCTATCAATACAAGGAGTCTGTGTATTCAAGCCTCGGTTTATAAATATGGATAACTACTTTTCACGATGGCGGCTAAGCCTGCGACCATTTAAGTTTATTCTAGCTCTAGCAGGTGCGTTTGGCGTTTGCTGGACGGTTGTTGACGTTGCTTTTTATGTTACTTCACAATCGAGAGATTGGGTGATAAATCATTGGTGGATTTTCGTTATTGCGAGTCTTTCCTGGGCTTTATATTCTTGCCGACCCAAAAATAGAGTTAGTTATAAGCTCAAGGGGTGTGATACTATTATTGAGATCAGGGTCTCTGATATTTTTCAAAATAAGGGAGCGGTAGTTATCCCCGTGAATACGGCTTTTGATGCCAATATGGGGGGGATAGTTGTCAGAGCCGACAGCGTTCAAGGAGCATTTCTAAGGAGATATTTCCATAGTGATCCACATTCTATGAATGATGAGATAAATCGCCAGATAGAAAAAATGGGCCTTATTCCTCTTTCTGAAGGTGATCGATTTAGAGTTTATCCAATTGGGACTGTAGTGTCTATAGTTCGTGGCAGTCAACCTTTTTATCTTTTGGCCTCAAGCAGATTAAGTGAAAATGGCCGGGCGTTTGGCGAAATTAATGATGTAAAAACGGCCCTGGCTAAGCTCTGGGATTTCATCTGCAATAAAGGCGACAAAGGAGATGTGGTAATACCCGTTATAGGTACTGGTAACGCAAGAACATCGTTGTCGCGCGAAGACGCAATTCGGCTAATAATCAAATCGTATATAGCGTCATCTGCTAAAAAGACATACTGTGACAGACTTATAATCGCGGTTCACCCAAATGATGTGGATAAATTCAAAATCAATGTGGATGAGTTGGAAGTATTTTTAAAGTATTCATGCGAATTTGCTGATTTTGAATCAGGATATTCGCATGGCAGATATGAGTAAAATTAGCACATTCAAGCTCCAGTTCTTAGATTAGAAATCAAGGCGTTCACGCGTTCATATGCATCCCGTTGCATCTGGGAGCGTTCTTCGGGAGCATGAATATCGCTGAAGTCAGCTACATGTTTGGGCCCTACATGCTCCGGGGATGCAAATTTCTCTTCAATCTTGGACAAAGCTTCTTGTACTAGGTGGTTCTTTAGGTGCGGCTGGAACTCGTTGGTCAGGGCGTTGATACCGCCTGGATAATAGCGGATGCAGTAATAAATATCCCAGGCATCCTTCTCCATCAATCGGCCTGCCATTGCCATGGCTTTCATCACCAGGAACGGCACAATCGATGCTATTCGTAAATTAGCAGTATCCTTGCCTCCGCCGGGTAATGTACCACTCAAGGTTATTTCGGTGGCCAAGCTAATCGCTAGATCGCAGCCGCGTGCTTTACGGGGGCGCATATCCTGCACCTTTTGTGTGCGGTGACCGCGCGTGCTGCCCGCGTATTCCCCGGCCAGAAAATCCACTTCAACCTCAAAAGATTTTTCTCCCCTCTGCACTGTGCGATAGAAAATAAATGGTTGTTCACCCTGGCGATAACCACGCGCCAGCAGAAGCTGCATAATCGTTTTGTAGCCCACTTCTCGCAAGGTGCGGTGATTCAGTGCTACATCTACATCCAAGCTGCCGATATGTTGGGGATATGCTTGGCTTAGCAGCAGTTGGGGTACCCAACCGCCAACGATGACGATGCCTTCCTGGTATTCACCCAGCAGGCGGGTTAATTCCAACAATACACTGCGTGCAGCTTCAACTGCCTCAGTTGTATAATCCGTTCGTTTGGCTACCATGTCTTTTCCATCTCCTTGCGTACTGACTGGGCGGCTTCTTGCCCGCGCCCACGAGAGCTTTGCAAATCCAGATACGTTTGCACCAGTGCAGTGATGATGATCCCATCCACATCTTTCGCCGCATAGAAAACGCCGTTATCATAGGGGAGCAGCAAACTGACGTTCGCCCCACTGCTAACCGCTTTCCACCCCATTGTTTCGATCAAAATGCTGATATCACCTTGCACATACGAGCTGACTTTTTGATAGCGCACCATTGGCGCAATGCGCGCCGCACTAGAAAATCCGGTCAGCGCATAACGTATACCCAATTGCTGGCAGGTTTCAGCCAATTGGGCTTCAATCTCTGGAATCTCTGCCATTACATAATATTCTTGTACTGCGCTGCGTTGCAAGCGGTACGCCTGTGTCCATTCACCTAGCAAGGCATCCGGATTGCTCAGTTGTATTCCGTTTGCTGGCGCGTTCGCCCATTCTCGATCTTGCAGCAGCTTCTTTACGTTGGCGACCTGTCCCAGGCTAACCTCTGCAGCCTGGGACAATTCGGCAAGCTTCCAGGCGCGCCGTGGCTCGTTGAGCAGGGCGCGCAAGATGCGTTCAGCCTTTGGGGAATACAGAGAGCGCAAATCCCGTTTTTGAATTTTGGGGTTGGGTGCTCCAGATTGACGGATGTAGATTGTTTCAAAAGAAAGCAGGCAGTTTCCAGCTAAGTCGAGATAACCCATGCCCGCCTCTTCGCAGATTTTTCCTGCCTCGGGTGTGATGTAAGGCGCGATGAAGATGCCATAGGTATCAGGTTGGTTGGTCAACCAATGCTTGATTTCATACACAGCCTGGCGCGCCAGGCGCGGCTGGCCGGTACTTTTGCTTTCAACAAGCAATGTGATACTACGATTCTGAACGCGCACCGTGGCCCGGAAATCTGGACCGTTGTCTACGCTGGAGCGCTCGATTGCTTCGATCTGCAAAAAGGGCGCCTTTTCCAGAGATGCTTTCAGCGTTGTGATCGCAGCTTGCTCTAATTCTATTTCTTTCATCGTTTTATCCATTTTCAGCATTTGCTGAAAATAATTATATCAGTGAAAGATGAGTGCGTCAATTTCTCTTTCTTCTTTTACCGGCTTGGCAACCACCTCTCATCTCATTGTATGCCAACCTTTTTGCCGTTTATTGACCTTCCAGCGTCTGGAATACTGCCCATTCTCCACAAATCTTTTATTACAAGAGTACTTGTTTTGCATCCAATTGTACAACAGGGTAAAATTGGCCGGAAGGAGTTGCATCTCATACATG
>Ga0172371_10001125_pt1 | contig 42091 bp, 37 predicted proteins | sample Lak12m_FD_114543 | JGI IMG/M metagenome (GOLD analysis project Ga0172371, IMG submission 114543) | Freshwater microbial communities from Kabuno Bay, South-Kivu, Congo - kab_022012_12m | ecosystem: Environmental > Aquatic > Freshwater > Lake | place: Democratic Republic of the Congo: South-Kivu... | reverse complement strand
TACGGCACGCGCGGCGGCTTGAGCTCGACCTCGACGCCGAAGCGGCGCTTCATGCGCTCCACGGTGACCTCGACGTGCACCTGGCTCATGCCGCCGACGATCATCTCGCCGGTCTGGTCGTCGCGATGCACCTCGAGCATCGGGTCCTCTTCGCTGAGGCGGCGCAGGGCGGTGATGACCTTGTCCTCCTCGCCCTTGCTCTTGGCGGTGATGGCGAAGCTCATCAGCGGTGCCGGGAAGGAGATGGCCGGGAAGCTGACGGCCGAGCCCTCGCACAGGGTGTCGCCGGTGACGACGTCCTTGAGCTTGGCGATGGCGCCGATGTCGCCGGCGACGAGGCCTGCGCTCTGCCTGTTCTCCTTGCCCATGGTCTTGAGCAGCTGGCCGAGGCGCTCCTTGTGGCCGTCGCGGGCGACGGTGAGCTGCGAGTCGCTGTTGACGGTGCCCTGGAACACGCGGAACACGTTGACGTGGCCGCTGAACGGGTCGGCAAGGGTCTTGAACACGAAGGCGACGGCCGGCTTGGACGGGTCGCAGACCAGCTCGGCCTCGGCCTCGCCCTGCATGACTTTGGGGGCAGGCGCGTCGACCGGGGACGGCGTGAGCGCGAGGACGTCGAAGAGGTGGTCCACGGCGATGTTGGCCGTGGCGGAGGCGCAGGCCACCGGGTACAGCTGGGCGGCAGCGACCGCGGCCGCGAACGCCGCGTCGAGCTCGGCCTCGGTGATCTCCTCTTCCATGAGGTACTTCTCGGCGAGATCGTCATTGGTGCTGGCGACCGCGTCGACGAGCTTGTCGCGGGCCGCGGCGGCCGCAGCGGCCAGCTCGGCGGGGATCTCGCCCGCCGTGGCCTTGCCGTTCGCGTACGTGTAGGCCTTCATCGAGAGCAGGTCGACGACGCCTGAGAAGTCGTGCTCCGCACCGATGGGCAGCTGTGCGGCGACGACCTGAGCGCCGAACGACTCCTGCAGGAGCTGGAGCGCGTGGTCGAAGTCGGCGCGCTCGCGGTCGAGCATGTTGCAGACGATCACGCGCCCGAGACCACGCTCTTCGGCGCGGTTCCACAGACGCTCGGTCTGGACCTCGACGCCGAGCACGGTGTTGACGATGACCAGCGCCGTCTCGACGACCTGCAGGGCGGCGATGGCGTCGGCGAGGAAGCTCGAGTCTCCGGGGGTGTCGATGAGGTTGTAGGAGAGCCCGCCGCGGTCGACGTGCGCCAGACCCGCCGACAGGCTCATCTGGCGCTTCTTCTCGTCGTCGTCCCAGTCGGAGACGGTGGTGCCGTCGGCCACGGAACCCAGCCTGGTGACCGCTCCGGCGTCGAAGAGAAGTGCCTCGAACAGCGACGTCTTGCCCGTACCGCGGTGGCCGACGAGCGCGATGTTCCTGATCTTGGCTGGGTCGTTCATCCCGGGATCTCCTCGTGTGTGGTCTCGCCGGCCCCCGCGCGCGCGGGCGCGCGCGGGCACGGTCGTCTCCTGTCGGAAGGATGAAGTCTAGCACAGGGGCAGTTTCACGGGACGATCTCCAGGACCGCAGGACCGGCCGCGCCGGGGTGGAAGGCGAGCGCCGGCGTGGAGTGTGCCGGCCGGCCGCCCGAGAGGGCCCCGCCGGCCGGGCCGAGCGCCTTGAACCCGTACTTGGCGCGCACCCTGTCGACCGCCTCGCCGAGCGCCACCTCGCGCCAGCCCTCGTCGAGGGTGAGCTGGAAGGCGTTGTGCGTGAGGTTGCTGAGGCTGACGCCCACGAGGCGCACCCAGCGGGCGCCGAGGCCGAGCTCGTCGAGCAGCTCGACGGCGGCCTCGTGGACCGGCCGCGTGGCGCTCACCGGGCGCGCCAGGGTGCGGCGCCGGCCGACGGTGTGGAAGGTGTTGAAGCGCACCTTGACGGCCACCGTGCGCGCCGCCAGCCCCTTGCGCCGCAGGTCGTCGACGGCGCTGTCGGCGAGCGAGAGCAGCGTGGCGCGCAGCAGGCCGGGCTCGTTGGTGTCGTCGGCGAAGGTGATCTCGCGGCCGACCGACTTGGGCAGCGGCCGGTGGCTGTTCACCGGCGAGAGGCTGCGCCCCAGGGCCAGCTGGCGCAGCCCGTGGGCGCCCTTGCCGAACGCCGCCGCCAGCAGCGGGAACGGCACGTCTTGCAGCATGCCGACCGTGGTGAGGCCGAGGGCCGCGAGCCGCTCCTGCGTGACCGGGCCGATGCCGCACACGTCGCCCACCGGCAGGTCGCGCAACTTGCCGTGCACGTCGGCGGCGGTGAGCTCGCCGACGCCGGCCGGCTTGTTCATGCCGGCCGCCAGCTTGGCGAGCAGCTTGGTGGGCCCGATGCCGATGGAACAGGTGACGCCGTGGGCCTCGTACACCTGCTCCTGGATGCGGAGGGCGATGGCTCGCGGCGGCCCGAAGAGCCGGCGGCTGCCGGTGACGTCGAGGTAGGCCTCGTCGATGGAGGCGACCTCGACGAGGTCGGTGTACTGCTCCAGCAGCGCGACCACGCCTTTGTGCACAGCGAGGTACGCCTTCATGTCGACCGGCAGGAACGTGGCCTGCGGACAGAGGCGCTCGGCCTGGTACATGGGCATGGCACTGTGCACGCCGTACACCCGCGCCTCATACGAGCAGGTCGACACCACCCCCCGCCCCCCGCGCGGCCCGCCGACGATGACCGGCCGGCCGCGCAGCTCGGGGCGGCGCGCCTGCTCGACGGAGGCGAAGAAGGCATCCATGTCCAGATGGAGGATGGCTCGCTGCACGAACATATGTTCGTATCTTACCCGCAGCGAGGACGGAACAACAGTACCGGAGAGGAGAGCGGACGCCCGCGCCGGCGCGCCCGCCGCAGGCGTCAGCGCGTGCGCCGCCCCACGTCGATCGTGTAGAGGAACGAGCCCGGGGCGCCCTGGAAACCGCCCTGGACGCAGGTCACACCGGCGTCGCGCCAGGACCTGCCGAGGATCACCCCGCGGTGGTACGACGAATGCATCCAGCCGTCCACGACCGCCTCCGGCGTACCCCTGCTGCCCATCCCCCACGCGAGCACCTCGGCGATGCGCCAGGAACGGTAGCGCGCGGTGCGGTACCCCGCACGGCGCGCCCGGTCGGCGGCGGTGCGCCCCTCGGGAGACGTGTGCGCGAAGTAGCCGCGGGCCAGCATGTCGCGGGCGTGGGCCGTCGCGGCCCGCGAGAGCGCGGCGTCGAGGTGCAGGGTGTGCAGACCGCGGGCCGACCGCTCGGCGTTGATGAGGCGCAGCACGTCGGCGCGAAGGTCCTTGCGGACGCCCGCGGACGCGGGAGCGGCGGCGAGCGCCAGCACTGCTGCGATGAGAACGACCAGGACCGGGGTTTTGAGCTTCATGAGACTCCTTCGCCGGGGCGTTCGGCGGAGTATACAGGTTCGGCGACGGCCGGCGCCATCCTGCCGCGGTCCGGCGAGGGAACCCCCCACACGGCGCTCCCTGCGCCGGCTCGCACGCCGCGCGCCGGCGGCGCTCAGAGGTCGGCCGGAAGCTCCAGCCGGGGCACGTCGCCCCACAGCGTCTCGAGCCGGTAGAAGTCGCGTGCCGCGGGAGTGAACACGTGCACAACGACGTCGATGTAGTCCAGGAGGATCCACTCGCCTTCGCGCTCGCCCTCGACGCGCGCAGCCCGGCGCGGGCGCACCCTGTGCTGGATCTCCTCGGCGATGGCCTGCGTCTGGCGCGGGTTGCCGCCGGTGACGAGGACGAAGAAGTCGGTGTAGCTCACCGCGCCGCCCATGGCGAGCACGACCATGTCGGTCGCCTTCTTGCCGGCGGCACGGGCGACGATGTCACGCGCCAACGCCTCGGCCGCCATCAGCTCAGGGTCGGAAGCTACTGCTGGTCCTTTGAGTCGGTCTCGTCGTGCCTGGTGTCGGCGCCGACGATGACCACGACGGAGTCCGCCGGCAGATCGGGAGAGTCGAGCACGACACCGCGGCCGAGTATAGCACGGACCTCCTCGGCCACCTGCAGGGCGTTCCGCCCCGCAAGGATGCGCGTCTGACGGTAGTCGAAGTCGTCGGCGTTGACGACCGGCGGCAGGTTCACGTCGAGCACCGCAAGCTGCTCCGCCACTGCCCTGCCGGCGCCCACACGACCGCTGCCGTTCTGCACCTGCACGGTGTACTTGCTGCGGTAGGTCGGTGAGCGGCGCCGGATCTCCGCCAGCACCCGGTCGCTGTCGGGCACGAAGGCGAACTGCCCCTCGGCCACCCTCGAGTCGGCGGGGAAGGCCAGCACCGGGGCGCTCCCGGTGGTGATGCCCTCGAGCGCCCGCTGGAGGAGCCAGGGATCCTGCCCGCCGGCGCTCGCCTCCGTCAGGGCGGCGAGCGCCGCGTCGAGCTCCGCCTTCGGCCGCAGGGCCGCGGCCTCGACGACCGCGCCCCAGAGCGCCTCCTGAAGGCGGGCGGCGTCCCAGCCCGTCGGGCCCGCTGCCTCGAACAGGGCCGGCAGCTCGGCGACCGACACCGTGCTGCCGTCGGTGAGGGTGCGCTCGGAGCCGTCCACCAGGACGGTGGCCGCGTCGGCCATCGTCAGGCTCAACCGGCTGCCGCCGGCCAGCTCGCCCAGCGACGCCAGCGGCACGGTGTACGAGGCGTCGATGGGCGCCCCCACCACCCGTACCAGGTCCTCTTCGAGCGTCCCCGTGGCCAGCGCGTCGCCGGCGAAGACGTAGGCGCCGTTCGGGCTCTCCAGCAGGAGGTCTCGCGGCACCACGTAGAGGGCCGACGCGCCGCTCACGGGATCCGTCACGACCAGGGCTGCGGCGATGGCCTTGCCCGACGCGGAGGTGAGCTGAAGCAGCGCGAGACCGCCGGCGGGCCGTTCGGCGGCCGGCTCGCCGATCCAGCGCGTGGCCGCGTACCAGGCCCCGATCACGGCCACGAAGGCGACGACCACGGCCAGGGTGACGAGGACCCACGTCTGTGCACGCTGCTTCCTGCCCTGCCGCCGCCGCCGCAGCCGGTCGACGCGGTAGCCGCGCCGGCCACGCTCGCGGCGGCGCTCGCCGGCGTCCTGCCCCGGCGTGCCGCCGTCGTCCCTGCCCTTCTCACCGTCCGGCATGACTCTCGTTGTACATCTCCAGGGCGGCCGGCACCACCCCGCGGCCGCGGCCGACCAGATCGAGCAGCGTGAGACGCGACGCCGCGGCGATGGCGTCGTCGAGCGAGGTGCGGGCCAGGACGCGGACCTCCTCCACGCCGGCGAAGTCACGCCCCGGCTCGAGGAAGTCGGCCAGGTACACGCACCTGTCGAGCACGCTCATCCCGGAGGCGCCCACGGTGTGCCTGGCGATGGCCTGCGCCACTGAGGGCGGCACGCGCCCGGCGAGCTCGGCCGCCGCGACCGGGCCGTGCAGGATGTGCCGGGGGCGCCGCGCCTCCACGGCGCCGTAGGCGACGCCGTACCGCGCGGCGGCCGCCAGCATCTCCTCGTCACTGAGCTCGCGGCAGTAGTCGTGCAGCAGGCCGGCGAGCTCGGCCTCGCTCTCGGAGGCGCCGAACCGACGCGCCAACACGACGGCCTCGGCGGCCACCCTGCGGACGTGCGCGCGGCGCTTCTCCGAGAGCCGCGCCGCGATGAGACGCTCGGCCTCCTCCGGCTCGATCACGGACGTCGGTAGAGGCGGCGCTCGCGAATGAACTCCTCCACCGCGAGCGGCACCAGGTAGCGGACCGGCAGACCCGCGGCCACGCGCTCGCGGATGAGCGTCGACGAGAGCGCGATGTGCGGGGCGTTCACGAGCACGATGCGGTCTGTGCCCCACCTGTCCTTCGCGCGCTTCACGAGCTCCTCGGCGTCGGCGAAGCGAGGCGCCACGGCCAGGGTTGCGCGCGCCAGGATGCCGGCCGGGTCGAGCCAGGTGTCCAGCTGCGCGAGCGAGTCCGAGCCCATGACGAAGAAGAGGTCACGCCCGGGAAGACGAGCCGCGACGGCATCGAGCGTGTCGCGCGTGTACACGAGGTCTCGCTCGATCTCCAGGCTCGATTCGACGAAGCGCAGGTCGTCCTCCACGGCCAGCTCGGTCATCTGCAGGCGCAGCTCGGCCGGGGTGGCGTGGCCCGGGTCCTTGTGCGGCGGGGCCGCCGCGGGCACGAACACCACGCGCTCCAGTCCCAGCCGGGCGCAGGCCTCCGAGGCGATGGCGAGATGGGCGATGTGCGGCGGGTCGAAGCTGCCGCCGATCACGCCGAGCCGCGGCCGCGGGGCGTCCACCGCCCGCTACCCGCGGACCTGGCCGTCCCCCCAGAGCTCGTACTTGACGCTCGTGAGCTCCTGAAGGGCGATGGGGCCGCGAACGTGGAGCTTCTGCGTGGAGATGCCCATCTCGGCGCCGAGGCCGAACTCGCCACCGTCGGTGAAGCGTGTGGACGCATTGACGTACACGCAGGCCGCGTCCACCTCCGCCGTGAAACGCCTGGCCGCCGCGAGGTCCTCGGTGATGATGGCCTCCGAGTGCCGCGTGCCGTAGGTCGCGATGTGCTCCAGCGCCTCGTCCAGCGACTCGACCACGCGGACGGCCATCTTCAGGGCCAGGAACTCGGTCTCGTAGTGCGTCTTGTTGGCGCGCTTGAGCGCAGGGTCGGCGATGATCTCGGCGGCGGCCTTGTCGACCACGAGCTCGACCTCGCGCCGCTTGAGCTCCTCGGCGGCGCGCGGCAGCAGCGCCCCGGCCACATCCTTGTGCACCAGCAGCGTCTCTGCGGCGTTGCACACGCCGGGGCGCTGGCACTTGGCGTTGACGATGATCGGCACGGCCATATCGACGCTGCCGCTCGCGTCCACGTAGATGTGGCAGTTGCCGCCGGCCGCGTAGATCACCGGCACCTTGCTATGCTCCTGGAGGTAGTCCTTCAGCTCCTCCCCGCCGCGCGGGATGATCAGGTCCACGTACTTGCGCTGCTGCAGCAGCTCGTGGAGTTGCTCGCGGTCGGGTGTGAGGTACATGACGGCCTCGCGCGGCAGCCCCGCCTCGAGCAGGGCGCCCTGCACGACCTCGGAGAGGATGCGGTTGGAGTGCAGGGCGGCGCTGCCGCCGCGCAGGATGACGGCGTTGCCCGTCTTCAGGCACAGGCAGGCCGCGTCGACCGTGACGTTGGGACGGGCCTCGTAGATGACGGCGATCACGCCGAGCGGCACGCGCACGCGGCGGACCTCGATGCCGTTCTCGAGGCGCCAGCCGTCCACGATCTGGCCGACCGGGTCGGGCAGGGCCTGGAGCGTGCGCACGCTCGCGGCGATGTCGGCGAGGCGGTCCTCGTCGAGCCGCAGCCTGTCGACGAGCGCGCCCTCCAGCTTCGCCTTGCGCGCCAGAGCCAGGTCCTCAGCGTTCTCGGCGAGGATCTCGGCGGCGCGCCGGTCGAGCGCGTCGGCCACTGCCTCGAGGGCCTCGTCTTTCTGCGCCCGCGTGAGCCCCGCCATCACCCGCGATGCGCGTTGCGCCGCGGCACACACCTGTTCGACGCTCACTCGACCTCCTCACCCACGAGCACCAGGGCATCCCGGTGCACCACTTCTTCCTCGAGCTGCGGGTTGATCTCGCGCACCTGCTCGCTGCGCAGGCCGCGGACGCGCCGCAGGTCGCGCGCGCCCATCGTGGCGAGTCCCCTGGCGACCTCGACGCCCTCGGGCCCCACGATGGCCACCACGTCCCCCGCCGAGAACGCGCCGTGCACGCCCCTGACGCCCACGGGAAGCAGACTGCCCCCGCGCGCCGAGACCGCCCGCGCCGCCCCCTCGTCGACCTCCAGCCTACCACGCACCGGTTTGGCGTAGCGGAGCCACAGCTTGAACGCCGAGATCTTGGACGGGCGCGAGGCGACGGCCGTGCCGACCCTCTCCCCCGCCGCAGCAGCCGCGAGCACCCCGGGGCGCGCGCCGTTGGCGATGACGGTGCGCACGCCGGCGGCCGTCGCCATGACCGCCGCGGCGACCTTGCCGCGCATGCCGCCGGCGCCGCGGCTCGACTCGCCGCCGACGCTCAGCGAGACCAGCTCGCGCGGATGGCTGACATGCTCGACCAGCCGGGCCGACTCGTCCGACCGCGGGTCGGCCGTGTACAGGCCGTCCTGGTCGGTGAGCAGCACCAGCAGGTTGGCCCGCAGCATGATGGCCACCTGCGCGGCGAGCACGTCGTTGTCGCCGAAGCGCAGCTCGTCGGTGGCCGTGGTGTCGTTCTCGTTGATGATCGGCACCACACCCCAGCCGAGCAGCCGGCGCAGCGTGTTGCGTGCGTTGATGTAGCTCGTGCGCCGCGCGAAGTCGTCGCTGGTGAGCAGGAGCTGGGCGGCGACCAGCTCGTGGTCGCTGAACAGGCGCTCGTAGTGTGCGAACAGGCGGCCCTGGCCTACGGCTGAGGCCGCCTGCATCTCGGGCACGAGCCGCGGCCGCTCGCTGACGCCGAGCACGAACTGCCCGCAGGCGACGGCGCCGCTCGACACGAGCACCACGCGGCGCCCGCCGTGCACGAGCCCGGCGATGTCGGCCGCGAGCCCGGCGAGCAGGCGCCGACGCAGGTGCAGCTGGTCGTCGGCAACTGTGCTGGAGCCGACTTTCACGACGATCGTCTTCATGCGCGTGATTCTAGCAAAGCGGCCCGCCGGAGCCGGGCGCGCCCGGCATCAGCGACCTGCCGCGGCCGCCGGCGCCTCGGCCCGGGCCTCGTCCATGGCCACGCGTGCGGCCGAGCGCTGACGCACGGGGTCGAGGCGCAAAGTGACTACGGCCGCCACGAGGGCGAAGCCGCAGCCGATGAAGAACGGCACCCGGTAGCCCACGTAGTTGAGGATCATGCCCGCCGCGACCGGCACCACGATGGCCGTGGCGTGCAGTAGGGTCACGCCCATCGCCAGGCTGGGGGCTATGTCGGGCGGCACGGCGATCTTGCGCAGGTACGTGGCCGCGCCGATGGCCGAGAACGGCGCGATGAAGTTGTAGACCACGTAGAACACGCAGGCGAGCCACACGTTGCCCATCAGCGCGTAGCCGGCGAGCGCCACGATGTAGGCGACGTTGATGGCCGAGAGCGTGCGGCGCTCCCCGTGGCGGTCGATCATGCGCCCGGCCCACGGCGAGAACACCATCGCCACCACCGTCGAGAGCAGGACAACCAGCGACACGGCCGAGACGCCGAGGCCGAAGCGGCTCACCAGCACCCAGAGCCCGAACGAGAAGAAGAGCTGCTGGCGAGCGCCGTCGAGCAGGTTGAGGAGGTAGTAGTAGCGGTAGGCGTGCCTGAAGACGATGCGCTGCCGCGGGAGCTGGGCCGCGATGGGCCTGCCCTCATGCAGGTGCGGGAAGCCCAGGATCGCGAGCGCCCCGAGCACGGCCATCACGCCGCACGCCAGGTAGACCGGGTGGTACGCGTCGGGCCATCTCAGGAAGATGACGAGGACGGCGGCGGTACCCACCAGGGCCCCGGCCTGCACGACGCCGGCCATGACGCCGAGCACGCGCCCGCTGTGACTCTCCTCGGCGAGGCTCATCCCCAGTGAGACCTGGGTCTGCAGCACGGTGTGGAAGCCGACGCTGGAGATGACGATCCAGGGGATCACCGTCCAGAAGTCGGTGGCCAGCACGAACCCGGCGAGGCCGACGCCGAGCGCCACGAGCGCCAGCGCCGTGAGCCGCTGCTGCGAGAGGCGGTACAGCAGCGCGATGATCAGGATGAGCAGGAAGCCGGGGACCTCGCGGATGGCCGTGATGTAGCCGAACTGCGGCCCCGTGAAGTGCAGGACGTCCTCGAAGTAGTTGGTGACGACGGCGTTGCTGGTGTTCATGGAGAGGCCGAACGCCAGCGACATCGTCGCGAGAAGGATGGTCCCGCGGCCGACGGGCGTGCGCCAGGCCGCGGGCAGGCCGCGCAGGCCGCCGACGGTCCTGCCCGGCAGGCTCACGGACGTCCCGTCGCGGCGTTCAGGAGAACTCGAACTCCTGCTCGCCGACGACGACGGTGTCGCCGGGCACCGCGCCGGCCCGGCGCAGCGCCGCGTTGAGGCCGGCGCGGTCGACGATGTGCTGCAGGTAGGCCACGGCGTCCTCGTTGTCGAGGTCGGCCTTGGCGAAGAGGCGTTCGAGCTGGCGCCCGTGGACCACGAAGTAGTCCTCCACGGGCTCCACCGTGAACGCCTCCAGACGGTCCTCGCCGGGGCGCAGCACCTGCGGCGAGGCCTCCGGCGGCTCGGCGGCGGCGAGCGCTTCGCGGGCCGCCGCCATGGCGTCGTCGAGAGCCCGGCTGAGCAGGTCCAGGCCCTCGCCGCTGTCGGCCGAGACGAGGACGGTGGCGGCCGGCCAGCCGAGGCCCGCAAGAAAAGCGCCGGCCTCTTCCCTGCCGGCCTCGTCCAGCAGGTCGGCCTTGTTCACCGCCACGAGCGCCGGGCGCCGCAGGAGCGACTCGCGAAAGGCGCCGAGCTCGGCCCGCACCGTGGCGAGCGCCTGCGGCCACACGTCCGCCCCGTCGCCGCCGTCGAGCACGTACAGCAGCACCGCCGTGCGCTCGATGTGGGCCAGGAAGCGGTGGCCGAGCCCGGCCCCCTCACTGGCCCCCTCGATGAGCCCGGGGATGTCGGCGATCACCGCCGTGCCCTCCCCCAGATACATGACGCCCAGGTTGGGCTCGATCGTGGTGAACGGGTACGAGGCGATCTTGGGGTGGGCGCGCGTGAGCGCCGCCAGCAGGGATGACTTGCCGGCGTTGGGCAGCCCCACGAGCCCGATGTCGGCGAGCAGCTTGAGCGTGAGCGTGAGCCAGCGCTCCTCGCCCTCGAGGCCGTGCTCGGCGAAGCGCGGGGCCTGGCGCGTGGAGCTCTTGAAGTTGATGTTGCCGCGACCGCCCTCGCCGCCGCGCGCGACCAGCAGGCGCTGGCCCTCGCGCACGAGGTCACCGAGAAGCTCGCCCTCGGCGTCGCTGACCTCGGTGCCCACCGGCACCCTGACCTCGAGCTCCGGCCCGTCCGCCCCGCGCTTTCTGGCGCCGAGACCGTGACCGCCGGCAGCCGCGCGGAAGTGGTGCTTGTTGCGGAAGTGGCTGAGGTCGTGCAGCTGCCGCGTCGCCACCAGCACGACGTCCCCGCCGGGGGCGCCGTCGCCGCCGTCGGGGCCGCCTTTGGGTACGTACTTCTCGCGCCGGAAGCTGGCGGAGCCGTTGCCGCCGTGACCGCCGCGCACGCAGATGCTGGCCCTGTCGAGCACTGGAGGTGAGCCGGCCGGCCCTGGGGACCGGACCCCGGCCTGTCTCAGGCCTCGGGGACGACCGAGATGAAGCGCCCTGCGCCCCTCTCGGTGAACACGAGCGTGCCCGTCACCTTCGCGAAGATGGTGTGATCGACGCCGATACCCGCGTTCTCACCGGGGCGGAACCTGGTACCGCGCTGACGCACGATGATCGATCCTGCCGGGACCACCTGGCCGGCGAACGCCTTGACGCCGAGACGCTTGGCCTCGGAGTCGCGCCCGTTCCGGCTGGTGCCGGCGCCCTTCTTATGCGCCATCAGCCTTCTCCTTGGACTCCTTGAGGGTGATCGACTCGATCGTCAGCTTGGTGAGACGGCTGCGATGACCCTTCGTCTTCTTGAACGTGCTCTTGGGCTTGTAGGTGAAGACCTTGATCTTCTCGCCGAGGACGTGCTCCTCGACCTTGGCCTTGACCTTGGCGTGCTTGGCAGTGGCGGCGTCGAACTCGCCGCTCTCGGTGCGGACCGCGAGGGCGCCGTAGGTGACGTGCTTGCCCTCTTCGGCGTCGACGCGGTCGACGACGATGGTGTCGCCGGCGCTCACCTTGTACTGCTGCCCGCCGACGCGGATGACCGCGTACGTGGCATCGGACTTCGTCATTTCAACTCCCCGAAAGACAACGGCCGTAAATGATACCCACTGGTGCGGGGAGCGTCAATTCGACCTCTGCTTCACCACGACGGCGTGGGCGCCGGTGCGCTCCGTGCTCGTGATCCGCACCTTGCGGCGCTGGCCGAGGTGCTGGCGGCCGCCCTCGACGATGACCATGTAGCCGTCGCTGTAGCCGACGGCGTCGCGCGGGCTGTACGTGAGGCTGAACTCCAGCTCGAGCTCGACCTCCTGGCCCTCCTTGAGCGGGACACGCTGCTCCTGCACGTGGGCGACCGTACCCTCCGCGATGACCCGGAAGGTGTCGACCGGCAAGGATGTCGCACCCTCGAAGAAGACGCGCCGGCCGGCGGCCTTCTCCAGCTTCTTGAGCCGCTGGCCGCCGAGCCGCTCGGCCACGCCGCCGTTGACCTCGATCAGCCACGCCTTCGCCTGCGACTTGCGCGCCAGGGCGCGCACCCGGCGCTCCACGCTGAGCGCCATCGTCTCCTCGCTGAGCACGCGGGCCTTGCCGGAGCAGCACGGGCAGGCGCGCGTCATGATGCCGCGCGCGCCGTCGGTGGTGTTCTGCCGCGTCATCTCGACCAGGCCCAGAGGCGAGAGCTCGACCACGTAGGTCTTCGTGCGGTCGGTCTCCAGCTGGGCCTCCAGCGTGGCCAGCACCATCTCGCGGTTGGCGGCGTGCGCCATGTCGATGAAGTCGATGATGATGATGCCGCCGATGTCACGCAGGCGCAGCTGCCTGACGACCTCGTGGGCGGCCTCGATGTTGGTCTTGGTGATGGTGTCCTCGAGGCCCTTGCCGCGGGTGAAGCGACCGGTGTTGACGTCGATGACCGTGAGAGCCTCGGCGTGGTCGATCATGAGGTTGCCGCCGCTCGGGAGCGGCACGCGGCGCTCCAGCGCCTTGGAGATCTGCTCTTCGATGCCGTAGGCCTCGAACAGCGGCTCGACGCCGGTGTGCTGGTACACCTTGGGCAGCAGCTCGGGGGCCTCCTTGTCGAGGAACGAGACGATCGCCTTGTGCCGCTTGGGGTCGTCGACGATGAGACTCTCGCAGGTGTCGTTGAAGAGGTCGCGGGCCACCTCGATCGAGATGTCGACCTCCTTGTGAACGAGCCCCGGCGCCTTCACCGTCTCGGCCTTCTTCTTGAGGCGCGACCACAGCCGCGAGAGGTACCGCATGTCGCGCTTCAGGTCCTCCAGCCCGTGACCCTCGGCTATGGTGCGCACGATGAGACCGGCGCTCTTGGGCTTGAGCTCCTTGCAGACCTCGCGAAGCCGGTCGCGCTCGCCCTGCGGCAGGCGGCGGGAAACCCCGACGCCACTGCCGCCCGGCACGTACACCAGGTAGCGCCCGGCCAGTGAGACCTTGGTGCTCAGGCGCGCGCCCTTGCTGCCCATCGGATCCTTGGTGACCTGGACGAGCACCTCCTGCCCGGCCTTCAGCGCGTCGCCGATGCGGCGCGCGCGCTTCTCGCCCTCGGGCGTGGTGACTTCGTCCACATACAGGAAGCCGTTCTTCTCCAGGCCGAAATCCACGAAGGCGGCGTCGATGCCGCCGAGCACGTTCTCGACCTTGCCCTGGTAGATGTCGCCCAGGTACGACTTCTTGTCGGGGCGCTCGATGTAGATCTCCGCCAGGCGGCCGTCCTCGACGAGCGCTACACGCAGCTCCTGGCCGTCGTCAGAGACCAGGATGATCTTGCGTCTCGGCGCCTCGATCTCCACCTCCACACGCCGGCCTGCGACCACGGCCGACTGCGTGTCGAGCCCGCTCCCCTCGTCCTGGCGGACGATGGCCTTCGGCCGGCGCCGGTCGCGCTGCCGCGTGCGCGTGACACGCACGGTCTCCGTGCCCGTCGCCGGTGCCGCCTGCGGGGCCGCAGCGGCCGTCGTCGCCTCGGCCGTCCCCTCGCCTCCCTCAGGGCGGTCCGCCTCACGGCGGGTGCCGCGGCGGCGACGCACGGCGGCGCCGGCGGTCTGACCGGTGGTCCCGGCCGCTTCCCGACCCACCGCCTCGCCCGGCTCCTCGGGCTCACTCTCCACGGCCTCTTCGGCCTCACGCACCGCCTCGTCGTGGGCGATGTCCGCCGCCTTGCGGCGCCGGCGCCCGCCGCGCGAACCGCGATGCCGGCGCCTCGAGGACTCTCCTTCGTCGCCAGGTTCCTGCGCCACTTCGGCCGCAGGAGCGGACTCGCCGGCACGGACCGCGCCCGGCGTCTCCTCCGCCGGGACGGTCACGTCACCGGGCCGCACCTCCGTCGCGGCGCCATCCCCAGGCCCGGCGGCCGGCACCTTGCCGCGCCTGCGGCCGGAAGGGCGGCTCGCAGCCTGCCGCACACCCGCCACGGGGTCTTGTACCATCCCCCCCTCGGCGGCGGCCGCCCCACCGGCCGGCACCGCCCGGTCGTCGGGGGCGCCGGCAGACGGCTCTGCCGCCGGACCCGCCGGGGCTGCCGTCGCATCCGGCTGGTCCGGCGCGCCGGCAGGGCCGCGGCGGCCTCCGCCGCGGCGCCGCGGGCGCGGCTTGGCGCCGCTTGCCGCGCCGGGCGCCTCAGACGGCCCCGCGAGCGTCTCGGCCGCCGCGACGGAGGCCTTCGGCGCGGGACCGGTGGACGGGCGCCCGCCGTCCGCTGCGGCGATGGGGGAGGCGATGGGGATCAGCGGTGCCGTGGGCAGAGCCACGGCGGGCCGCTCTGCTGCGTGCGCAGCGCCGGAGCCACCTCGTCGGGCCCCTTGCGGCCGGCCGCCGGACACAGCGGCGTCGCCGACGCCCTCACCCCGTTCATCGGCACGCGCCCCGGCCTGCTCCGCCTGCGCAGGTCTGTGCCGCCCGCGCCCGCCGCGCGAGCCGCGCCGCCGGCGCGCACCCGACTCCTGTGCCGCGCCGTCCTCGCCGGCACCAACGGCCGCACCACTCTTCCCGGCATCGTCCGGAGGCGTCGCCTCCGCAGCCGGCTTGCCCCGCTTCGCCGCGGACGGCTCTTCGCCGCCGCCGGACTTCCTGGCTGGGCTCACGTCCTCACACTCCTTCCGGCCCCGAGGCTGTGCCCCGTGGCAGACCTCGCCAGGCGATGCGTATCCTCTGCAGGTCCCGCATCGCCGCGTCGACCCCCGCCCATGCGGCGATGAGGTCGATGAACTCCTGCGGCCGCGCCGCGCCGTCGTCCCGGTGCCGTACGGTGAAGCGCACGCGCGTTTCGTCACCGTGCGGGCCGGGCTCGGCCGCGACCTCCGCAACGTACTCTTTGAGATCGAGCGTGCGCCTGCCCTTGGGGGACACGCGCTCCACTGCGATCGAGTCTTCCTGCCCGTAGCGTTCGACGGCCGCGCGCAGCGCGCCTGCGTCGCCGTCGAGCACGCACGCGTACTCCGCCTCGCGCACCTGCGGCCGCGGGTGCTGCTCCCCCACCACGACCAGCGCCGCGGGCTCCAGCCCGGGCGGCGCCGCCTCACGCAGCCGCCGCAGCGTCGCCGCCCCCGCCTCCACGCCGTCCGGCACCTCGACCACGCCCAGCTCCTCACAGCCTGCCGCGCCCACGGGCAACGGCAGCGGCAGCGAGAGACGCGGCTTCGGCCGCATCCCCTGGGAGAGCGCCAGCGGGATGCCGGCCCGCGCGAACGTACGCTGCACTGCACGCGAGGTGTCGAGGTGCGAGAGGTATCTCGCCGGGCCGGAACGCGAGAACGTCAGCAGCCACCACGTCATGCCAGCACGTCCATCTCGACACCGTCGCCGCATACGCCGCAGGCGGCACAGGCGCCGTCGCGACAGTCAGGCGTGAGCTCGCCCAGCATTCCGCGCTCAGCTTCATCCGCGAGGAACCGGGGGTCGAGGCCGGCGTCCACGGCAGCCGTCCACGGCAGGGTCCCGGTCGACTGTTCCCCGGCTTCGTCGATCGAGATGCCGAGCGCCTCGGCTGCTTCGGCCCAGGCCCGGGACGCGAAGTGCTCGGTCCAGCCGTCGAAGCGCGCGCCGCGCCGCCACGCCTCCTCCACCAGCCGGTGGCTCCCCTCTCCACCACGGGCCAGCACGGCCTCGACGCTCGAGGCGGTCACGTCGTGGAACGACGGCCGCACGCCGCGGGGCATGTTGTCGCGCACCAGTTGCTGCCGACGCCGCAGCACCGCCGCACCGGCGAACGGTTCGCGCTCGTGCGGCGTGTGAGGCTTGGGGACGTAGGACGACACCGAGACCGACAGGCGCGCGCGGCCCTTGGCGACCTCGCGCGCCACCCTTGCCGCCACGCCGGCCATGCGTGCGATGCCCAGCACGTCGGCGTCGGTCTCGCCGGGCAGGCCGATCATGAAGTACAGCTTCAAGCCGGTGAAGCCGCCCGAGAACGTCGCCCGCACCGCCTCCTCGAACTGGGCGTCGTCGACGCCTTTGTTGATGGCGTCGCGCAACTCCTGGGTGCCGGCCTCTGGCGCCAGCGTGATCGAGCCGCGCTGGTCGGCGGCGAAGCTCCGCAGCTGCTGCGCAGCGGAGTCGATGCGCAGGGACGGCAGCGAGACACGCAGGCCCGGCCGCAGGGCGCGGATGCGCGTGAGCGCCTCTTCGATGCCGGAGTAGTCGCACGAGCTGAGAGACAGCAGCGAGACCTCGTCGCAGCCGGTCTCGTCGAGCAGCCTGTCGGCGGCCTCCACGACCATGTCGACCGGCCGCTCACGCACCGGCCTGTACCACATGCCGGCCTGACAGAAGCGGCAGCCGGCAGTGCAGCCGCGCATCACCTCGACGACGGCGCGGTCGTGGACGGCCTCGAGCACGGGCACGACCGGCCGCAACACCGGCATGGTGCTCGAGAACGCCGTGAAGACCTGGCGCCGGGCGGGGCCGATGGTGAGGCCCGGCGCCCACACGCCCGGCACCGCGGCGAGGGCTTGCAGCCGGGCCGCCCGGGACGGCGCCTCCAGCGCCGCCACGATCGCGGCGAGCCGGTGCTCGACCTCGCCGACGAAGAACGCGTCGAAGAACGGCGCCAGCGGCCAGGGGTCGGCCACGCCCGGGCCACCGCCGATCACGATGGGGTGCCCCTCGCCGCGTTCCGCGGCGTGCAGCGGCACCCCGGCGAGGTCGAGCATCTCGAGCACGTTCGTGTAGGTGAGCTCGTGCGGCAGCGTGAAGCCCCACAGGTCGCACGCGGCCACAGGCGTGAGGCTGTCCACCGTCCACAACGGCACGCCCGCCTCGCGCATCAGACGAGCCATGTCGGGCCACGGGCAGTAGGCACGCTCCGCGACCGCGCTCGTGGTGTCGTTCACCAGGACGTACAGGATCTGCAGACCCTGGTTGGAGATGCCGATCTCGTACACGTCGGGGTACGAGAGGACGATCCGCCGACCTGCCGCGAGCTTGGTGCGGACGTTGAACTCTCCGCCGATATAGCGGCCGGGGCGCGAGACACGCGCCAGCAGCCGGGCTAGATCACCAGTCGGCCACTCTCCGGAGTGGTCCGGGCAACCGGGAGCGTATGCGCTCAACCTGCTTGCTAATCCTTTGCATGCGCTGAAGCTGGAGCGGAGCCCCGGCCTCGAAGTACGCGATGGCGGCCTCGCCCAGAGCGACGGTGGCGGAGAAGCCGAAAGCCCCCTTGAGGGCCCAGCCGAACCCCGGCACGAAGTCGAGCGCCTGGCGCGCCAGCGCGCGGAACACGAACGCGGTACCGACCACAGAGAGGATCTCGAGGGCCCTGTCGAGCCCGAGCTCCTCACCGTAGGCAGCGGCTATCTTGAGGACCATGCGGACCTGGTTGGCCGTCATGGCCGGCATGTCGGCGCCGGGCAGGAACACGACGGCGCCGATGACGGCGTTCTGCGTCGCGTTGGCCAGCACCACGCGCCCGCAGTAGGCGGGACGCAGCGCCGGCAGCCGCAGTACCAGAGCGAGCTCGCCGCCTGCGGCGGCGTGCAGGATGCGGTTCTCGAGCGTCGGCGAGGAGCCGGGCTCGCCACCGAGCCGGTGTGCCACCTCGTCGTCGAAGACCCCCGCCGCGTCGGCCCAGGGGCCGTGGGGCGGGGGCACGAGCGCCACGACGCGGCGGCCGGCGTCGCGGGCCGCCGCGACCACGGGCTTCATCGCCGCAGCCGGAACGCCGTCCGCGAGCACCAAGACGACGCCCCAGCGCTCGACCAGGCTCTTCTCGAGTGGGAAGTCGGCCGGCGCGAGCACGTCGAGCGCATCACTGACGCCGCCGTGCGCGTCAGCGGCACCGGCGGAGAGCTCGGCCGCCACGCGGCCGAGCTCGGGCCCGGCGCCGACCACACACAGACGCGGCGCCTTCCCGTCGTCGCCCCGGACCTCGGTGATGGCCTTGATGATCTTAGACACGCTGATACTGGACAAGCGGCCCTCCGGAGCCGGCGGCGACGGTCCCGCGCAGGTGGATCGCCTGCAGCAGGCCGACGAACAGCAGGAACACGATCATCGCGGTGCCGCCGTAGCTGACGAACGGCAACGGGATACCCGTTACCGGCATGATACCAATCGTCATCCCGATGTTCACGAACACCTGGAACAGCAGCATCACGCCGATACCGCCGGCGAGGATGCTGCCGTACATGTCGCGCGACAGCGTGGCGATGCGCAGGCAGCGCCAGATGATCACCCCGTAGAGGGCCAGCAGGAGCAGCGCACCGAGAAAGCCGTTGCGCTCGCTGAGCACCGCGAAGATGAAGTCGGTGTGATGCTCGGGCAGGAAGTCCAGAGCCGTCTGCGTGGCCGCGTCGCCGCGTCCGCTCAGGGAGCCCGCGCCGACGGCGATCATCGACTGGATGATGTTGTAGCCGGAGCCGGTGGGGTTCTGGCCGGCGTTGAGGAACACGAACAGACGGTCGATCTGGTACTGCTGGATGACGCGCACGCCGGCCATGGGCAGCACCTTGAGAGCCACGACGAAGAGGGTGACCCCGGCGGCGCCCAGCACCGCGAAGTGGGTCCACGGCGTGCCGTAGAAGAACAGCATCGCCAGGGTGAGAGCGACGATGACCATGGCGGAGCCGAAGTCCGGCTCCTGGTACACGAGGTAGGCGGGCACCGCGGCCATGAGCAGCACGATCACGGTGGTGCGCTTCGCTCCCAGCAGGTCCATGCGGTCGGCCAGGTACGCGCCGATGCTCAGCGCGAGCAGAAGCAGCGCGAGCGACGACGGCTGGAAGGTGGTCACCTTGAGGTCGATCCAGCGCCGCGCCCCATTGACCACGTCCCCGAACGGCAGCACGGCGGCGACGATGAACACCGCGAAGGCGTAGATGACCCACTGGAAGCGGCGGTAGATCTCGTAGTCGAGCACGCTGATGACGACCGCGGCGGCCAGCCCGACCGCCACGGCGAGCAACTGCTGCTGCACGTAGTAGAGCGGCTGCCCCGAGATGTCGTGGCGGGTCGCGAAGTACACGAGGGACACTCCGTACGTGATGATGGCCGCCGTGGCGGCCAGCAGGATGTAGTCCAGGTGCCGCAGGTACGAGCGCCAGTCCACGCGTCAGTCGCTCCTCACGGCGCCCTCGGACCGGTCGCTCTTCAGCTTGAAGAGCCGGTCGTAGATGAGGCGTGTGGCGGGGGCGGCGGTGGCGCCGCCGTGGCCGCCCTTCTCGATCATCACGACGACCACGTACCGCGGGTCGTTCGCCGGCGCGTAGCTGGCGTACCAGGCGTAGTCCACGTTGTGCATGACCTGGGAGTCGTACACCTCGGCCGTCCCCGTCTTGCCGGCCACCTTGACGGGGTAGCCCGCGAACACGCCGAACGACGTGCCGCTCGGCGAGTTGGCCGCGTCGGTGATGCCCCGACGGACCACATCCAGGGTCGCCGGGGAGACGTCGACCTTGCGCGGCTTGCCCGCACCCAGGGTGCGCACCGTCCGTCCCTGGGGGTCCACGATCCTGAGTCCGATGTGCGGCGTGACCACACTGCCGCCGTTGGCGATGGCGGCGTAGCTGACGGCGAGCTGCAGCGGCGTCGCCTCCATGTTGCCCTGGCCCACCGACAGGTTGATGGAGTCGCCCGGCTTCCAGATCTTGTCGATCTCGGACTCGTAGTACGACTCCTTCCAGTCCGGCGTAGGGATCCGGCCCGCCACCTCGCCGGGGATGTCGATGCCGGTGGTCTTGCCCATGCCCATGCGGACCGCCCAGTCCGCGAGCTCCGTGCCCTTGCGCTGATAGAAGAGGTAGCCGACGTTGTAGAAGTACACGTCGCAGGACTGCGTGATCGCCCCGACGAGGTCGAGCGTGCCGTGGCCGTCGTGCGCCCAGCAGAGGAACTTGAGGTTGTCCAGGGTGTTGGGCGCGACGTAGGAACCGGGGCAGAACGCGGAGAAGCCCGGCGTGATCACGCCCTCCTCGAGAGCGGCCACGGCGTCGACGGGCTTGAACGTCGACCCCACCGCTTTGGACTCCTGGATGGCGCGGTTGAGCAGGGGGACGTTGGCGCTCTTCTTCGTGTACTTCTTGTAGTCCTTGGTGCTGATGCCGCCGACCCACTCGGCGGGGTCGAACGACGGGTAGCTGGCCATGGCGAGGACCTCGCCGTTGTCGGCGTCGAGCACCACCGCGGCGCCGCCGTTGGCGGCCGGCGAGCCCCCCGTCTGAGCCAGGCGGATGCCGTACTGCAACGCCTCTTCGGCGCCCTGCTGCACGTCGGCGTCCAGGGTGGTCACGAGAGTGTCGCCGGGCTCGGGCAGGCGGCCTCCGGGCACGGGGTCGTGGCCCTTCGGCCGCCCCATGGCGTCGACCTCCACCTTGGCGACGCCGTCGCGGCCCCGCAGCCACAGGTCGTACGTCCACTCGAGGCCGCTCTGGCCCACCACGTCGCCGGCGTTGTAGCCCTTGAAGCGCGACATCTTGAGCTCCTCCGCGGTCACCTCGCCGAGGTTGCCCAGCAGGTGGGCGGCGAGATCGCCGTCGGGGTAGTCGCGCAGGTAGTTCTTCTGGATCTCGACGCCCGGGAACGACTGTGCATGTTCGAGGATGTACGAGAGTACCTCGCGGCTCACGTCCTCCTTGATCACGAGCAGGTCGAGAGAGACGACCTTGCCCTCGGTCACCGACCGCCAGCTCCGCGGCACCCCGGTCGGCCAGCTGGGCTGCAGGTGCGCGACGATCTCCTTGCGCACCTTCTGCGGGTCGCGGTGCAGCACGCGTGCCAGCTCCACCACCGCGGCGTCGAGCCGGCCCTCGGGCACGTCCATGAGGCGGATGCCAACGGCCAATCCAGGGCGGTTGGCGACGATGACCCGGCCGTTGCGGTCGGTGATGGTGCCGCGCGGCGCCACGACCTTCACCGAGCGCAGGCGGTTGTCGTTGGCCTGGGCGACGAACTGCTGGCCGCTCAGGATCTGCAGGAACCACAGACGGAAGAGGATCACGGCGAACAGCACCAGCACCAGACCGAAGATGAGCGCGGCGCGCAGCGCCACCGACGGCAGCTGGATGATGGGCTTGTCGCGGCGCCCGGTACGGATCGGCCGCTCGCGGCGGCCGTTGCCGTCAGCGAGTCCGAACGGCACGCAGGTCACCTCCCCCGCGTAGCCACCAGCGCACCACGAGGTACAGCGGCGCGGCCAGCAGCGTGTTGAGGATGAGCGCCGGCACGAGCACGCGTCCCAGGAAGAAGCCGAGCGGCACCTGACGCGCCAGCAGGAACTGTGCCAGCGCCAACAGCACGCCGGCGATGAAGGTCGCGACGAAGACGCTTACGAGCGGCGCGAAGCCGTGGGAGAGGTCGGCGGTCTCGGCATAACGCCCGGCGACGAAGCCGACGACCACGAACACGAACGCGCTCAGACCGAAGGGTTCCATGAGCGCGACCGCCACCAGGGCGCCGGTCAGGAAGCCGAAGATGGCACCGGTCTCGGAGCCCTTGAGCAGCGCCACGCAGACCACGACGATGAGGGCGAAGTCCGGGTTGGCGCCGAGGATGCGGAAGTTGGAGGCCACGGCGGTCTGCAGCAGCACGGCCACGAGCAGGATCACGCCCAGCCTCGCCACGAGCGCGGGCGAGGGCCACCAGCGGGGTTCCTCCTCCGGGACCGTGCGTGCCGGATTCGGGATCATGGGAGCACCACCTGGACGATATCGAGCTTGCGGAAGTCCACGAACGGGCGCACGGAGATGCTCTGGTAGAGCTCGACCTCCTGCAGGCCCACACTCTCGATCTGCCCGATGGGGATACCGCGCACGAAGATCGAGCCGGCGCGTCCGGAGGTGACCACGTACTGACCCACCTTGACCTTCTCGTTGCGGTCCACGTACTGCATGGTGATGTCGCCGGTCACGCTGCCGGAGATGATGCCCTGGGCCCCGCCGGGCACGACCATGGAATCGACGTAGCTCTGCTGGTCGGTGATGAGCGTCACCTGCGCCGCCCCCGCTTCGAGCTTGGTGACCCGGCCGACGAGGCCGGCACCGTTGACGACGGCGTCGTACAGGCCGATGCCGTCGTCGCCGCCGGCGTCGATGGTGACCGTGGAGTACCACGCCGTTGTGGAGCGCGCCACGACGCGGGCCGTCACCAGCCGGGCGGTGCCGGGGAAGATGCCGGCGTCGTGCAGCGCCACCGCGGCACGCAGTTGTGCGTTCTCGTCCTGTGTGGCCAGCTCGCTGGCCACGCCGGCGCGCAGCTGCTCCAGCTCCCTCTTGAGCTTGGCGTTCTCGGACTTGGCGCTGAACAGGTCCGCCGTCCAGTTCCAGGCGTCGCGGAACGGCTTCGTGGCGCGCGCCGTGCCGTTCTGCAGCGGCGCCACCACGCGCAGCACCGCGCCCTGGGCGCCGTGCACCACGCCACTGTCCGACTCACGGAAGTACAGCGTGAACATGGCGATGCACAGCAGCAGCAGGATGCCCACCACGATGCGCCGCCGGAGGACTCGCCGGCGATTCACGGATCAGCGGTCTGCGGGACTACCGGCCCCGCGGCCGGGAGTTGCGCTTGCTCTTGACGAGGACATCGAACTCCTCGAGGTACCGGCCCGAACCCACGGCCACGCAGGTGAGGGGCGACTCTGCCAGGTGCACGGGCATCTGGGTCTCCTCACGGAGTCGTTCCGCGAGACCCTGGAGGAGTGAACCGCCGCCGGCCAGCATGATGCCGCGGTCCATGATGTCGCTGGCCAGCTCGGGCGGCGTCTTGTCGAGCGTCGCCTTGATGGCGTCGATGATGGCCTGCACAGGCTCCTCGAGCGCCGTACGTACCTCTTCCGACGAGAGCACGATGGTCTTGGGCAGGCCCGTCACGAGGTCGCGGCCGCGGATCTCGGCCTGCTCCTCCTGCGGCAGGGCGTGCGCCGAGCCGATCTCGAGCTTGATCTCCTCCGCCGTCTGACTGCCGATGAGCAGCTTGTACTCCTTCTTGACGTAGCTGATGACGGCTTCGTCCAGCTCGTCCCCGCCCACGCGGATGGACTGGCTCACGACGATGCCGCCCAGCGAGATGACGGCCACCTCGCTGGTACCGCCACCGATGTCCACGATCATGCTGCCCGTAGGCTCGGCCACCGGAAGACCGGCGCCGATGGCTGCCGCCATGGGTTCCTCGATGAGGGTCGCCCAGCGGGCGCCCGCCGAGTACGTGGCCTCTTCCACGGCGCGCTTCTCGACACCGGTCACACCACTTGGGACGCAGATGACCACGCGAGGGTGCGCCCAGCGGTTCTGCATGACCTTGCGGATGAAGTGACGCAGCATCTGCTCAGTGACGTCGAAGTCGGCGATGACGCCGTCCTTGAGCGGCCGCACGGCGCTGATGGTGGCAGGGGTGCGGCCGAGCATGCGCTTGGCCTCGGCCCCCACGGCGTGCACCTCACCGGTGCGGTGGTCGATGGCGACCACGGACGGCTCGCTGAGCACGATGCCACGTCCGCGGAGGTAGACGAGGGTGTTGGCGGTACCGAGGTCCACCGCCATGTCGCGGGCCCCGAAGCCCGTCACGAAGCCGAGGAAGCTGATGGTGGCTCCTTTCGGGTGGTATCGAACGACGATTGTATACGCGTCCTCCGGGCGGGGCCACCGGAGGGCGTCTGGCGAGGCTCCGCGCGCAGGGCGCAGAGGGTAGTTCGGCGCGCGCGGCGAAGCTCCTCGCGCGCCTGCGCTCAGGCGCCGGCGGCAGCCTCCGCCAGCCAGGAGAAGGGCGCGGCACCGAAGGCGTCCAGCGCCGTGACCAGCTCGGCCACGGGCAGGCCGACGACGTTGAAGTAGTCGCCGTCCACTGCGGCCACCAGGGCCGAGCCTATGCCCTGGATGGCGTAGGCTCCGGCGCGCTCGCGCCACTCCCCGCAGGCGACGTAGCGGGCGACATCGCGCGCGTCGAGAGCCCGGAACGTGACGCCGGTCACGGCGTGCCCGGTCACGCCGCGCTCGCGGTCGCACAGGTGCAGGCCGCTGTACACCTCGTGGCGGCGACCCCCGAGCAGGTGCAGATAGGCCGCCGCCTCACGTTCGTCGGCGGCCTTGCCGAGCACACGGCCGTCGGTCACCACCACGGTGTCGACCCCGAGGACGAGCTCACCCGGGTGCAGGTGCACCCGAGCGAGCACTTCGGCGGCCTTGCCGCGGGCGTTGTGCTCGACGGTGCGCACGGGATCGCCGTCGTGCAGATCCTCGTCGTGGTCGCTGACCACGATGCGGAACGGCACGCGGAGCTGGCGCAGCAGCGCGTCCCGCTGCGGCGACTTCGAGGCGAGGACGAGCTTCAGCGGCCGGCCGGAGCGCGCCTGCACGCCGGGGCCGGCCTCTTCCACCCCCGAGGCGGACTCAGACGAGCTCGGCCTCATCGAAGAAGAGGGCGATCTCGCGAGCCGCGCTCTCGTCGCTGTCGGAGCCATGCACCACGTTCTCCTCCTTGCTCAGGGAGAAGTCGCCGCGGATGGTGCCCGGGGCCGCCTCGGCGGAGTCGGTGACGCCCATCATGGCGCGGGCTACGGCGACTGCGTTGCGGCCCTCCCACACCATGGCCACCACGGGACCCGAGGTGATGAAGGCGGCCAGCGACTCGAAGAACGGCTTGCCGATGTGCTCGGCGTAGTGCCGCTCGGCCAGGGCGCGGTCGATGCGCAGGGCTTTCATGCCACGAAGCACGAAGCCGCGGCGCTCGAAGCGGGCGACGACCTCGCCCACGAGGCCGCGGGCGACGCCGTTGGGCTTGACCATGACGAACGTGCGTTCCACAGGGAGACCTCCGGGGTGCAGGCGGCGCCTGTGCGCCGCGGGTGAGCAGCTGTCGGGTGACTCGATGAGCGCGAGGGGTCCCTGCCGGGCCGCGCGCTCCGCTACATGCGGTCGTAGGCGCCGGCCGGGACGGCGCGCGCGTCGGTCTCGCAGTACGGGCACACGCGCCAGTTGGGCTCGAGCGGCTTGCCGCAGCGCGTGCACGTCGAACGCAGGCGACGGCCACAGGTGGGACACACAAGGTAGTCATCCTTGACCGGCGACTTGCAGAACGAGCAGCGGGTCTCCTCGTTGAGACGTTGCGCCATCATCTGCATCTCGAGCTCGCGCTCGTCGCGGTCGGCCAGCAGCTCGGGCGGGCGGACGATGGCATACACGATGAGGCCGAGCGGCCCGAACACGATGCCGGCGAGCACGCACACCGTGATGACGATCTTGTCGTCGATGCGCCGGCGGGCGTCCTTGAACACCCAGTAGGCGCAGGCGATCCAGAGCACGGCGACGAGGAAGTAGAACAGCAGCGTGATGAAGTGCCACGTCGGCGACTTGAAGAAGTCGACGACCACCTGGAAGGGGTTGCTGCTGTCGCTGCTCGAGGTCGCAGCGATGATCCAGTGAAGCACCCTACCTCCTCAGGCGCTCGTGAAGGAGGCGGCTGCAGACGCCTCCGTCGGGACGGCCGTCACGGACCCGTAGAAGCGCCGCCACGGCGGGCTCCCGGCCGGCTGGCCGCGGCGGCCAGCGCGGCAATCATACCTGAGAATATGCGCCCGTGTGGCGGCACGAGCGCATACCAGTACGCGAGGCCGGGCAGTCCCTTGGGGGCGAAGTAGGCGGTCTGGACGAGCCGCGTGCCGTCGCCCTCGGGCAGCGTCTCGAACTGCAGCCACGCCCGGCCGGGCACCTTCATCTCGGCACGCAGGCGCAGAAGGTGTGCCGGAGCCACGGCCTCAACACGCCAGAAGTCGAGGGCGTCGCCGGTGCGCAGGTCGTCGGCATCGCGGCGTCCCCGGCGCAGCCCGACGCCGCCGGCGAGACGGTCGAGGGCGCCACGCGCCTCCCACAGCCAGTCGCCGTACCCGTAGCCGCGCTCGCCGCCGATACCGCAGACCGCGGCGAAGACGGCGGCCGGGGCGGCCGGGACATACAGCTCGCGGCGGTCGCGCAGCATTCCGGCCTCCTCTCGGAAGGCCCGCGGCGCCGGCCCCTCGCAACTCGTCACCAGAGCATCGGCCCACGATGTCTCGACATCGCCGCCCTCGAGCGTGGCCACGGCCGCGCGCACGGCCGTGACGTAGTCCACGGGCACGATGGCGGGGAACAGCTCACGAGCCGCGTCGTCGCGGACTACCACCTCGCTGCGCAGCCCCTCGATGAGCGGTCTGGCGATGGCCGACGGGATCGGCGTCACGAGGTGCACCCAATACGACGACAGCACCGGCGTGAGCACCGGTACCGGCTGCAGACGGCGTCGCAGTCCGCGCACCTGGGCGTAGCCGAGCATCATGTCGCCGTACGTGCGCACGTCGGCGCCGCCGATCTCCACCACCCGTCCTGCGCTCCCCGGCACCTCAAGCGCGGCGACCAGGTACCGCAGCAGGTCGTCGACCCCGATGGGCTGCACGCGCGTGTACACCCACTGCGGGCAGACCATCACCGGTAGCCGCTCGGTCAGGTAGCGGATCATCTCGAACGAGATGCTGCCCGAGCCCACGACCACGGCGGCGCGGAGCTCCGTGACCGGCACACCGGCCTCGCGGAGCGCGTCGCCGGTGGCCTGACGCGAGCGCAGGTGCTCGGAGAGGTCCTTGTCCGGGTCGCCGAGGCCGCCCAGGTAGATGAGGCGTGAAACGCCCGCCGCGGCGGCCGCGGCGCCGAACGTACGTGCGGCGGTCACGTCCTTCTCGTGGAAGCCGCCGCCCGCCGCCAGACTGTGCACGAGGTAGTAGGCGACGTCCACCCCGTCGAGCGCCTGCCGCACGCCCCCGGGCACGAGCACGTCGCCGGTGACCACCTCGACGTGAGGCAGCCAATCGCGCCCCTGAAGCCGCGAGGCATCGCGCACGAGACACCGCACCCGGTGTCCGGCGGCCAGCAGGCGCGGCACGAGACGGCCCCCGACGTACCCGGTCGCGCCGGTCACGAGGACGGTGTGCGCGTTGTCGCGGTGAGTGAGGACCGGACGGGCGTCCAATGAAGCGCCGACCTCCGCTGTCGAACCGGCGATGCCGGCTCCCGGGGTGTCTACAGCAGGCTCACGAGTGCGGCGGGCACGACGGCCAGCCGCATGCCCAGCATGTACCCGACGAAGAAAGCGACGAGCGCCACGGCGATGACGATGAGGAACGCCACCAGGAACCGCACCGCGGGGTGCGCCTTCTTCTGTGCCATGCCACCCTCCACGAGTTTGGCTGAGTATATCCGACAGGCCTCGGGCCCGGACGGCCCTCAGGCCGGGGCGACGACGTCGCTGAGGTCCTCCAGCAGATAGAGAGAGCCTCCGACCAGCACCGCGCCGTGCTCACCCGCGAGCTGCCTGGCGCAGGCCAGCGCGTCGTGGGGGTCAGCGACGACATGGGGCGGCGGGAGGTCGCGACCGAGGTCGCGGGCCGCCGCACGCAGCGCCGCGGCCAGCTCCTCGGCGATGAGGCTCCGCGGCTCGCTCGCCTGCGTGCACACCACCTCATCCAGGAGAAGCAGGAGCTGCCGCAGCATCGCCGGGTAGTCCTTGTCACGCATGATGGCGAGCACGCCGACGCACGGCCGCGGCACCTCCACTGCGGCGAGGCTCTGAGCGAGTACGCGCACGCCGTCGGGGTTGTGGGCGCCGTCGGCGAGGACGAGCGGCCGCTCGGCGACCTTCTGCAGGCGTCCGGGGACTGCGGTGCCGGCCAGCGCGGCACGCGCGGCGGCCTCGTCGAGCCGCCCGAGCAGCAGCCGCACCGCCACCGTCGCAAGGGCGGCGTTCTCGAGCTGGTAGAGGGCCGGGGTCGGCAGTGCCAACCCGGTCCACGCATCCACACTGCCATCGTCACCTCTCAGAGTGACCGCGAACGCCGACGGCGCGCCCCTCACGCTCAGGTCGCCGGCGACCGGAGCGGTCTCCGGCGGACGCAGGAAGTGCGGCCGCGCGCCGGCGGCGTCGCAGACCCGGCGCGCCTCGTCCTCGAGCCCGTCCAGCGGCCCGAAGACGGCGTCGCCACCCTTGATGACCGCCGCCTTCTCGGCGAAGATCAGCTCGCGCGTGCCGCCGAGGACCTCGGTGTGTTCGAGCGCGACGTTGGTGAGCACCACCACCGGCGCCGCGACGACGTTGGTCGCGTCCAGACGGCCGCCGAGGCCGGCTTCGAGCGCGACGGCCTGCGCCCCGCTCTCGGCGAACGCCAGCAGCGCCGCGACGGTGAGAACCTCGAACTGGGTGGTCTCCCCCACCTCGGCCGGCAGGCCGGCGACGAGCTCGTGTACTCGCTCGACGCAGCGCCCGAACAGCGCGGCGTCCACAGGCCGTCCGTCGACGACGACGCGCTCGGCCCAGCCGGAGATGTGCGGCGACAGGTACGCGCCCGAGCGCAGGCCGTGGGCGCGCAGCAGCGCCTCGCAGTACCGCGTGGTGGACGACTTGCCGTTGGTGCCGACGATGTGGATGACCCGATAGGCGTCGTGCGGTCGCCCGAGGCGCGCGAGCAGATCCGTCACGCGCTCGAGCCCCGGACGCATGCCGAACACCGACAGGGACTCGAGATACCGGGCCCACTCCGCGGCGCCGGGGGACGCACCCGTGGCCCCGCCTCCGCGCGCGCCGGCCGGCGGGACCTCGACGGCCGTGTCAGCCATCGCGCAGCGTGGCCAGCCGGGTGGCGAGCTCATCGCGGTCGGCGACGTACCCCGCCAGTTTCTCGCGCTCCTTCTGCACGACGGCCGCGGGCGCCCGCCCGGTGAAGCCCGCGTTCGCCAGCTTGGCTTCGCCGCGCTTCACCTCGACCTCCACCTTCGCGAGCTGCTGCTCGAGGCGGGCGACCTCCTCGGCCCTGTCGACGGCGGCCGCCACCTCGAGCCGGCCGCCGGGCACCAGCACGACGGTCGCCCCCGCCTCAGGCTCGCCCTCGAAGCCGATCTCGGTCTTCGCCAGCGCGCGGAAGGCGCCGGCGTAGGGCGCGTAACGTCCGGCCGCGCCGGGCACGCCATGCCCCGCCTCTTCGACGAACACGGCGGAGAGCACCTTGCCCGGCGGCACCTGCGCGTCGGCGCGGAAGCGCCGCAGCGCGTCGACCACGGCCTGCAGCTCGCCGACGGCCGCTTCGTCGGCCGGCGAGAGCAGGGCCTCGTCGTGCGACGGATGCTCCTGCTCGAGCAGCGGCGCCTCGCCGTACTGCGCCGCGACCTCTTCGGTCACGAACGGGAGGAAGGGGTGCAGCAGGCGCACCACCTGGCCGAGGATCCAGCGTGCGTGCCCGGCGGCCTGCGCCTTCTGCTGCTCGTCCTCGCCGTACAGGCGCACCTTGACCAGCTCCAGGTACCAGTCGCAGAGCTCGTCCCACACGAAGTGGTACAGCGTGTCGACGGCGGCGGCGAAGTCGTACTTCGTCACCGCCGCCTCGACCTCAGCCAGGCAGCGCTGGAAGCGGCTCGTGATCCAGCGGTCGACCTGTGAGGCGTCGCTGCGCTCCGCCTCGTGCCCCTCACTCGCCAGCAGCACGAGCCGCGACGCGTTCCACAGCTTGTTGGCGAAGCTGCGGCCCATGACGATCTTCTCCTCGCTGAAGCGCACGTCCTGCGTGCTGCTCATGAGGAGCAGGGCGAAGCGCGTCGCGTCTGCCCCGTACTTGCCGATCATGTCGAGCGGGTCGATGCCGGTGCCCAGGCTCTTGCTCATGCGCCGCCCGTCGGGCGCCTGGATCACCGAGTGGATGTAGACGTCGGTGAACGGGATGTCGCCCATGAACTCCAGGCCCATCATCACCATGCGCGCGACCCACAGGAAGATGATCTCGCGCGCCGTGCTCAGCAGGTTGGTCGGGTAGAAGTAGGCGAGGTCGGCCGTCTCGTCCGGCCAGCCCCAGGTGGCGAAGGGCCACAGGGCGGAGCTGAACCAGGTGTCGAGCACGTCTGTCTCGCGCCGCAGCGTGCCGCCGCAACACGGGCACGCAGCCGGCTCGGTCTCGGCCACGATGGTCTCGCGACACGCGTCGTCTTCGCAGTACCACACCGGCAACTGGTGGCCCCACCAGAGCTGGCGGCTGATGCACCAGGGACGCAGGTTCTCCATCCAGTCGATGTACACGCGGCCCCAGCGCTCGGGCGTGAACACGACCTTGCCTTCGCGCACGACGTCGGTGGCCGGCGCCTTGAGCTCGTCCATGCGCATGAACCACTGCTCGCTGATGAGCGGCTCGATGGGCGTGCCGCAGCGGTCACAGGTGGCCACGCTGTGCGGGTAGTCCTCGACCTTCTCGAGCACGCCGTGCGCGCGCAGGTCGGCGACCACGCGCTCGGCAGCCTCCTCGACCTCGAGCCCGGCGTACGGGCCGCCGGCCGCGGTGATGCGGCCGTCCTGGCCGATGGCCTGGACGGTCTCGAGCCCGTGGGTGCGGCCGATGTCGAAGTCGGTGAGGTCGTGCGCCGGCGTGATCTTGAGGGCGCCGGTGCCGAACGCCGGGTCGACGCGCTCGTCGGCGACGATCTTGAGCGGACGGTCCAGCAGCGGCAGTGTCGCCGTCCCCCCGACGAGCTCCTTGTACCGCTCGTCGTCCGGATGCACGGCCACGGCGGTGTCGCCGAGCATGGTCTCGGGCCGGGTCGTGGCGATGGTGACCGACCCGCCGCCGTCCACCGGGTAGCGTACGAAATTGAGCGTGCCGGGCATGTCCTTGTAGGCCACCTCGAGGTCGCTGATAGCCGTACCGCAGCGCGGGCACCAGTTCACGAGGTAGTGGTCCTTGTAGATGTAGCCCTTCTCGAACAGGGCGACGAAGACACGTGTGACGGCGCGCGCGTAGCCCTCGTCGAAGGTGAAGCGCTCGCGCTCGTAGTCGCACGAGCAACCCAGGCTCTTGAGCTGGCGGATGATGTTGCCGCCGTACTCCTTGCGCCACGCCCAGACGCGCTTGGCGAACTCCTCGCGCCCCAGGTCCTCCTTCGTGAGCCCCTCGGTGCGCAGCAGCTTCTCGACCACGTTCTGGGTGGCGATGCCGGCGTGGTCGGTGCCCACCAGCCAGCAGGCGTTCTCGCCGAGCATGCGGTGGTAGCGCGTGAGCACGTCCTGGATGGTGCCGTTGAGGGCGTGCCCCATGTGCAGGTTGCCGGTGACGTTGGGCGGCGGGATGACGATGGAGTACGGCCTGCGGGAGGGGTCGGGCTCGGCGTGGAAGAGCGCCCCGCCCAGCCACTCCTGCATCCAGCGAGCCTCGACGGCGGCGGGCTCGAAGCGGGTGGTCTCGCGCAGGTACTCCGGACCGCGCGGCGGCGCGGCGGCGGCCTCAGCGGCCGGCGGCGTGACGTTGTCTCGGTGGTCGCTCATGGGGCCTCGAAGGTCTGGTGACACGGGCGCAGTGCGCCCGCCAGCGGAGCCGCGCGCCGTAGGCGGCCCGCGGCCACGCGCCAGTATACCGGCACGGGCCCGCGGATGCCGAGACTCCGCGCGCCGGCGCGCGGCGGCCGCCTCGACGCCTCGCGCCCTGTCGCCGGCAGCGGCCGGCCGGGGGGCCGCGGGCACCGCCCCCGCCGAGCGGGTGTACACTGCCTCGCACACCAGCGCCGGGCCTGCCGTCCGGCGACCGTCGCGACATGAGGTGGACGAGTGGAGACGTGGGAGACCGGCGAGGCAGGCAGGCACTTCCAGGCCGTGTTCGACGGCACCATGCGCGGCGACTGGCAGCTCATCGGCCGCGAAGGACACATCGAGGCCGTGCTCGCCGAGGTGAGCGAGCTCACCGACCTGCTCGGCGCCTCGTACCCGTTCCGCCCGACGGCCGGCGCGACCGATGAAGGCGACACCGAGCTCTGGCTGCCTGAGCTCGGTCTGCACACGACCGGGGCGACGCTGGACGCGGCTCGCGCCGAGCTGGCCGAGGCCATGCTGCGCTACGCCCGGGCTTGGGCCGACCAGGCGGCCGCCATGGCCGGAAGGATCATCTCCAACGGCTACGCCCGCCGCATCCTCCTCGCGGGCGACGCGGAGCGCGTGCTTGCGATGATCGACCGCGACGCCGCGCGCGAGGTGATGCCCACGCGCGCCACGCGCGCCTGGACCGAGGCCGACCCCGACAAGCCCAGGCGCTGGATGGGGCCGCGCGACCGCCTCGAGAAGCTGCACGCGGCCCAGGCCGAGCACGACGAAGCCCGGGGCGAGCAGGCCGACTGACCGCACGCCCGGGCCGGACGACACGAAGGGGGCGCCGGTGCACGTTGTGCACCGGCGCCCCCTTCGTGCTTCGCCGCCGGGCCCGACGGCCCGCCGGCATCACTCCTCGGCCGGTGCGTCCTCTTCCGGCGGCAGCTCGCCGCCGCTGGCCTCGATGGCGCACACCTGGCAGAACTCGTCCGACCCCTCGACGGTGGTACCGCAGGCCGAGCAGGTCACCTCGAGCTTGCCCGTGGCCGCGTCCACGCCGGGCTCCTCGATGGACCCGGGCGTCTGGTGGTTGTGCTCGTGCTCTTCACCCATTGTGCCGCGCTCCTCACGACAGAATGACAGGACCCGTCAGGCGGGATGGTACCCGCGCCGCCGCGTAGCCTATCAGCGCCGGGCGAGGACGTGCGGCAACGCCTGCGTGAAGGCGGAGACGTAGACGAGCTCAAGGCCACCCACGATGTCGGCGGGAAGCTCCGCGACCGTGCCCCGATTGGCCTCGGGCAGGACGACGGTGCGCACGCCGGCACGGCCGGCGGCCAGCAGCTTCTCCTTGAGGCCGCCGATACGAAGGATGCGGCCGCTCAGCGTGATCTCCCCGGTCATCGCCACGCGCGCCCTCACGCGCACGCCGGTGAGCGCCGAGAGCATCGCCACGGCGAGCGCCATGCCCGCCGACGGGCCGTCTTTGGGCACCGCTCCCTCGGGCACGTGGACACGGATGTCCTGTGCGCCCAGATCGAGGCCCTCCTTGGTGAGGTACGGCGAGCGCCTGATGAGCGGCTGCAGCTCCGCGGTCTGCTCGACGTGGCCCAGCAGGTACCCCCAGGCCGCCGAGGCCGACTCCTGCATGACGTCGCCGAGCTGGCCGGTGAGCACCAGCTCACCGCGCCCGCGGGCGACGGTGGCCTCGACGACCAGCACCTCGCCGCCGTCCGCCGTGTAGGCCAGCCCGAGGCTCTCACCGACACACGAGGAGCGGCGCAGATCGGCCTCCAGCCAGTGCGCCTCGCCGAGGTACCCGCGCAGGTCGTCCGGCACCACCTCGACCGGGAACGCGACGTCGTCTTCAAGATGCTTGCGCGCCACCTTGCGGTCGATGCGCCGCAGGGCGCGCTCCAGCTCGCGCACGCCGGCCTCGCGCGTGTAGCCACGCACGACGGCCTGCAGGGCACCGCGGCCGAAACGCACGTCGCCGCGCCCCAGCCCGGTGTCGCGCGCCACCCGAGGGACGAGGTGCCGGCGCGCGATGGCCAGCTTCTCGGCCAGCGTGTAGCCGCTGAGGTGGATGACCTCCAGGCGGTCGTACAACGTACCGGGAACTGCGTCGATGTCGTTCGCCGTGGCGATGAAGAACACGCGGCTCAGGTCGTAGTCGCACTCCAGGTAGTTGTCCCGGAACGAGCTGTTGTGGGCCGGGTCCAGGACTTCCATGAGCGCCGCCGCCGGATTGCCGCGCCAGTCGCTGTCCAGCTTGTCGATCTCGTCGAGCAGAAGGACCGGGTTGTCGACGCCGGCCTTCGCGAGGCCGTCGATGATGCGCCCGGGCATCGCGCCCACGTAGGTGCGGCGATGCCCGCGGATCTCGGCTTCGTCGCGCACACCGCCCAGGGCGACGCGCACGAAGGGGCGCGCCAGCGCGTCGGCGATGCTCTGCGCGACGCTGCTCTTGCCGGTGCCGGGAGGGCCGGCGAGGCATAGGATCGTGGCCGGCTGGTCGGCCGGACCCGTGGCCTTGCCCGCCGCGCGCCCGGCGTCCGCGCGCATGCGCACCACGGCGAGGTACTCCAGGATGCGGTCCTTGACGTCTTTGAGGCCGTAGTGCGTGCGCTCAAGGTGGGCGGCCACCGCGCCCACGTCCACCTGCGCCGGCGCCAGATCGCCCCACGGCAGCTCGTTCAGGGTGTCGAGCAGACCGCGGATCACGGCGATCTCGGGACTCATCGGTGACGTCTGCCTGAGCTTGCGCAGCTCGCGCTGCACCAGGGCGCGGGCGGCGGACGAGAGACCGTCCCTCTCGAGCAGCCGGTGGTACTGGGCCGTGTCGTCGTCGACGACCTCCCCCGCCTCTTCGATCTCGTCACGGATGACGCGCAGCTTCTCGTGCAGCAGCAGCTGGCGCTGGGCGCTCTCGATGCGGTGCTGCACCTTGCTCATGATCTCGTGCTCAAGCGCGAGGACGGCGTTCTCCTCGGCCACGGTCTCGAGCAGAGCCAGCAGGCGCTCCTGCGTTGACTCCGTCTCCAGAAGCGCCCGCTTCTCGGAGGCGCCGATCTGCAGGTGCGCCGCCACGACGTCCGCGACCTCCTCGGCGTCCTCCACCTGACCGGCCACGTACTGCACCTCGTCGGCGAGCTGCGGGTTCAGCTGGACGTAGGTAGTGAACTCGGCCGCCACACGCCGCGCCAGGGCGCGCGTACGGGCCAGGTCACGGTCGCGCGAGACGATGGGTTCGACCTCCACAAGCAGACAGGGCGACGTGGCCGAGAAGCGCATGATGCGCACCCGTTCCTGACCCTCGACCAGGGCCTTGACGGTGCCGTCAGGAAGCTTGAGCAGCTGCAGGATCTTGACCTGCGTCCCCACGGACGCGAGATCGTCGATGCCGGGCCGCTCGAGCGCCGGGTCGCGCTGCGCGCACAGCACCAGCGACCCGCCGGAGCCGAAGGCCTGCTCGATGGCGACGATGGACTTGTCGCGCCCGACGAAGAGAGGCGCGACCATCTTGGGGAAGACGACCAGCTCGCGCGTCGGCAGGAGCGGGAGCGCGACTGCGGCCTTTCGGCGCCCGGCCGCCGCTCTCGTACGCCCCGGCGAGCGGCCGCGCCCGGCGGCAGCGGGCGGCGCGGCAGCCTCCTCAGCCGGCGGCGCCTCTGCGACGGTCGCGGAGCCTTCGTCCCCGGCCCCGCCGCCGCCCGCCTCAGGCGGACTCGGCGTCACGCTGCGGCGCCGCCTTCTCGGCGACCGTGACGAGCGTCGGGTCGATGCCTTTCTCGATGCTCTCGCGCGTGATCACGCACTTGGTGACGTCGCGCCGCGAGGGCAGGTCGAACATGACGCCCATCAGCGACTCCTCGATGATGGAGCGCAGGCCGCGGGCGCCGGTGCCGCGGTCGAGCGCCTTGGCGGAGATGGCGCCCAGCGACTCGTCGGCGAACACCAGCTCGATGCCGTCCAGCTGGAAGAACTTCGCGTACTGCTTGGTGAGCGCGTTGCGCGGCTCGGTGAGGATGCGCCGCAGGTCGTCCTCGTCCAGATTGTGCACCGCAGACACCACGGGCAGGCGGCCGATGAACTCGGGGATGAGACCGAAGTTGAGCAGGTCCTCGGGCAGGGCGTGCGTGAAGATCGTGCCCGGGTCCTGTTCCGCCTTGCCGGCGATGTCGGCCATGAAGCCCACGCCCTGGCGGCCCATGCGGCGCTCGATGATCTTCTCGAGACCGGCGAAGGCGCCGCCACAGATGAACAGCACGTTGGTGGTGTCGATGGTGAGGAACTCCTGGTGCGGGTGCTTGCGCCCGCCCTGGGGCGGCACGCTTGCCACCGTGCCCTCGAGGATCTTGAGCAGCGCCTGCTGCACGCCCTCGCCCGACACGTCACGGGTGATGGACGGGTTGTCGGCCTTGCGCGCGATCTTGTCGATCTCGTCGATGTAGATGATGCCGGTCTCCGCGCGCTTGACGTCGAAGTCGGCCGCCTGGATGAGCTTGAGCAGGATGTTCTCCACATCCTCGCCCACGTAGCCGGCCTCGGTGAGCGCCGTGGCGTCGGCGATGGCGAACGGGACGTTGAGGATGCGGGCAAGCGTCTGCGCCAGCAGCGTCTTGCCGCAGCCGGTGGGGCCCAGCAGCAGGATGTTGCTCTTCTGCAGCTCGACGTCCGTCTCGCCGGAGGACACGGCCTGCACACGCTTGTAGTGGTTGTAGACGGCCACGGCCAAGGCACGCTTGGCCTCGTCCTGACCGACCACGTAGTCGTTGAGGATCGCGTAGATGTCGCGGGGCTTGGGCAGGCTCTCGAGGTCGAGGGCGACCGGCGCCGTGAGCTCCTCGTCGATGATCTCGTTGCAGAGATCGATGCACTCGTCGCAGATGTACACGCCGGGGCCGGCGATGAGCTTCTTGACCTGACGCTGTGACTTGCCGCAGAAACTGCAGAGCAGCTGATCGTTGCCGTCGGTCGGTCCTGCCACGGTCGCTCCTTGTGTCCTACGCGAGTCTCGTCCGCCTCAGCGGTGGGCGATGACGTCGTCGATGATGCCGTACTCCTGCGCCTCGGCCGCGCTCATGAAGTAGTCGCGCTCGGTGTCGGTGCGCACCTTCTCCACGTCCTTGCCGGTGTGCTCGGCGAGGATCTCGTCGAGACGTTTGCGCAGGCTGAGGACTTCTTTGGCGTGGATCTCGATGTCGGTCGCCTGGCCTTCGTAGCCGCCCATGACCTGATGGATGAGCACGCGCGCGTTGGGCAAGGCGAAGCGCTTGCCCTTTGCGCCGCCGGCCAGCAGCAGGGCCCCCATGCTCATGGCGCTGCCCACGCAGATGGTGCTCACGTCGGGCTTGATGAACTGCATGGTGTCGTAGATGGCGAGGCCGGCGTACACCGAGCCGCCCGGGCTGTTGATGTACAGGCTGATGTCCTTGTCGGGGTCGTCCGACTCGAGGTGGATGAGCTGGGCGACGATGAGGTTGGCCACATCGTCGTTGATGGGCGTGCCCAAGAAGATGACGCGCTCGTTGAGCAGCCTGCTGAAGATGTCGAACGAGCGCTCTCCGCGACTCGTCTGTTCGATCACGAACGGCACTAGAGGTGTCACGCGACCACCCTTCTCACTCGCTGATGTCGTGTACTTGTTCCCGGCACGAAACGTCAGCTCTCCGTCGGTGCGGTCGCACCCGCCACCTCGGCATGCGCTTCGGCCGCCTCTTCGTCTGCTTCGGCCGCCTCGGCGGCGTCCTCTTCGGCCGCCTCTTCTTCTTCGGTCAGCGGCACGGGCACCGACGCATCGGCCACCAGGTCGACGGTCTTGGCCAGTAGCATTTCGTCACGCACCGCCTCTTGCCTGCCTGACTCGCGCAGGTCGGCGATGAGCTGCAGCGGGTCACGCTGGAGCGCCTCCGCGTCGGCCTTGATCAGCTCCAGCATCTCGTCGTCGCTCACCTCAAGGCCCTCCGCCTCGGCGATGGCCTCGAGCACAAGACGACGCTTGATGATGTGCTCGGCCTGCGGCCGCAGCTCCTCCTCGACGTCCTCCGGCGTCTTCTCCAGCACGCCCAGGTACACCTCCATGGTGAGGCCGCGCTCGCCTACGTTCTCCTCGAGCTCGTGGTAGAGACGGTGGGCCTCGCGGTCGATCATCGTGGAGGGCACGTTGACGGTGGCGTTGTCGACGGCCTTGTCCACAGCGGCGGCGCGGAACTCACGCCTCACCCCGGCCTCGGCGGCCGCTTCCAGGCGGGCACGCACGTCGGCGCGGAGCTCCTCGAGCGTGTCGAACTCGCTGACGTCGACGGCGAAGGCGTCGTCCAGCTCGGGGACGACCTTCTCCTTGATGTCCTTGACCTTCACAGTGAAGGTCGCGGGCTTCCCCGCGAGGTGCTCGGCGTGGTAGTCGTCCGGGAAGTTGACGTCGAAGACCTTCTCCTCACCGCTGCTGACGCCCTCGATGGCTTCCTCGAACCCGGGGATGAGGTTGCCGCTGCCGATCTCGTACACCTGGTCGGTGCCAGCGGCCCCCTCGATGGGCTCGCCGTCCTGGGTACCGCTGAAGTCCATGAGCACGAAGTCGCCGGTCTGCACGGCGCGGTCCTCGACGGGCTGCAGCTTGGCGAGCCGCTCCTGCAGCATGGCCAGCTGGGCGTCGACCTGGCCATCGGTCACCTCGAGCTCGCGCTTCGGCACCTCGAGGCCCCTGTACTCGCCCAGCACCGGCACCGGCATGGTCTGGACCTTGAGGGTGAACGTGTAGTCTTGCGTCTCGTCAAGCGGACCGGCGTGGAGGTCGGACGTGCCGACCGCGTCGTCGTAGAGCCCGGCCTCATGCAGCGCCTTGTCGCCCCACTCGGGGATGGCGTCCTCGAGCGCCTCGGCGCGCAGGTAGTCCACGCCGACCTGCTGTTCCACCAGCCGGACCGGAACACGGCCCTTGCGAAAGCCGGGAAGGGCCAGGTCGCTGCGCACCTTGGCGACTGCGAAATCGTAGGCGCGCCGCACGGCGTCCGCCGGGACCTCGACGGTGAGCAGGACCTCGTTCTCGGCTGCTGGTTCGACCTTCGTCTTCACTGTGGGTTCTCCGTCTGTCGGGCGGGCGGCGGGGCGGCGAAGCCGCGGGGCCGCCCTCTCCTGTGGTCGCTGCGGGGGTCAGGCGTGGGCACGTGGTGCGGGTGAGAGGACTTGAACCTCCACGAGCTGAGCTCACCAGATCCTAAGTCTAGCGCGTCTACCAGTTCCGCCACACCCGCACTTAAACTCGACGGCCGGCACCCCGCGCCGGCCAGTGCTTCACATGGTTGGGGTGAACGACGGGACTTGAACCCGCGACCGCCAGGGCCACAACCTGGAGCTCTACCAACTGAGCTACGTCCACCACCGGTCTGTGCCGCCACCGTGCTGCATCGCTCCAGCTCAGGCGAGCGGCGGCCTCAAAGGATACCACCTCGAGTGACGGCCGTCACACGCCCGCGCGATCTGGACACGCACGCCGGGCGCGCGTCCCGCGCCGTCAGAGCTGCTGTTCGACGTAGGCGTTGCGCACGTCCTGCTGCAGGCGACCATCCTGGATCTCGAGGATGCGGTCGGTCTGCTGGGCCACGCCCCTGTCGTGCGTGACGATGATGAACGCCGTGCCGAGCTGCTCGTTGATCTGCCGGAACAGCTTGTACACCGCCTTCGTGTTCACGGTGTCCAGGTTGCCTGTGGGCTCGTCGGCCAACACCAGGGCGGGCCGGTTGAGCAGCGCGCGCGCGATGGCCACGCGCTGCTTCTGCCCGCCCGACAGGTCGTTGGCGTTCTTCTTCTCGAGCCCCTCGAGGCCGAGCAGCGCCAGCGTCTCCTCGGCTCGCGGCCTCAACTCGGCCGCACTCGCCCCGGCGATGCGGCCGGGCATGACGACGTTCTCCAGCACCGTGAACTCGGGCAGCAGGTAGTGGAACTGGAACACGAACCCGAGGAAGTCGTTGCGCAGGGCGGCGCGCTGCGTGCGTCCCGCCACCGCCGTGTCGTGGCCGTTCAGTACGACCCGGCCCTCGCTGGGCGTATCGAGCAGACCGATGAGGTTGAGCAGCGTGGACTTGCCCGAGCCGGACTGGCCGATCACCGAGGCGAACTCGCCCCCGTGCAGCTCGAAGTCGACGCCGCTCAGGGCGACCGTCTTGACGACGGTGCCGTACGTCTTCCCCAGGCCCTCGGCCTTCAGCAGCACCTCACCCACCCTGGATCACCTCGATCGGGTCGAGCTTGGTGGTGCGTCGCGACGGGATGAGCGACGAGGCCAGCGCCACGAGCACGCCGACGACGAAGGAGATCACCGTGAAGCTCGGCTTCGGGCTGAAGGAGAACGACGCGCCGGACAGCGAGAACAGCGTGATCAGCGCGACGCCCAGGGCCACGCCCACACCCGAGCCCACGAGTCCCAGGATCGCCGCCTGCCAGAGGAAGATGCGGCCGGTCTGCCGGTCGCGCATGCCCATGGCCTTCAGAATGCCGATCTGGCGCGTCTTCTGGACGGCGGAGATGGCCAGCGTGGAGGCGATGCCCAGGGCGACGGCGACGAGCACGAAGAACTGGATGGTGTAGCTGGACGTGCTCTGCGACTGCAGCGCCTGCAGGAGGTCGGCGTTCTCGGCCTGCCACTCGGTGACCTTGAGGTCCTGCATGGCAGGTTCAGCCTGGAGGCCGTCGGCGACCTGCACCGAGTCGAACACGTTGCTCACCTGCGTCTGGATCTCGGAGTACTGCTGGTCGGTGTACCCCAGCACCTGCTTCGCCACGGCCGCCGAGGTGAACCCGAGGCTGAGGTTGGCCTGCGCCGAGCCGAAGTCGACGAGCGCGCTGATCTGCTCGTCCAGGGTCTTGCCGTCGGGCTGGACGAGCGTGATGGTCTGGCCGGGCTTGAGACCGTACTTGTCGGCGAGGTCCTGGCCGAGCACGATGTCGGAGCCGCTCAGTGCGGCGGTGCCCGCGACCGTCTTTCCGCTGATGTCGTAGATCGTGTCGAGCTGCGCGAGCTCGCCGCCGGTGAGCTGGAGCGGCACGGTGTCGCTGCCCTGGCGCAGGATGGCCGAGAACTGGCGCACCGGCACCTGTGTGGTGATCTGCGACTGCGACGCGATGGTGTCCTTCACCTGCGCCGTGTAGTCGACGGAGGCGCCCTGCTGTTTCGCCTGCACCGTGACCTGGGAGCTGCTGCCGATGGTCTGGTCGACCAGGCTCTCCTGCAGACCGATGATGAGCGAACCCAGGAACACCTGCACGCCGATGCCCACGGCGATGCCCGCGGCGATGAGGATCGACTGGACGGGGCTCTTGCGCAGGAAACGGGCGGCGATCGAGAGGCTCAGCACGGTTCAACCCTCCCAGGGCCCGAGCAGCGCGTCGAGGTCGACGATCTCCTCGGGACTCCAGCCCTCGGTGCCCAGCGCGAACGCGGGACCGCCGACCCAGACGTCCACGTTGGGCAACGAGCGCTTGAGCTCGTCGACCGCGTGCCGGACCGCGAGGCGGTGGAAGTGAGTGGACGAGGTCAGGACCACGGCGTGCACGCCGAGACGCGCGGCCGCGTCGGCGATCTCCTCGACCGGCGTGTCCGGGCCGAGGAAGTACGTGCGCCAGCCGGCCATGTCGAAGCGGTCGGATACCATGCGCAAGCCCAGGTCGTGCGACTCTTCCGGGGGGCACGCAAGGAGCACGGAGCGACCGGCCTGGGCGACTTCCGCCCGGGCCTTCTGGACGGCCGGGTAGAGCATCTCGACGATCGTGCGCGCCGTCGCGCTGGCGAGGTGCTCCTCCCAGACGGCGACCGTGCCGCGCTGCCACGCTGTGCCGGTGGCGGCAAGGATCGCGGTGAGAACACCGCGGTAGAGCGCCGGGATGGTGATGCGTCCGGCGGCCACAGCGTCGACGGCGATGTGCACCGCGGTCGCCTTGTCGTGCGACGCGAGTGCCGCGGAGACCGCATCGTACACTGCGCCGGCGCCACCGTCTGCGACGGACCCGGCCGACTGACCCACGCTGCTGCTGCTCTCCTCAGGCTCCATCGGCAGACGTTCTACCCGACGGATTTCGTCTTGTAACCCCCGCGCAGAGGCCCGACGGTGCCGGCGCTGCGGTCCCGGGAGCGAGGGGAGCGAAGGGATGACAAGAGGACTGCGGGTGAGGGTCACCCACGGACAGCCGCGCAGGCGCCGAGCGGCCGACTGGCTCCTGGAGGAGTCTCCTGGCTCACGCGAATCGGGGCCGAGGCGTTCACCCTGAGCACGAGGCGGTGCGCCGGGACCGGGAACGCTCGGACGGTGGCGCGCCGCTGCCCGGCCGCTCTGGCGCGCCCGGCAGGATTCGAACCTGCGGCCTGAAGATTAGAAGTCTCCTGCTCTATCCAGCTGAGCTACGGGCGCGAGAGGCGTGCACGAGTGTATACCCGGCTCACACCCGCATGGGCTGAGCGCGCCTTGAGGCGCTCTTCTCGATGGCGACCGGCCGCGGTGCCGCGATCGGTCGCGCGC
>Ga0172371_10001123_pt1 | contig 42149 bp, 43 predicted proteins | sample Lak12m_FD_114543 | JGI IMG/M metagenome (GOLD analysis project Ga0172371, IMG submission 114543) | Freshwater microbial communities from Kabuno Bay, South-Kivu, Congo - kab_022012_12m | ecosystem: Environmental > Aquatic > Freshwater > Lake | place: Democratic Republic of the Congo: South-Kivu... | reverse complement strand
TCCTCTCTGAGGTCGTCGGTCGAACGTGAAAAGAGCGAAGCAAGATCCCCATCGTGGACGACCATCAGGTGATGAATGAAGTTCGTCAGGCGCCTGGCCTTGACGTTGAAGTACCCGGCGGGTCGAATGAGCTCGGCGAGCCGGTCCTGAGCCAAGGTGTCAATGGTGCGGGCATCGAGGACATTGGCGGCTTTCAGATTGTCGATGGCCTTGACCACGTTCTTCCACGCGGTGTTTTGAGTAAGGATCGCACCCACGCAGACTTCGAAAGGGGTCTCCGCCGGCCACCAGCTCCTCGGTCCGAATTGCGCCTTCAGCTCACGATAGAAATCCATAAGGAGCGCAGTCATACTCGAAACTTCGCTCATCGCTGCCCTCTCGGCGTCGCAATCGGGAACGCGGGCTTTTCGTCCCACTTCGGTCGGTTCCGGAGGTTCTGGACTCTGCGCAAGCCTTTTGCTATATCTTTTCATACCGTTTCTCTTCTCCGCCGATCTCCCGAGCTCAAGCACGGCAGGTTCTTCCCGGCCGAAATCGGTTTGGGCCGTCCGCAGGAGGATCGGCATCATACCTGCTCTCGAGGCTGAAAAGAACGGGAAGCGGCAAGAGTCAGTAACCATTTTCTGACGCGGGGCAAGAATCCCTCCAGCGTCCCTTCAGACACCGCAGGAGATCATGCCACGTAAAATTCCCCCTTTAATAAAGAGGGGTCAGGTGGTGTTTCAAAAGTGGGAGAAACCCGCAATATTGAGACGACCTTCTCTGCTCCCCGGTCGCAAGCAAATGGTTACAGGAGTCCTTGCCAAGCGCACGAGCAGAAAATTTCCGAGGAGGTCGGATCGTGGTCAGCATCCAGATCCTCGCGTTGACGCTCATTCCGGTACTTTCCGCAGTCGTTCCCGGAGAAAGCGGCATGGGCTTCCTTTCCGAGGCGCTTCCCGGATTCCATCAGAAGATCTCCGCTGAATTTCTCGTCGGCACGTGGAAATGGAGCGAAGATTTCTTCCGTTGGGGGATCAGTGATCGGAACAAGGCCAAAGTCACTCCGCACCGGGGACGTGCCCTCATGTCACTGGATGGCGACGGAACGCTGAAAATGGTCAATTTTCTCAGGCCCAAGCAAGGTCGCTGGGAGCTCACCGACAAGGGTATCGTCATCCACGATCCCGGCTATCCGGAACGCGGCTCCCAGATTCTGCCCGTGCGCAAGCGCGACAACGACCGCATATGGGTCCTGCTCCCATTCGCAGGAGGATCGGTGGGTATCGGGATGATGCGCGTTCCCGCGGAGGAATTCTCAAAAGCCCAGACCGCGGTCGAAACTGAGCCTGTCCCCACGTGGAAAGGATCGCGGCGAGACCGGCGTCCGACGATGGATCCGATGGACCGCCGTCCGAGGGAACGGGACACCATGCCCCAGGAACCGTCTTGGATTCGATTCGATGATTAGCCCCACCCGATCAGCGGGAAGGTCGGGGTAGGGAACGCATCTCAGCAGCCCCCCGCCGTCAGAAACCACGCGACCGAACGTACCGAATGGCGCGCGTATTCAGGAAAGGGAGCACCTAGCGTGGCCGGCGGCCGGCTTTCAGGACCAGATCTCTTCGCAGTATTCTTTCCAGCACCGCTCGCAATTCCTCGTCTTTGACCGGTTCCAGCAGTTGACGAGCCAGACGAACCTGATTCTCGTCGGGTTCAGGAGGCGGACAGGCGGGAGGCTCCTTCTTGGTCCGAGCAGCCCATGAGCGTTGGGAGAAGCGTATGTCCGTGATCGGCGGGGACCCGGGATCGAGGAGGGTGTTAATTCGTTCGAGCAGGCCGGTTTTGATCACGACGAGCTCGTTCATCCAGACTGACGAGTCCACCACGACGTAGAGAGTGTCCCCCACGATCTTTTCCGCCTGCGCGTGACGGGAAAACGCGGGAGCCACTACCCTGTGCCATTCATGGACGATCATGTGGCGGGACACGGCCTTCCTCACCCCCAAGCCATCCAGGGCTCGACGAAGCGCCAATCCTGCCGAAAGGGGATTGCCGCGGGCTCTGCGTGTCATAATGCGTTCACCGTGCGTGATGAGAGGGGACCGTGACTCGCCTGTATGTCGCAAGGGATCATTGAGCGCATTCCGAAGGGTCGCCTTGAATCTTGGCAACCGCATGTTCAAGAGCCGGCAGTACGACTTCGAGGTTTTCTACGGCCCCCTTGGGGCTGCCGGGCAGGTTGACGATGAGGGTCCGACCGCGAACTCCCGCCACGGCGCGCGAAATCATGGCATGCGGTGTCTTCTTCAGACTGGCCAGCCTCATCGCCTCTGCCATTCCCGGAACGACGCGCGTGAGCACCGACATGGTTGCTTCGGGAGTGACGTCTCGCGGGGACACGCCTGTCCCGCCGGTGGTCACGATCAGGTCGGCCTGTCGTTCGTCGGCCCAATCGAGGAGGACGGAACGAATGCGGCTCTCATCGTCCGGAACCACGGCAGTCCAGCAGACCTCGATGCCCCGGGAACGCAGCAGTTCCTGAAGAACAGGACCTGCCGCGTCCTGGCGCTCACCGATCGACGCCCGATCACTAACGGTTAGTAAACCCGCACGCAGCATGTTCGGGGAACTCACACCCGGTTTCATTTCCGGCTTCCTTCCTCAGGATGCCTCGCTGGAAGTCTCGAATGTCGGTCTCTGCCGCTTCCAGTTCCTGGCGGAGAAATCCGGCGGCCTTCCACGGATCTACAACCGTGCCGCACGTGAAAATGTCCACAGCGGCGTACCCGTGTTCCGGCCAGGTATGGATGGTCAGGTGGGACTCCGCGATCACGACCACGCCGGAGACTCCCTGAGGGTTGAAATCCTGGAAAGCGGTCTTCAAGACGGTTGCGCCGGCAATCTCGGCGGCCTGGGACATGATTGTCTCAAGATAATCCAGGTTGTCTAGTTTTTGTCTATTACAAGACCAAAGCTCGATCAGAAGATGAATACCCAACGCCTTCATCGTCATCCCCCGTACCGAGTGGACTATTCGCCTCTCGAAGGTGTGCTGTCAGAGCCTTACCGCCGCCTGCACGTCCGATGGAATCCCCTGGACGGTCACGACGAGCGGCCTCCGTTGCTTCCACTTTTCGACCGATATAAAACTCCCGTCACTGAGGCTTGCCCCAGGACGGGATTGTCGAAAATGTGAGGAACCGAATGTTCCTCGAAACGAGGAAGTCTAGGGTCTCAACCTTACGAGGAGGAAATCAAAGATCTCCCCGCTCAGGTTAATCCCTCCACACAAAGATTTTTGCGAACTGGGTTCAAAAGAAAGGGAACGGGAAGACGTCGGGGTCAGGTTGATCCCACCGAGAAAAGACAGTACAAATCCTGGTCGGAGGTTATTGCGGAACATTTCCCGTCCCTCGGGGCGAGGCCCCTTTCTGGATATCTGAACACTATTTCTTGCCCCTTTACGGCCTCCGATGTCAAGCAAAAAACGGGGCGCCGTTCCAAATTTTTTTGACAAACCGAGCCCCCGAAAGTTCCGGCGGCCGCGGAGAAATCGAGAGCCACGGGGCATCACGACGGCGCGCACAACCGTGAGAGCGCCACCGGCCCCCCACATCGCGTGCATGTGTCGCGGCACGGGTCCAGTCGGGCACGGCATCGGCCGCAGTATCGCGGAGCATCCAATTCCACGGGCGAGACTAGTGCCCCGCAGCGGGCACACGTCGGTTCTCCTTCGAGGGTGTAAGCCCCGCAATTGGGACATGCCACCAGCGGCCCGTCGCCGATGGGAGGGAATGGACAGGTCCTCCGGAATTCCCGAATCCGCCGGTTCATGATCCATCCCATGAGCACCATGAGCGGGATGAGCGTCACCATCGCAGCCTTTGGAGACAAGGCGACGAGAAAATTGTAGGACCCATGCAGAAAAGCCGCAAGGAGAAAGCCCTTGAGGATCGTCAGCACTTCCCGATCCCTGCGAAACCGCGCCAGTCCCATGGAATATCCCCACATGGACGAAAACATGACGTGGGCAGGAGTAGCGAACAGGGCTCGCGAGACAATCACAGCCGGCCCCAACCAACCCATATAGACGATGTTCTCCACTGACGCGAACCCCAAGGCCGCGGTCGCCGCGTAGAATATTCCGTCAGTCGGCTCCCGGAAATCCTGGCTGCGGTAGATGGCCGTCCAGACTGCGGTCAACTTGAAGAACTCCTCGATGGGTCCGATCAGGAGGAAACTCACCGCGGCCGAGCTCCACAGCGTGGTTTGGACCAGGCCCGCACCGGTTATGTCCTCGATAATCACGGTGGGAAGCGTGTACACGCATCCCCAAAAGAACACTCGGACTACCTGGGAGAACGGTCTGGTCTGGCTTGGCTCCCTCCTGGAGAAATAGACAAGCCAAGCCACTCCGGGAATGAGGCCCAATACGGGATAGAGGAACTCCAGAATTCACCTCGTGATTGACTTCGCGTTCGGGACCGTATAACACGGAAATCGGAGCAAGCCAAGAGCGGGAAATCGGACACGCGGTCCCGAGCCTGAGTCCGCGAGGATCTCTGCATCCCGGGTTGCCGCAGGAGCTCTTTCGACCACTTGCGGGTCACGTGCTGAGAAGTTCAAGAAAAGCGTAATGGTTCGGCCCGTCGTGCCTGCCGGACTGCCGCTGCGGAGGGCTACATGCCGGTGACTGCCCCTATGACCGCACCAGAGGCGTCTGATTTCACGGAACTGGTCCGGATCGAGAATTTGGTGAAGTATTTTCCGGTCCAGGCCGGCCTTTTTCAAAGGGAAAACCTGCACGTCCACGCGGTTGACGACATCAACCTCGTGATACGCGAAGGCGAGACCCTCGGCCTCGTGGGAGAATCCGGCTGTGGCAAGTCCACGCTGGGCAGATTGATTCTCAGGTTGGAAAGGCCCACTTCGGGTCGCATTCTTTTCGAAGGAGGAGATATCAGTGCCCTGCCTCCGCGTCAGATGCGCAACATCCGAAAACGAATGCAAATCATCTTTCAGGATCCCTATTCGTCCCTGAATCCTCGGCGGACCGTCGGCAGCACCATCGAAGAGCCGTTGATCATCCACGGCGTCGGGGACAGGGCGGAAAGAAAGAAACGAGTCAAAGCCCTCATGGAGGAAGTCGGTCTCAGGCCCGAGTATGTGGACCGGTATCCCCATGAATTCTCAGGCGGTCAGAGACAGAGAATCGGAATTGCCAGGGCTCTCGCGCTCAATCCGGCCCTGATCGTCGCCGACGAGCCGGTCTCAGCTCTCGATGTGTCTATCCGCTCCCAGGTCCTCAACCTCATGGAGGATCTTCAAGAAAAATACCACCTCACCTACTTGTTCGTCTCACACGATTTGTCCGTCGTGGAGCACATTGCGGACCGGGTCGCGGTAATGTACCTCGGCAAGATCGTCGAAATCGGGCCGAAAGACAGGATCTACGGCAGGACTCTTCACCCATACACCAGGGCGCTGCTCAGCGCTGTGCCCATCCCCGACCCAGCGGTCAAGCGCAAAAGGATTATCCTGGAGGGAGACGTTCCCAGCCCCATCCGGCCACCTGCCGGGTGCAGGTTTCATCCGCGCTGCTGGTTGAGAGTTGCGGTCTGTTCCGAGGTGGAGCCACCGCTTAACGATTGCGGAGGCGGGCACATGGCTGCCTGTCACATCCGGGCCCCCCGGCCCGGATCGTGTTTCCCGTTTGCGGACGACTCAGCCTAATCTCTTCATTTCAGAAATGTGGTGAGATTATCAGAGGCCCGTATCGCCTGAAGTCATCGTCTTCGACGGCAGCTCTGGCGGGACGGGCATCTTGCCCGTCATTCAAAGCCCGGCCTTGGTGCTCAATTCGGTACAGCCGCCAGACACCGTCCTTCGTGACCGCCTTCATCCGGGAATTGGCGAGCGTCGTCCCGTGGACCTTCTCGTTCCCGCCCACCAGGGCGAAATCGAAGAAATCCAAATCCGATTCCTTGAGCCGTCCCGGGACCCATTCCAACCCGCCGGTCCAGGGTCTGCGAAAGGGCCTCTTGTATACGACGAGGCACGGCGAGAACTCGGCAAAGGAGAAGTTCAGCGTCCCGCCCTTGAACACCTGGGCATAGGCGAACGTCTGGATGAATGGCCACCCCTTGACGAAGCGGCTGTGCCGGACAAAGTCGAGCCCCAGCACTCTCGGCGCCGCTGGCAGCGCGGCCAAAGCCTCCGTCAGCCCGGAGAGCTCATAACGTTGGACGTTCATCCACGCGGTCGAGACCGCAACGCAGAAGCCGGCAACCACCGCCAGCGAAAATACCTGCTCCAGGTAAGGCCTGACGTTCGGCGCGGGTAGAGCCAGCAGCAGCAGGACGACTGATTCAGGCATCCAGCGCACGCCGAACTGGATCGTGTTCATATATTTGTCCGGCAGAGCCAGGGCAAGGATGAAGAACGCCAGGGACGCAAGGAGAAGCTCCCAATCAATGAGGGCCTTGAGATTCTCCCGGTTGTGCAGGAGCGCGACCGGTATCCAGGCCAGGACTCCGCAGATGACCAGCGGTTCGGCCCATCCGTGGATCCCGCCCAACGCGGCGTCCGTGAACCAATCAAGACTCAACCGCTCGAATGCCGACCTGGTCCAAAGAGCGGGTGTGGACATGGAAGACGAAGCCAGGGCCGGATACCAAATCCACACGGCCGCACCGACGGGGATCAGGTAGGCCAGGCGAATGCCCAGCCCCTTCAATGAGGTTCGAAAGACGAGGCTTCTCAGCAGGAGCCACCCCACCCCGACCGCAAACCAGAGCACGTGGCTCATATAGAGCAGCAGCCCCGCGCACAGCCACACGAGGCAATCTCTCGGCGAAAACCCTCGAGGCGGTTCCTGGCCGACCAGAGCGAACCACAAGAGGAACACGGGCCACCCGACCGCAAAACTGTAAAATCCCCAGGAGACCACGTGGTTGAAAATGAACAGGCAACCCAGGGTGGCCGCGGCGGTGGATCGGTTTCTCGTGGAAGCGGTCAAATGGATGGCGAGCACCCAGAGAATCCCGATCGCGAGCATGGCCATTGTGCCGGCGTTTGCCGCGCCGAAGATTCCCCATGACCATCCCAGGAGCACGTAGGAGAGACTGTACGGAGTGAACCACTGAATCCGGTACGGACTTGCAGCAGGATCGGCCAGCGTTTCGAGAAACAGTCGTATTTGAGCCGAGTGCTGAGGTAGATCCGTAATGGGCGCATACGTGACGAGCAGGAACGGGACTGCGACGAACAGACAGCAGAGAAGCGCGGGGACGAGTCGCTTTGTGGTTGCAACGTCAGTCATGACATAGCTCGGCCGGCATAGGATCGTGAGCTCGCGTCGGCTTGCCGTGAACCGTGGTTGCCACGGCATCCACCAAGATCGGAATTCTCCGGCGAAATGCAGCCGTCATCATTGCGCGGAGCAAGGGCCCTTGTCAACAGCGGAGCCCTTTGATAGTTCTCGGTGTCCCCGGTCCCCGCGTGGTCGTCAAGTCCGGCGAGTGCTCGACCGGAGGCTTGGGAATCGGGAATCGGCTTTTCCCCCGTTCGCAGCTCATCTCGGCGCCATAGAGCCGCCATAAACCGGCAGTGCGAGGAAGCCAGAAATTGAGGTTTACGGTTTGGAGGATCGGACGGCCCTTCCCGTTCAGGAGAGCACGGTGACCCAGGACGGCACTCTGATTGAAGTGGCAATCCCCCTCCCCGTGGAGGGGCCCTTCACATACCGGGTTCCACCGGAACTGCTGGACCGGGTCGCTGTGGGCCGCCGAGCGCTCGTACCCTTCAGGAACAAGATCCGCGCCGGCTTCATCGTCGAGAGATCCCCTTGCGGGGAGTCAACCCGGGAGGTGAAGGACGTACTCGACATACCCGAGGAAGCTCCCTATCTTACGCCGGAGCTCTGGGCCTTTCTCCACTGGATGGCGAACTACTACCTTCTGCCGACCGGTCTCGTGTTGAAGACCGCACTCCCTCCGGGCTCGGACAGACGGTCAAAGCCCTGGGCCATTCTTACCCCCGACGGCCGACGCTGGTTCGGAGGAATGGGGAATGACCGTGCGTTGACTCTGCCGGAAAAGCTGGTGCGTTCAGGTGTGATCCCGCTTTCCGATTTGAAGGACCTCATCGGCGAGCCCTGTGTCGATCAAGCGCTCGATCGCGGGTGGATAGCGCTCGAAGAGCGGATAGCGCGGCCGCGGACGAGCCTCAGGAGGCGTCACATTCCCGGACTCCTCGATCCTGCCGGGACACCGATCCCGGCCACTGAGCGGCTGCCTGATCTCACTCCCCATCAACTCTCTGCTGTCCAACACCTGGGAGAAGCCGCGGCCGCCGGCGGGTTCAAGCCTTTTCTCCTCTTCGGCGTGACCGGTTCGGGAAAAACCGAAGTCTACCTCCGAATCATCCAACAGACGTTGGCTCAGGGAAGGCGGGCGCTCGTTCTCGTTCCTGAGATCGCTCTCACCCCGCAATCGGCCCGCCGATTTCTTCGACGTCTCGGCGGGGGGCTGGCTCTTTTCCATAGCGGGCTCACTCGGGCCCAGCGATTGGATGAATGGCGCCGCATTCTGGCAGGCAAGGTCAACGTGGTCATAGCCGCGCGGTCCGGGATTTTTGTGCCGATCGAAAACCTCGGTCTGATCGTCGTGGACGAGGAGCACGACCCCTCCTATAAGCAGCAAGACCGCTGTCCCTATAACGCCCGCGACATGGCCCTCGCCAGAGGAAAGCTTGCGGGAGCGTGCGTGATCCTTGGAAGCGCCACCCCGTCGTTCGAAACATTCGTGAACGCCCAGCGCGGGATGATAGCGCGTCTGGATCTTCCCCAACGTCATCACGGCGGCGGACTACCGGCCGTCGAAGTAGTGGATCTTCGCACAGCAGGAGCCAAGACCGGCAAACGGGCCTTCCTCACCCGGCGTCTCATAGACGAAGTCAAGGAAACGCTGTCTCGCAAGGAGCAGGCCGTGCTGTTTCTCAACAGGCGGGGCTTCGACACGTTTGCCCAGTGCCGTTCCTGTGGTCACGTCTTCAAGTGCCCCAATTGCGACATCAGTCTCACCCACCACCGGTCGGCTCGCGATCTCCGGTGTCACCTGTGCGGATTTTCGCAGGCCGCGCCGCCGACGTGCCCCCAATGCTCGGGCGGAAAGCTCTTCATGGGAGGCGTGGGAACGCAAAAGGTCGAAGAAGCGTTGGCCGAGGTTTTTCCCGAGGCGCGCATCGAACGGCTCGATCGGGACTCGACCAGCAAACGGGGTGAGCTCGAAAGCATTCTCGAGCGGTTCCGCAAGAAAGAGATCGACATTCTCACCGGCACGCAAATGATCGTCAAAGGCCACGATTTCCCGGGAATTTCCCTCGTCGGAGTGCTCTGCGGCGACCTCTCTCTCCATTTTCCTGATTTCAGAGCCGCGGAAAGGACGTTTCAGATGCTCACGCAGGTGGCAGGGAGAACAGGACGGGAGAGCGATTCAGGGCGCGTGATCCTCCAGACGTTCGATCCCGAGAACGAGGTCATCCAATGCGCGGCCTCCCACGCGTACGAACGCTTCTTCGAGCAGGAATCCGTCATGCGTCGGGAGCTCCTCTATCCGCCGTTCGGGTACCTGATCTTGATTCGAGTGGAAGGCAACAGTGCGAAGAGAGTGGAGGACAAGGCCATAGGAATCGGAAGGGCAGCGAGGCTCCTCAAGGGGGCATCCGAAGAAGTCATGATCCTGGGGCCCGCACCCGCGCCTCGCAAGAAGGTCATGGGAAAGCATCGCTGGCAGGTCCTCTTCAAGGCAGCTTCCCGGTCTCCCATCCGTCGTTTGCTGGAAAGCCTGATGGCGGAAGGCCATTTGAAGGGCCATGGCTTGAAGGTGATTGTGGATGTGGATCCGGTGGACCTCATGTGAAGGGCGAGTGCGAAACAAGAAGGTTGCATTGGCCGGCGGACGGAGTAAAGTATAGAAAGAAAGAGACGTTTGCCGTAGCTTCCACGCTTGAAAGCGATCTTCTCGCTACGGTTCCATGCGGGGCGAATCTCTTCAATGCGGCAAACCGCGTGGGGACGTGGAATCCCTGCAAGCCCGACCCGGCGGCGTTGCGCCTGGCTGACAGGCAGGCTCCGACGGCAGGGCCCGCCTCAGGCGGTACGGTCCGGCGTCAGAAAGAGGGACGGAAGATAGAATGAAAAGGGGACTCTTCATCATATTGACGACCATCGCCCTGTTTCTGGCCGGAGGCATTCTCGTCGTCTGGTCCGTTTACCAGAAGCAAGAAGTTGAAACACAATCCGGGAATCTCAAGGAATTTACCGACGACAACTTTCAGCAGGACGTTGTGGAGGCGTCCAAGGACCATCCCATCCTCGTGGATTTCTATGCGGAATGGTGTTTTCCTTGCAAGATGCTTGACCCGGTCCTCGAAGAAATCGCCAAAGAAATGTCAGGGCGCGCGGTCCTCGGGAAGGTCGACACGGACAAGAATATGATTGCAAGGCGCTTTGGAATCAATAGAATACCAGCCGTCTTTATCATTCGCCATGGAGAGGTGAAGGAATCCTTTTACGGCCTGGTGCCGAAAGAAACCCTGGTCAAGGCGCTCACTGAGTGACGAATGAACCGAGAGAGATATTCCTTGCCCCAGAAACTTGCAGATCTGAAAATCCTGATACGAGGCGCCGGTGAAATGGCCACGGGAATCGCCTGCCGTTTGCACAATTCCGGTTTCCGTCGACTCCTGATGACCGAGATCGAGCAGCCGCTGGCCGTAAGGCGGCTGGTCAGTTTCTCTGAAGCGGTGCATGAGCGCGCCTGGACCGTCGAAGGGGTTCGTGCAGTCCGGATTGAAGAGCCGAATCAGGTTCACGGGCGCTGGAGCGAAGGCCAAATCCCGGTCCTGGTGGACCCGGACAATGAGTCGCGAATTGCCGTGAAGCCGGATGTCCTGGTCGATTCGATCCTGGCGAAGATAAATCTCGGCACAGGCATTGACGACGCACCGCTGGTCGTTGGAGTGGGGCCCGGTTTTTTCGCGGGCCGCGACGTTCATTGTGTGGTTGAAACGAATCGGGGCCATGATCTCGGGCGTGTCATCCGAGAAGGTGGAGCTGCTCCGAACACCGGGGTGCCGGGTGACATCGGAGGGCACTCGGAACTGAGGGTCATCAGGGCTACCAGAGGAGGTGTCTTCCAATCGCACGCCACCATTGGCGTCTCGGTGCGGGCCGGCCAGGTGGTCGGTCAGGTCGACGGAGAGGACGCAACCGTCGCGCTGAACGGAGTGTTGCGGGGCCTCATCAGGCCGGGGACGCCGGTACGTCAGGGCGAGAAGCTCGGGGATGTCGATCCCCGGGGCAAGGTCTCCTATTGCAGCACGATTTCCGATAAGGCGAGAGCCATCGGCGGCTCGGTCCTGGAAGCGATTCTCTCCCGGTTTAATATTTGAAGATACCCACGTGAAGAGACGACTGCTTGGTCTAGCCCATGTCATCAAGCTCGGTATCGCGGTGAGCACGCCCACAGAGGCATTCGCAAGGAACCGGCGAAGTCTGCGTCTAAAGCTCGATGATCCGCCGCTCGGCAAGCACCCGCTGGGCCATCATCGAGGTGCAAAGGCACTCCTTATGTCGGCGAGGACGCGGGTCACCGTCGGGATGTCCATGCACTCAGCGTCTTTCACGACCTGATCGAATAGAGGAGCGTGCGCCGCCTCCTCCAGACCGTGGTGCAAGCGTAGCTGGAGGTCCCTTTCTGAGTAGCCCCGATCACGTAATCTTTTGTGTAACACTGCGGTGTCTGACGGGAGCAAGAGCACCGCATATGCGTGTCTGAATCGCGACCGCAGCCTAATGGCCATTCGTGCAAGCACCTGCAACACAAAATGTTCGTCTTTGTGAACAACGGTTCCGACTTCGATTCCTATTCCGTAATAATTCTCAAGCGTGTAATCCCATTCCCGAAGAGAGTCCTTCTTGATCATTTGATGAAATTCGTCACGTGAGACAAAATGGTAATCGGTACCATCGACCTCGTGATCCCGAGGGGTCCGGGTCGTGTACGGAACGACTGGCTTGTACCCCACCTTCTCAGCCACTCTTTTCCACGTACTGTCCTTTCCGATTCCGGAAGGACCCGACAAAAGCAACAGCATCGGTTCTTGTCTTGCCATCCTTACTGGGAGGCTCTGGTTGATTTCGGGTTCAAGAGCCTTGCCACAAGTTTTTCCGCGCAGAGCCTGCGATAATCGTGCCTGGCGAAATCATCTCCAGACAGCTCCCCTAATGTGTTGGCAAGTCCCTGGGGCACGAATATTGAGTGAAAAAAGAAAGGGTTGGAACGAGGGACTTCTCGCTCAGCCGCATCAGATACGCGAACCTCGTGGGATATTTCTCCAGGAAGCTCTGCCGTTTCGTAGACGCGCTGCTTTGGTCCAAAACATGCGCCGATCTGGCACCTGAACCTGGCACCGCGATTCGCTGAACCATTCAGAAGCCCCAAGACTCCCTCTGCCCCTAGGTTGTGCCACCAATTCTTCGTATCCGCGCCCGGCAGCCCCGGCGTATAACCAGGTCTGCTAAAAGCCTCTATTTCCAACATGGTATCTTCGAGGAAAAAGGGAACTCGATTGCGACGTAGCATATAGGCGGATATTCTCCCGAGAGGATGACTGACGAGGATTTTGATGGCGTTCGAGGATTGACTGGGCTCAACTTGCGGCTCGACCAGAAGAGCCTTTCTCACTTTGGCCCACCGCAGATCGAAACCCAATTCGGAGAAAATCGCAGCGTACTGCTTGAACTTGACGTCGCTCGTCGTCACAAACCAAAGCACCTTCGTGTCGCAGCATTTGCGCGTTCCTTGCAGCCGAACCGCGGACATCTGACCATACCTCCTCGTGCTCCAGGAAGCCCAACCAAAGGCTCTATTGTCCAGTCAACATCCATTGCACCCGGACAGGATGCTTCTTGGCCGCCTTCTTCACCGACACTCGGATCACCAACCGAGAGCCCTTGCCCGCAGAGCCTGAGGATTCAAGGCGGCCACTCAGAGAAATCACTTCTTCCGGCTGGTCCAGCGCACTCAGCCAGACTGTTGCCGCTTTCTCTCGGGGCCAATCGATGTCGAAGCCTTGTTCGGTCTCGTTCTGCGTGTCGGACATGTTTACGGTTAAGATCCCCGACCTGGGAAGTCCTCCTTTGAGCTTATTCATTGACTCAGTTTCTGATTTCTCAAGGTGCTCTACGCGTACAGAAAGTCCTCCGATGAAGTATACAGCTCCCAGTATGGCTCCCAGGCCGATCATTGCCACAACAGCTATGATATGGGCAATTGTCCAATCTTTCAGCTCAGCCAGCTTCCGGTAGATGAAACCGTGCTGCTCCTCTGAAGGAAGCTTAACCCGAGGAAAAGGGTTGGCATTGTGCTCCAGGATTTCAGACCAGGACTGAGCGAAATGATGGCTTCTTTTCTTGAATTCTTCGTGGGCATCCTCAGGAATTTCCTGGCCAAGTCCGAAAAAGAAGCAGGTCGCTATTTTTTCGCCCAGGACGAGCTCTTGGCGACTATCCGTGACATTCACAATCACTGCCTGGAGTATTCCGTCCCACCAAGGATCCACATAGGACGGAGTATAAATCAACCCCGAGTCAGCCGTCTTCAATCGGGGCAGAATGATTGCACCGCACTTACCCTTGGTCGTGAGGTGTTCGTTGGTATTGACCGACAGAGTCTCGCGAGGCTCGATTACGATCCGGTCGTTAGAGTCTCGGATGTCCGTGCATCCTGGAAAGTTTTTGAACACGGGTCTGGTGCGGCTGTAACGTCGTTCATGCGACATCACTACCGGGCCGAGAGTAAGGTGAAGACGATCAAGAAAGAAATTCTGATCGAACATCCTTGTGGCGGGAGACTCGGGCGCGGAGAAGTCCACTGGTTGTTCAGATCCGAGGTCCTCCGGTGGCCTTGAATCGAAGGCGGTGAATCGGTAACAGATCTGAAGCTCTCCGCTTCGGATCAGTGTCTTGATCTCCCTCTCTGACAACATCGCCGCCGTTCCTCTGCCCGTCTCCCAGGTGCTACCCTCGAAACCGATGCCTACTCAGTGCGGAGATTTGCCCCTCTCCTTGGTTCTCAGCGTATTCCAGAATCCCGCGCCCAGGTCCAGCTTGCCACGGAGTGACTCCTGGGCAAGACAGTACGCTAACAGCCCGACATCCTTCAAAATTGCCATCTGTCGAGACGGGGGACACCAGATTAAGGCATGCGGCACTCTTAGACCGGAGCGAGGAGCCTGTCAAGGGGAATATCGTCAGAGGTAATCCCCTCGCCCGTGGGTCGTTGAGTTGGCCGACTGCATCAGGTTGCGCGACTAATCTTGCCGGATGCCCTCCAGTATCTCAAGTTCTCGGCTTGGTCGAGCGTTATCACCGACCCTGCCTCGGACGCATCGAGCAAAGCTCCGGGTCGCTGGAACCAATGGATAGCGACTGCGACGCATTTCCTGGAAATTCGGTAAGCTTGACACCTCCCCCCAGGTTCGCGTACCGTCATGGCAACCCATCGGTTGTAAAGCCTTGGGAGGAAAGCTTCCGCTGGCCCTTGAGAAGTCCTCTTGACCGCCGTGGGGTGCAGCGAAGCGCATGGCATGAGTCTGTACACCTTTATAGGAGCACTGGAGCAAGGGTTCATCTTTGCGCTCACCGCCTTGGGGGTCTACCTCACGTTTCGCGTTCTGGACTTTCCGGACCTGACCGTCGACGGGAGTCTTCCCCTCGGAGCGGCCGTTTGCGCAGCACTGATCGTCGGCGGCGCCCCTCCCTTTCTCGCCGTGGCCGCGGCCTTTGCCGCAGGATTCGCTGCGGGTGCGGTGACAGGACTTATCAGCGCCAAGCTCCACATTCTGAATCTGCTGGCGGGCATCCTCACCATGATTGCGCTCTATTCGGTGAATATCCGCGTCATGGGCGCACCGAACCTGAGCCTCCTCAACAGTCCGACCATATTCACAGCGTTTCAGTCAGCCCCGATAGCGTCCTTCGCCATTCCCACGATCATATCCGTGATGGTTGTCGTCCTCGTGCTCCTCGGTCTGGGGCTCTTTCTCCACACGAACTTCGGGTTGGCGCTGCGGGCTACGGGCGATAATCCGCAGATGGTGACGTCCCAGGGTGTGAACACGAATGTGACGATCATCGCGGGAGTGGCCCTCTCCAACGGTGTCGTCGCCCTTTCAGGCGCTCTGCTGGCCCAGAGCCAGGGAAGCGCGGACGTGGGCATGGGTGTCGGGACGATCGTGGCCGGCCTCGCTTCGGTAATCATTGGTGAGACCCTGGTCGGGGAGCGCTCCGTAACCGTGGCCATGGTCGGAGTCGTTTTCGGGTCGGTGGTGTATCGGCTGGTAATCGCCGCGGCCCTCAGCTTCAGGTTCGGCACTTTGAGCCTCACCCCCAGCGATCTCAACCTCATCACCGCGATCCTGGTCATCAGCGCCCTTACGTTCCCGAGATTGCGCCGTCGTCTGAGGAGCCGCGCAATCCGATGAAGACGCGAATGCGCGGGGAGACCTTTTTGGAAAAAGGTCCTCCCCCTGCTCCCCCATTCCAAAAACTTTCGATATATTGGAGGCTCCCATCGGCCGCCGCTCGGGGTTTCAACCCGGATGTGGGTGCAACGGCGGCATTTTCATTGTTCGTTGTGCCCCACAGAGGCATGGGGCTTCGGATGCAAGGCGTCCAGCCGCGCGGAGCGACCACTCCTTGATCTTCTCGATTATGGTGCAATAATAGGAGATGTGGCCTCTGGCGTTCGTTTTTCACGCTACTTCCGACAGGTTCGCACGGCTGATTGCGGTCGGTCTCGTCACACTCCCGGCTCCAGCCTGGCGAGTGCAACCCGCCGGAGCGTTTTTCCACCTCGCGTTCCTGCCTCTTGCGATTCCCTGTCGCAAGGCTCCGGAGACCTTGACATGATTCAACGATCGGAACCTGCAATGAGAAACGATCATGACACCCGCCCGAACGAAGACGATCACCCTGGCCCGTTCTCCGACAGGCTGAGCATACTCCTTATCGGGAATCCCGGGTCCTTGAACGACAGTGCCGAGCTCTTGAAATCTCTGGCAGGCATCGGATTCAGTATTGGCATTCTGGCCGCGGTAACGGAGCCTGCGCCTGAAGCAGAACCGGGACGAGGCGGGCTCAGAGAGGCAGCCTGGATTGACCAAATCCGGAGACGGATGAGGAGCGATCCGCCGGATCTTGTCATACAGACGGCCGACAATCCGGAGCTGCTGAGACGAATCGCACCTCTGATCCCGACGCAGACGCGATTCGTGGACCCGTTTGTCTTGAAGATCGCCACAGGGCTGAAGAAGGGTTCAGGCCAACCTGCCGGGACCGCGAGCCGCCTTCGCACGGTGGAGCTCCTCAAAGAAGTCCTTCTATCAGGCCCCGATGTCAGCCTCATGGTAGTGGACGAAGACCTTGAGATCATGGAAATTAGTAACGCCATCCTCCAGAGGGCCGGTATGGCGGCGGAAGACTGCATCGGCAAGCACTGTCACTGGGTGATGAAGAAGGGTTCGAGCCCCTCGTGCTGCGGCGGGGACCATTGCCTCGCGGAGGGAGTTCTCGACACGGGAAGATCGGTTCATACGGTAAGAGAGGGGGACCAGGACGGCGATTCCGAAAGCCATTTTACGTGCAGCGCATATCCGCTGGGGATCGACGAGCGGGGGAAAAAGAATATCTTGATTGTCTGGAAAGACATCACCCGCGGCATGACCGAGGTGCTGAATCGCCGGGCCCGAAACATGCGGGAGAGCTTCTCCCAGACGCTCACGCAAGACAAGATGGCCGCTCTGGGCAGGCTGGCGGCCGCGGCTGTCCATGAGATCAACAACCCTATCCAGGGCATCCTCACCTTTTCCAAGCTCATGCGGCAATCCTTCGAAAAGGATGCACTGAGCCAGAACGAGATGGACAAATTTCGATCCTATCTGGACCTGATTGCCGGGGAATCCCAACGTTGCGGCCGGATCCTTCGCAATCTTCTGTCCTTTGCCCGGTTGGGGAATCTCGAGAAATCGGCCTTTGACCTCAAACAAGTCTTGGACGAAGTGTTCCTGCTGGTCAGTCACCAATTCAAACTCCAGGGAATATCCATCGATACGCACATCGCGGATGAACGACTTCCCATGTGCGGAGATCGTGCACAGATCAAACAGGCATTGCTCAATCTTATCATCAACTCGATGGATGCCATGCCGGATGGCGGCACGGTCAGCGTCTTCGTGGGCACGGACTCTGAACGGAGTCGGATCAAAATACAAGTCAGCGATACAGGGGTCGGCATTCCCAAATACCTTCAGAGCAGTGTATGGGAGCCCTTTTTTACGACAAAAGATGTGGGAAGGGGGGTGGGCCTCGGCCTGAGCGTGGTCTATGGAATTATCACTCAGCACGGAGGCTCGGTGGACATGCAAAGCGAAGAAAACCAGGGCACCGTGTTCACGGTAAGCCTCCCGGTTTACCACAACGCGCAGGAATGAAGCGCCTGTTGATCCATTCCAATGTGGAGGCACCGGTTGAGTCATGGCTCGGAAACACAGATTCATGGTGGTGGATGACGAACTGATCGTGAGAGAGTCCCTGGCCGCGTGGCTGGAGCAAGAAGGAGCGACGGTTCACAAGGCTGAGTCGGGAGAGAATGCCTTGGCTCTCATGGAACAGCACTTCTACGACATTCTGTTCGTTGACATCAAAATGCCCGGCATGGGCGGATTCAGTCTCCTGGATAACGTCAAGAAGCTCTTTCCCAGTACCCTGGTCGTTATCATTACGGCGTACGGCACCGTGGAACATGCAATTCAGGCCATGAGAATGGGGGCCAATGACTTCCTGGTAAAACCGTTCGACCCGGAAGGCCTCGGACTGTTGGTGACCAAGCTTCTCGAACACCAGCGGCTTCTCGAAGAGACCGAGTACCTGCGGAGCGAGGTCACTCGTTGCCGCCCGGGGTTGGATCAGATCGTCGGCACATCACCTGCCGTCGTGGAGCTGTGCGAGAACATCCGAGAGGTCGCGGGGAGCGAATCGTCGGTCCTGATTCTTGGGGAGACCGGAACCGGCAAGGAACTTATCGCCAGAGCTATTCACGCCAATAGCAAGAGAATGGGAGGTCCTTTCGTTCCCATCAATTGCGGAGCTATTCCGGAGTCGCTCATCGAGAGCGAGATATTCGGCTACGAAAAGGGCTCTTTTACCGGGGCCGTCAGAGCCAAGAGGGGGCTGATCGAGATTGCGGAAGATGGCACCCTCTTCCTGGACGAGGTCGGCGAGATCGCGCCGAAAATGCAAGTGGATCTCTTGAGAGTTGTTCAGGACAAGACCTTTTTCCGAGTCGGCGGCGTCGAACGGCTCAAGACAGACTTTCGCCTGATCAGCGCCACCCATCAGGACCTGGGTCGGCAGATCGCTGCCGGGACGTTCCGGCAAGACTTCTTCTACCGGATCAATGTCATCACCCTTCGCGTGCCCCCGCTCAGGGAGCGAAAAGAGGACATTCCGCTCCTCACCTCGTATTTTGTCCAACGCTTTGCCCGGGAAACCAACCGCGATGTGGACTCCGTGAACGATGACGCCACGGCAATCCTCGTGCGGTATCCGTGGCCCGGAAACATCCGGGAGCTGGAAAACGTCGTAGAGCGGGCCGTGGTAACATCAAAGTCGAGGGTTATCCGACCCGAGGCTTTCGCTTACCTGGCGAGCGACATGGTGTGTGCGCCGGAATTGTCGGGGCCTCGATCGCTTCAGGGCGCGGAAGCGGCCCATATCAAGCACATTCTCGACGAAGAGGGCTGGAATATCAGCCGCGCGGCCAAAACCCTGGCAGTGGATCGTACCACCTTGCACAAGAAGATCCGCAAGTATAGCCTCCAGCGAGATGCTCCGAAAGATGAGGACACGAAGCAGCGGTGAACGTCGAAATGAGAGATTCCGAGACCGTGCCGCCGAATCATGGTCTCATCGCGGTTCTGCCGCTTGGCAGGGTCGGTCTGGAAGTCCTTCGAGTCGTGGCGGACAGCCTTCAGGGAATCCTCAGACTGCCTGTAGATCTGCTCGAGGCCGAACCCCTTCCGGCCGACTCCTTCATGGAAAGCCGCCAACAACATAATGCCATGGCCATTATCAAGCACCTGCGGAACAACCATTCGAGGAGCGCACTGAAGGTGCTTGGGGTGACGACCAAGGATCTGTGCAACCCGATCATTACCTATGTCTTCGGCGAAGCATACATGGGGGGGCCTGCTGCGGTGCTTTCCTGTTTTCGACTTGGCCGAGGACCGGACGGGGAGTCCGTGCCTCGGATGCTCTTTCTGGAACGGGTTGCGAAGGTGGCGCTCCACGAGATCGGGCACACTTTCAACCTGCCCCACTGCCATGCCGGCAGATGCGTGATGCGCGCGTCAAATACCCTGGCCGAGCTTGACGACAAATTGAATTATCTGTGTGACTATTGCGGGCTCTTTCTGGCCGACGCGGTCAGGAAAGCCCTAGCCGAGCGGACCGAAGAGCCAACTTAGTACAGAGTTTCCTAAGTTCGGTCACGCATTCGGAGCCCGTTGGGCTGACCGTTCGGAGCGAAGCTCCTTTCCGGGCTTCGGTGAGACAGTTTCAGATGCCCGTCCCACCAAGATGGCCGCCGAAGTTGACCTGTCAGCGCGGTCGGGTGACACGGGCCCCGGAATGCGTCACCGTATTTACGAAATCCTGAACTAAGCAAAGCCACTGCGCGCTCGACGCGTCGGCACGGTCGAGGACCGGGGTCACGGCTTGCTCGCCACGCCCCATGTCGAATTTCACCACACCACCGTGGTTTTTTCCATCACTCGTGAAAACCTCCTGAATTTCAACTCGATACTGCCTCATGTCGTAAGACGCCACAGGCATCTGTCGAATCTTACCACAAAGATCGCTACCATCCCGTCTGACTCGCGCGACCATAATAATTAGCAGAGCTAAGGGGTTATCGTCACAAACTCCTGTTGGCACGTTCTATGCTCATAGGTGAAGGCAAGGCAGGACATTCAACGAGGAGCGCAAGGCCCTCAAGATAAACATACTTTGTGACCCAGCAATACCCGGAGAGGAGGCCCGTCATGGAATCGATGGAAAGCCGGAGGCTTCGTGAAGTTATCGCCTGGCAACTGAGATGCAAGCACGCCGTCAGCGGTTCGGCTCCGGCGTCCAAGATGTGCGCCAACTGCTACGACTGCGCCAAGTGCGAATACGACCAGATGCTTGAAGACGTGAATGAGGTCTACGAGCCTCTGCCCCGGTCGGTGAGCGTGGCTCGCGCGGCTTGATGACGAATCCTCTGCGGAGCCGGAAGCCTTGGGCAACCGGCCCGCAGGTAACCCCATCTCCGGCCGCGCACCCCCGCCAGAGGAACCGCACCAAGTTCATGGCCCTCAACCGATAATTCCCGTAACAAAGGAGGCTGACAATGGCAACCGCGGACAAACCGAAGGCCGGAATGGCCCTCTTCAACTTCTCGGAGAAAGAATGCGTCTGGATGCGCGCCAAAGTGGTGCCCGTCAAATACTGCGACAATGCATTCGACTGCACCACGTGCGCCTTTGACAAGGCGATGGGTCGGAAGCTTGCCAAAAGCGACGCTGAGGAAAAGTGGAAGACCGTCATGCTGGGCAGACCGGGAAATGAGTTACGGTGCCGACACGCACTCACCGGTGGTGCACCGGCTTCAAAGATGTGCGCCCGTGCCTACGATTGCGCGAGATGCCCGTACGATCAAATGCTCGATGACATGATGGAAGCCGACCATACCCTTTTCGGGCCGCCCCAGTACTTGAACGCCCACGGCTACCGAGTTCCGCGGGACTATTATATCCACCGGGGCCACGGGTGGGCCAGGGTGGAGTACGGCGGCAGAGTCCGAATCGGGCTGGACGACTTCGGAAACCGCCTGGTCGGCCGGGCGGACAAGTTCAGGCTCCCTGGTCTGGGCACTCGATTCGCCGCGTCCGAGGAATCCTTCATCCTCGCGAGAGAAGGGCATGAAGCCGGGGTGAAGGCCCCTCTCAACGGCGTAGTCACGGCAGTGAACCAGAAGCTCATGGACTTCCCGGCTGACGCCAACGCAGACCCGTACTGCGCCGGGTGGGTCATGCTCATCGATCCGTTCGAGCTGAAGACTGACCTCAAAGGGCTCACATTCGGTGTTGAGAGTGCGAGGTTCATCGAGGCCGAAGCGGAGCGCTTGCTCTCTCTGATCGTCGACGATCCTGCCGCTGCCGCGGCCGCCGGTGGCGAGCCCATATCGGACGTGTACGGCTCCTTTAAGGAGATCGGATGGGACAACCTCGTCAAAAGCTTCCTATGAAAAGGCGAATGCGGGGGGACTCTTCTCAATAACAGAGTCCTCCCCCGCGCCTCGCTTCCAAAAGGTTTTCAATACAGTGGCGGATCGTCGGGGAGATGCAGAAAGACCTTTTCCTTCAACGAGTTGTCTGACGAAACGCTCTTGTGCCGACGCACGACAGCCCGTGGCGTTCTCGATTGCGCGCTCTCAGCGTCTCTCCGGTGCTTCCTTCTCTCCCGCCGAGCGGTTCCCTTCTTTGAAAACCCGTCCGCATCAGATCGGGGGAGCTTACTTGGGGAGCCGGTCTCGGCCTTGCAGGTAGCGCGAGTACGCCGCGGTGAGTGGCACAGCGGACAGGCCGTGCAAGAAGATGCTCAACAAGACAGTCAGGGTTACCACGGCAAAGGCCCGCTCGTAACCGACGAGACCGATGTTGATGACAGCCAGGAGCACGTACAACACCGAGGCGATGCCGCGCGGTCCAAACCACGCAATGAGCCAGATCCCCGGCGAGTCAAGGCCCGTGCCCCTAAGACACAACGCGACCGGCGCCATCCGGATGGCTGTAAGGCTCAAGATAGCGTAGCAGAGGGCTTTGGCATCCCAGAATTTGACCATGGCGGGGACCATGACGATACCGAAGAGCAAGAACACGAACAGGGCGAGCTGCCGGCCCTCGGCCTCCCCGAATTCTTGGATGCGCTCGCGGATGTCGCGGGTCCGAGCACCGAGGAAGAGGCCGGCGCAATATGCGGCAATGAAACCATTCCCGTGGAGAGCCTCCGCTGCCGCATAGGAAATCACGGCCAACGATCCGGCAACGAGTCGCTGGAAGGTCTGCTGCATCCAGCTCCTTTGCGAAGCTTGATCAACGAGCCTCCCGCCGAACCATCCAGTGGCAATTCCGACAAGAGGGCCCAACGTAAGCTGACGCACAAGAAAGAAGAGCCAGGAGCCCCCGTGGACTGCGTCGTGGTCCCCTCCGGAGAGTGCCGCGAGACACATGAGGATCGGCGGCAATGCAATGCCGTCGTTGAGCCCGCTCTCCACATTAATGGCTTGTCGGATTCGCTCGGGCACGAGCTCGCTGGTCACCACGGCCTGGCCGAGAGCCGCGTCAGTCGGCGAGAGGATCAAGGCCACCAGGGCCGCAACCCAAAGGTTTTGCTCTCCCAAAATGACCGCCGCAGCGGCAAACCCCAACACCATGGTGAGCGGAAGCCCCAGACTCAGCAGACGGATCGGAATTCCGCTGTGGACCCGTAACGATTTCAAGTTCACCGTCGAAGCGTCAACGAACAGAATGAGCACCAGCGTGACCTCGACAAGCAGCCGGACGAAGGGAGCCGTCGCGCTGACCTCGAACAAATCAAGCGCGAGTGGCCCGGCCAGAATGCCGATGCCCGAGAAGACCATTGGTGCGGAAATGGGGGATCGCTCGGACACCCGGGAAATGAGCCCGTAGAAAAAGATCAGTACTGCGGCCAAAATGATGGTTGGATAGTCGACCATGGCAGTCCCCCTGTTCTCGCTTCCTGTGCCCCAATTCTCCTACCGTCTCAACGTTGGTCCCGCTCTGCCGGCGGATCCGATATCTCAGACGCATCGGTCCCAGCTTGGTCGCTATCGGATCGATGACCGTTCTTCTCCATCTTCCGTCCGAGGTAGACGCTCAGAAGGTATGCCACGACGACCGAGCCGTAAAACTGCCCCACGATGGCCTCAGTAATGGCCAGTCTTTGAGCGAATGCCGTTCGGGGCAGGATGTCACCGTACCCAAGGGAGGCCAATGTCACGAAACTGAAGTACACGAAATCCGATGCAGGCTCTTTCCCATGAACAGGAAATGAAAATGACTCTGGCCAGACGGCGTGAAGAATGGTGTACACATGAGCCCAGAACATTCCTAAGACCAGATAGAGGTTCACAGCGTCAATCACTTGGTGGTGAGTAATCTCTCTGGCCTGCAACATCGCTTTGAGAATCATGGCCCCACAGCCGACGTACAGGGCTATGGTCATTGCCAGGAGCGGAGCTCCGAGGTGTCCGCGCATGGATTCGAGCACATGATTGGGGAAATACTTCGCGAGAGCCACGAGGAACATCAGCGCAATTGACAGGATCACGATCAAGTAACGCGAAACGCTCTTCGTCTCGCCGAGAAGAAGGGCGCCTGCCACACCGGCGGCACAGAAAACGAGATTCGTAATTGACCCCGGAATGAGCGGATCAAGAAGTATCAGCCCCAAGAACAGGACCAGCACCGAGAGCGCCCGTTCCTGAAGAAGTCGCTCAACTCCGTACATCGAAATTCGCTTCCTTTCAGCGCTCCAAGGGATAGGCCAATCCGCGGGGCCGAGTTCAGGGCGTTTTTCCCGGACCCTTCAAGCAATTCTGCACGGCCGCGTTCCCGGAAGCAAGTCAATTACCTCGGGCGAACCCGAAATGAGCATTCTCTCCTTTTCCCTGAGTTGCGGAGGATTCCCGCCATTCGCGCTGGTGTGGTATGTTGAACCACCGACACGAGAGGCCGCTGCGCTCTCCCATTCGATGCGGTTTCTCGGCCACGGAGGCGGGTGTGGTTTCTATTGAACACGTCACCAAAGTCTTCCATCGAGGTGAGGTCAACGAGGTGGCAGCGGTCCGGGACGTCTCGCTCCACATCCCTGGAGGGCAATTTCTCTCGGTTCTCGGGGGCAACGGCTCCGGCAAGTCCACCGTGCTCAACCTCATCGCTGGGACCCATCTCCCCGACGCGGGGAGAATTTCTCTGGCCGATTCTGACATCACGCGAGTGCCGGAGTATCGCCGCGCCGGCCTCATCGGACGGGTCTTCCAGGACCCGCTCGTCGGCACCTCCGCGGGCCTGACCATTGAGGAGAACTTTGCACTCGCCGCGTCCCGCGGGCGGTTCAGGGGACTGACCCCCGCGCTCGGGAAGAGGCTGCGGCGCGAAATTCGCGAGCGCCTGGCGCTCCTGAGGTTGGGGTTGGAAAACCGGTTGAAAACCAAGGTGAGCCTCCTCTCCGGCGGGCAAAGGCAGGCCATAACGATCATGATGGCCGTCTTCAGGCGTCCTACCGTGCTGCTCCTCGACGAGCACACCGCCGCGCTCGATCCGGTCGCCGCAAAACAGGTAATGCAGTTGACGAGAGAGATTGTCCGCGACGAGAAGCTGACCACCCTCATGATCACTCATAATCTCTCCCATGCGCGGGAGAGCGCAGATCGGATCGTCATCATGAGCCGCGGAAAGATCGGCAAGGATTTGCCAAAGGAAGAGATCGAGGGGATGACGGTTGAGGGCCTGCTCAAGGTGTTCTGGGAGATTCAGACCAAGGAGGGGGACTCGGCATAAGTCGGGCCTTCGGTGTGATGGCCCGAACTAATCAGCGCGGGCTGTGCGGGTGGCCGCATAGGGAAACTTCCTGTTCCAGCCGGCCATATTGATGACGATGCAATCTCTTACGTATTGCTTGACCCACGGTCGGCGTGCTTCACGAGCGAGTCCTGTCCCTCGCGGAGAGACTTCCCGATGCCGGTGTTCGAACCTCCTGAATGAGCAGGTCGATCCTCTCCGTGATCTGGTTGATGTCCTCACTGAGTTGATCAGGCGACTTGACGGGGCGATCTTCGAGGGCGCCGAACCACTGGCCGGTCTTCTTCACCAGCTCAAGGATGCCTGCCACCTCTTTGCGCGACTCAGCCTTCCGATCATCCGGTTCGTCAGGGAGCCGCTGAACAATCTCCACTGCCGTGCGTATCGCATCGATCAGCCGTTTGTGCAGGTCACCCCCCTGCCCGCCCGCGGCAATCGACGGTGTAGATCCGGATGCAAGCCGGCTCTGAAGTCCGAACGCTTCTATGGCCAGCGACGCGAGAGCTTCGCGATCTTCAGGTTCCGCGTGCTCGATCACCTGGGCATAGTCCGATGCGACGCGCATCCACGGGGCTACCGATGCCCGCGGCCAGATGGGGACCACGAGGGGCCTCGTTTGGCTGATCCACAGCAGTTCAGCGACCACGGGAGCCGCGGCTGCGACGAGAATCATGAGCAGACCGAACCAGCCTCCGACGACGATGGCCAGCAGCACCGCAGCAGCGGAGGCGACCAAGCCGAGATTCAGTATCCAGTGCCACCATCTGGGACGATGTTGATGCATGACCCGGACCGGCGCTTTGAACTTCTTGAGCTCCTCGACAATTCGTCGGGCAGAAGGCTCGTCAACGCCCGACAGCAATATTGAAGCCTCCGCTTTGAACTGTTTCTCAGCCGCGAGGGTGTCTAACTGAGGGAACCGGGACTTCAACTCCGCGACTATTTCATCACGAATCGCTTGTGACGCGACTTCCCCAACTTCCACCGCGAAAGCGCCCTTCTCAAGCAACGAGGCAGACAGCCGTCCGCAGCTCGGGCAAAAGGGTTCGTCCCCATGGTGATCTCTATTGCAGGATGTCACTGGATCAGCTCCTTTCCGATCGACAGCTCCATCTGGGTAGCGCTCCGCCACCGCCGCGGGGGATCTTTCTCCAGGCATTTAAGGATCATCCCGTCAAGCCAAGCCGGGAGCGTATACCGATGGACCCGCGGTGGAACGGGAAATTTCCTGAGATGCGCGAAACCGTATTCCTTCGCGTCCGCGCCGGAAAACGCAGGCGTTCCCGTGCAGAGCCGGTAGATCACGGCGCCGAGGGCGTATATGTCCGCTCGAAACGGGTTGACGAACTTGCTTTCCAGGACGAAGGCCTCGGGCGGCAGACCCGCCAAATCTATCCCGGGCTCTTCCCACAGACGCTTCTTGTGGCCGCGCTCATCCACGAGGGACCGCCAGAAGCCGCACCCTTCGAGCTTCACAACCTTCCGGTCCGGATCGAAGAGAAAGGATGAGGCTTTGAGATGCATGTGAGGCAGCCTCCTGGCAAGCCCGTTCTTGCCCCGGTGCATATGAGAATAGCCGAGGCCATTGAGCATTTGCGGAAGCAGGTCCAGGATCAGTTCCAACGATAAACCTTCCGGCTCCCGCTCGATGAGCATATCGAGGGTGAGAGGGACGTGCTCGTAGAGGATGGCGGGCCTACCGTCAAGCTTCGCCGATCCCAGGATTCTGAGCACGTTCCGGTCTTCCATGGCTGACTGGTATTCGACGATGCGGCGCATCACGCTGTCCAGGTCGGCATCGGCAACCAATTCCGGGTCCACGAACCGCACCCCCAGTGAGGGCCCTGAGCCGGCTCCCGCGTCTGCCTTGAACATTGCTCCCAGATTGTCTGCATAGGTGACATCGGTGATGTAGTAATCAGAAGCCGACACATCCTCCCGGCCGGTCGCCACCACGGTCACGTGGGTCAATAGAGTGCCAACGAGATCCCGGAGGGCCTCGGAGATCTCTTTCTGTTGGACGATTGGCAGGGTCTGCGAAGTTGAAGGCTGATCCGCGGATGGAGTCTGAGACGAGGGAACCGGTAACTCAACGTCGGGAACATCCGAGGCCGGCGGCGCGGAAGTCCCGTCGGGCTCGCCCTGGGCTGCGTCCGTTTGGGAAATCTCAGTGCCGCAGGCCGGGCACACCGTGAAGGGGGTGGGTTGAATATGGCTACAGACAGGGCAATGGTAGAGCGATTTGAGAAACGCTTTCTCCTCGCGCGCCTTGGCTTCTTCGATCTTGCGGGTCCGCTCGAAATACTGCTCTTTGGAAATGGTCCCCTGGCCGATGAGCTTCTTGACCAATTGAATGGTCTCTTTAGGGGTAATGCCGTATTTCGCCAATAATTCCCGGTCGCTGACACCGTTGCAGTAGTCCTTTACAAATTCACTGATTTTCGCCTTAACGGGCATACATCCACCAGACCCCGGGTCGTTCGTGTCCTTCGGTCCTCGCCCCACTCTCGGAATGGTCGAGGAGCGCCGATGACTCCGCGGGGATCATGTGTCGGTCTTCAGGGTCTAGTGCCCCCTGAGCTGGTGTTTCCACCATTCGAGGTCCGAATGGACCAATCTTGACGTGTCGTTGGCCTTGAGGATGCCTTCGATCCAGGCCAATGACTCGTCCGGGGGGTGCCGGTAGATCGCGTCCCAGTTCTCGCGAGCTGCGAATCCCAGCAAAAGAACGGTTGCCACCGCCTGGGCAAAATCCTCCGGAATCACGCTGGGAATGTGCAATTGCGGTCCCGAGGCCATTTCCCGGTCTTTCACCCTTCCGAGATGTGCGAAGGCACGAACACCCACTCCAGTTCACTTCCCGCGGTCGGACGAGTTGGCCGGGACTTCCGGGAAGCGCTGTCAATCCCGAATCGTTGTCTCCGGGACTCAGATCGCCCCCGGGCGGGCGCAGTGCGAACGCCTCGCCAAGACCCCACATCTGCCCTGACGACCTGGATGCCTGGAAGAAACGCGGCGAGCCTGGGGGCGATCAGCGCGGCCGGCGCATTCAGGCATTGGGCGTAGGCTTCGTGAAGAATAGGACCGCCGCACCGGCGACGCCGAGAACGAAGCTGGCCCAAAATCCCCAGTTCCATGCGGAGCACAGCGAGCTCCAATCAAGTGGTGGGCAAAGATTCGCCTGCACGATAGCGTTGCCAATCAGAGTCTCCATCCTCACCTCCTCAGCGTTGTCGCAATCTCGAACGGTTGCGTATTCGGCGGCCGTAGCGACACTCCAGCTTCACCGGCCCAGCGCATTGTCTCGATGCTCATCGCTTCTCACCGTTGCCATCGCCCTTACCCGAAAAGATGATCGCAGTGTACGTGTACACCCGGGCGGTGGGACTCTGCCAGCCCTCCCATTCGAGCCCTGCCTTGTCGCGAGCGCAATGCCCGAGAAACTCCTCGATACTCCAGCCCGTTTCGGTGGCGACCTGGGGCAGGAACGTGCCGCTTCGTCCTCGGTCGCTCACCACAATGCCGTCCTGCCCAAGCCTGATCTCCTCCAAGGGCCGGAATACCTGTCGGAGTGGCGAAAGCACGGAGATCTCGATCTCGAGAGCAGGAACTTCTCCCGGTTTGACGGGGCGGGACGCAAACCGGGGATCGGCCGTAGCCGCAGAGATCGCCAACTCCCGTACGGTCTTCCAAAGGGGCTGATCCGATCGAAACCGGCCGATGCAACCTCTCAGCTCGCCCCTGTTCTTGAGCGTCACGAAGCATCCGGCTCTGACCCGGAGTTGGGGGTTCGCTGTGGGCGAAAAAGACACCCATTCGCCGCTCACTGCTGCGTTCACAGCGCCTCTTGCCATGGAGAGCAGCTCATTGCGGCTGTCGTGATCGAGTACGATCTCGAGCGGCCCGGCGGCCTTCGCAGGCGCCTCTTGCCCGGCCGCGGAAGACGCTTCGGAAGCAACACGGTGGAGAGCATTCCATTCCACCGGAATTGAAGGACCGGCCGACTCGCGCATCCGGGCCGCTTTTTCCCCGGAACCACGGACTCCCTCAGCGCTCCCAACCCAAGCGAGCGGCGCGAGTACCGCCAGGACCACAAACAGGGCGGGAATGGCTTTGCAAAAAAGCAACTTCGGCATGGCTCGGCTCAGAGGGCGATCGCCTTGGGATGCCCCGATCTTCACGCGGGGACTCGGCGAGCAAACATCGCAGGCATCGCGGAGAGGCCCGACACCTTCGTTCCTTCAGAGGCTCCCCGTATCGCGAACGGAAAGGTTCCGAGGAGCAGAAGAAAACTCCTGCGGCCGATTTCCGTCCTGCAATCTGGGCCTTTGCGCGGGCCTACCAACCCCGAGAAGCTGTTGCCGGTCCGATCGCACACCAGCCGAGGCGTCCAAATGCAAGGCTCGGTCATGGTCAAGTCCAGACTCCTGCTATCCGGTGCCCGCATTTCGGGCATGTTCCGTTCACAAGATGATTTTCGATCACGGCAAATCCGGTCCTCCGGATGAGGAGCGTCTGATCCTTCGGACAGTATGTGTGTTCCGCACCTGTCCCCAGAACATTTCCAACGTATACATAATGGAGTCCTATTTCAAGGGCTTCCTGGCGTGCCTTCACGAGAATCTCCACAGGAGTGGGTGGAAGGTTCCTGATTTTGAACATGGGGAAGAAGCGGCTGAAGTGGAGCGGAGTGTCAGGCCCGAGGTTCGCGAGAATCCAGCGGCACATGCGACGAATCATCGCGAGGTCGTCATTGAGCGTGGGAACGATCAGGTTTGTCAGCTCGAGCCAGACCCCCCGCTCCTTCATGAGGACCATGCCGTCGAGCACGGGCTTGAGACTTGCATCGCAGAGATCCCGGTAGAAGCCTTCGCTGAATGCCTTCAGGTCACTGTTGGAAGCGTCGACGACCTCACAGAGGAGCTCCAGGGGCCGCCGGTTTATGTATCCCGCTGTGACCGTTGCGTTTCTGAGCCCTCTCGATCTGGCCAGACGCGCGCTATCGAGCACATACTCGAAAAAGATGACCGGATCGGTGTACGTATAGGCTATGGATCGGCAATTCTGGGCCAGCGCGGCGTCGACGAGCCGTTCGGGAGGCAGGCTCACGCTGCGGATGTCCTCCGCCGCGGCCTGAGATATGGTCCAATTCTGGCAGAATTTGCAGTGGAGGTTACACCCTGCGGTCGCCACGGACAGCATGCTCGTACCGGGCAAGAAATGAAAGAGAGGCTTTTTCTCGACCGGATCGATGTGAACCGCGCACGGTCTTCCGTAGGTTACCGCGCGCAATTCTCCGTCGACCACGATGCGCGATCGGCAATCGCCGCTGTGTCCTTCGGTGATGCGACAAGCTTTAGGGCACAACTCACAGACGAATACGTCGCCGCGTCCCATGGTTCCTCAGCGGTAGTGTTTTCGCAACGCCAAACGGGTCGGTTCGAGACTTCAGGCATTCCGCACCGTCCGGTCTGCCGTAGCCCCGGCCCAATTGGGTCGGTCCTCGAGGCCCCGTAAGGCCATTGTAGGCATCTGAAACGACAAGCACAAGAGGCGATCTCCAGCTTGAGAGCTCACTTTTCCCCCCGCAGGACGACCTCTTGGTAGCGGAGCCCCTTTGAGACCAAAGCGCCGGATACCGGGCCCTGCGGGCAGTCCTGACCATCTCCCGCCACATCGAGGCACATGGCCATCACTCGGGCGAGGAAAATCCCGGCCTGAAGCAGTTGGTCGATTGGCTGTTAATCCGGCACGAGCCAGCCTGACGCGTCTTTCCCTTCCTTGTCCTTTCCCTCGAAACGGACCATCTTCCTCAGCATGTCGGCGATTCTCTTGGCCTGATCGCATTCGTAGTTGTCACAGGTGTATCCCTGTTTGCAGGAAGCGCAGATCATCGTTTCGATCCATTCCGCCAACTGTTTGAGATCCATAGCCATGGCGCCCTCCCCGTGCACGCGAGAGCTTTTCCGTGCACATTGTCGTTTTGTAACCGTCACCGCGGAGGACGCAGAGTACGCAGAGATCTGAAAGGAAGATTTCCTGAGAGTCATCCGCAGATTTCGCAGATGGCCGCAGGTTAATGATCGTTCACCGCTGAGGCCCAGAAGCGGCAGAGGAAATCAGAGCTTCCAATATCTGAGTCATCTGCGGATGATCCTTCTTCTCTGTCTTCAGCGTCATGTTCTCATCTCGCGCTAAACGCTTAGCCGTTTTTCCGATTCCTCCGCCACAATGCCGGTTCAGCCCACCGGATACTCCACAGGGTCCTGCTCGCGGGAAAACCGTTGCAAGCGGGGCCAATCCCGGCTGCGATTCCGCCTCCTATGAATCTCCGGCAAGCTCCCGGCAATGTCAAGTCGGAAGCCACACAACACACGAAAGCGGCCCACCAAGTAATGGTTCATCTTTCAGGAAAATGGTAACGTACGCGAACGAGTGACCCGGGCTTGACGCTGCTTCGCGGCCAATGCCCCTCCAGGCGCCCAAAGGACGATCCGCATTGGTTACCAATTCATTCCTGTTCTTTCTGTTCGGCGCCGTGTCGCTCACCGGCCAGATCCTGCTCCTGCGGGAGATCCTTGTCATATTTCACGGCACCGAGGTATCCATCGGGATCTTTCTTGGAGCATGGCTCGCTGGGATCGGTATCGGCGCGTCTGCAGGAGCGTGGTTCGCCGGGGCTCATCCGGAGAAATCAACGGAAGCCTTCTTTCATAGTCTCGTCATCCTCGGTTTTTCGCTGATCCTCCACATCCTGCTCATCCGTGCCATTCCATTCGCTCTCGGCATTGCGCCTGCCGAACTGGCTCCCCTCAGCGGCATCCTTCGAGCCGTCCCTGCTGCGACGCTGGTGACGTCGTTCGTGACGGGATTCCTTTTTCCGCTGGGCTGTCAGATGTTGCCCGGCCGCGGAGCGAGAAGCATCGCACGGTTCTACGCCTGGGAGGCGCTCGGCAGCCTTGTGGGGGGACTCCTTTTCACCTTTCTGCTCGTCCGGCTTCTCCCCCCGTTGCGGATTGGAGCGCTTCTCACGGCAATAACCGCGGTGAGCGTCCTTGTTGTCTGCTTCCGAAAGCCACTCAGGAGGCCCTTCGTTTCCGCCGCGATCCTTCTCGTGACCTCGGTCGCCATAACTCTGCCTGTGGGCAAGAAGATCATGGATTGGTCGGTGGCGGTTCGGTGGGATTCGCTCCATCCCGGGCTGGCGCTCCTGGAATCGGAGCCAACGCCGTACCAGCTCGTCGAAATCGCACGGCTCGGAAAACAGTTCTCTGTGTTTGGAAACGGCAAAATCATATCGTCATTTCCCGATCCTCATTCTTCCGACCGGCTCGCAGCGCTCGTCATGGCCCAGAATCCCGGTGCGAGACGCGTGCTCCTCATTGGCGGGGGCATCGGCAGCTTGGTGCGATCCCTTTTGCACTACCCCGTGGATGCCGTGGACATCGCGGAACCCGATCCGGGAGCGTTCCACGTTGCGGCACGCCACCTGCCGAAAGACGAAGCCGCGGCCCTGAAGGATTCGCGGGTTCGCGTGTTTTTCGGTGACGGCCGTCTCTTCGTGAACCGCCTCGAACCGGCTCGGTACGACGTGACGATTTGCCTTGCGCCCGATCCGGTCTCCGCATTCTGGAACCGGTACTTCACACGAGAATTCTTTCAAGCCATTGCGAGAGCTCTTACTCCTCGTGGGGTCTTCCTCACTTCGGTGACGTCCGCGGAAAACTTTTGGGGGGCTGAAACAGCCTCGTACGCGGGATCGGTCTATCACACGCTCAAAGCGGTCTTTCCCTCCGTGATGGGAACGCCGGGAGACGTGACGCTCTTCTTCGCCTCGAAAGACCCGAGTCTTCTGAGCCTCGATCCGGGTGTCCTTGAATCCCGTTTCAGGACCTTGGGCGCCAACGCTTTTGACCCTGCGGCATTCCGCACCCTGCTGCCGCCGGATCGGTCCGCTTTTGTCCAGCGAGAGCTCGCACGCTCACCGTTCGTGATCAATACCGATTGGAGACCCATCTCGTCTTCGCTCGCCATGATACTGTGGGGCCGGTTTTCGGGGACGGGCAGGCTCGACTTCCTCAATTCGATCGCCGAGGCCGGGGGCAAGGTCTTCTGGATCCCGATCCTGCTCTTCCTCTTCGCGCGGTGGGCGTTTCGAGTGCGACGGGGAATGAGGGAAGGAGCAGAAGACAAATTTCAGTCATTGCTTGCCATGGCAGCCGTCGGCGCCACAGCGATGGGCCTGCAAATCGTGCTCATCTATTCGTATCAGAGCCTCTTCGGGTATGTCTTCGAGAGGATCGGGCTCTTTGCCGCGGTCTTCATGATGGGACTGGTGCTAGGCGCGTTCGGAGGCGGCGAGCTGGTCAATCGCGTGCGCCACAAGACCCGTTGGCTCGTTATGGGGCTCGTTCTCTTGGCCGGCCTCTGTCTCGGCGTGCCGCGGATTCTGGAAACACTCGCGGGCCAGGTCCCGTGGCGAATCGAGGGCACGGTGTTCGGGCTGGTCCTCATTTCCGGTCTCTTCACGGGCGGTGTCTTCCCACTGGTCGCTGCGAGGCACCTTGAGCTGACGGGAAACGCGGGCGTCACTTCGGGCCGGACGGACGCAGCGGACCATTACGGCGCTTCGGTCGGGGCCTTGATCACCGGCACGTTGCTCGTGCCGCTCCTCGGAACGGACGAAGCTTCGATCGTGCTCGCGATGATCGCAGGGCTTCCTGCCGTACTTCTCGTAAGCGAGGCCCTGTTCCGCAGGAATGACGCGTTTCTCGAACGATTCCAGTCTCGCTCCAGGTCTTCCTTTCCCTACGTGAGGACGACATGGGCCCTGGGATTCCTCGTGGCAGCGGCTATGGCCTGGAATCTCTTCATTGGACCTCCCGGCCGGACACCGGTGGTGAAGTTCTCCGATGAGACGCTCAAGAAGGTCTCAGGCTCCGAAACCTTTGCGTTCCTCGACAAACCCTACCCGCACTATCGAGGCACATCGGCAGGGAAGCAGGGGTTCACCGTCAGCCTCAGCACCATGCCGCCCGCGGGTGACGTCCGAGGATATGGCGGTCCGATCAATCTGCTCCTGTCGGTGAACGACCGAGGACTCATCACGGGAGTGAAGCTCGTTTCCTCTCGTGAGACGCCGTCGTACGTGAAAGGTCTCGACGGTTGGCTCGCGGGATTCAAAGGCCATTCAGCATTGGAGCCCTTTGACGGGCGAATCGACGCCATCTCGGGCGCAACCATTACCTCACGGGCAGTGATGGAAATACTCAACCGAACCGGCAGGAGAATCGCGCAGCCTATTCTCGGCCTCAAAGAGAGCGGGCAAGATTGGGCGAGTCCTCTGTCCCTTCGGATCATTCTTGCCGATCCTCGCCTCTGGGCGGTCGTGGGCCTGCTCTGCTTTTTCGTTGTCGCTTTTCACATTCGACAGAGAAAAATTCGGCTTGCCTGCCTGATCGCCTCCTTCGTCGTGCTGGGCGTGTACCTCAACGCTCCTTTCACGGAACTGGATCTGGTGGCGCTCGTCGATGGTCAGATCCCTGCCTTGGGCACCGCCTGGAGAAACGTGCTGCTCGCGGGCGTGCTGCTCGTTTCCATCCTGTGGGGCCAGGCGTTCTGCGGTTTCCTCTGTCCGTTCGGCGCGTTACAGGAGCTGCTTTCCGTCCGAAAATTGCGGCAGCGGGCATCGCCAGCGCTCGAACAAGCGGGACGGTACCTCAAATTCGTTCTCCTCGGCCTGCTGCTGGCCGCGTGCCTGGTTACCGGCGACATTGTCTGGTTCGGGTTTAGCCCGCTTCAGCACGTCTTCGCAGGACACGGGGTCTCCATTCTGGCGGGAAAGGTCGAAATCTGGGCGACAACCCTCTGTGTCGTCGCGCTCGGGGCCTCGATCTTCTATCTTCGCTTCTGGTGCCGGTACCTGTGCCCTGCGGGTGCGTTCCTTGCCCTGTTCAACAAAATCCGCCTGCTGGGGAAGTACGCTCCCAGGCCTATTCCCGCGCGCTGCGACCTCGGCGTGGCATTTCCTCGAGATGTCGACTGCATCCACTGCCACCGATGCCTGCACAATCATTGAATCTTAGTGTTCCTTTGCACAAATTCGGCGACGCACTCGCGTAGGATGTGGTGAGCGCAGCGAACCGCATCAGTCGAGAAGAGGGCACTAACCCGTGATTAGGTCAATTCCTTAGGCGACCGGCATGGTGGCACGGTTGGAGCGAAGGTGGATCAAATCGAATCCTGCATTCGCTTCGCTCCGCCCTCGGGGCCGATCTTGTAGGTCGCGGAGACGCTCTGGTTCTTGATCTTGTCCCGCAGCACCGTTTTGAGCACAATCTCTCGCTTGAGGGGCTTCTTCAAGTTCATGGAGACCTTGAAATAGAGATCGAGCACCGGTGATCTGGAAACCCGGTTCAGATTCAGGATGTTGTTCTTGCCGCCCAGGAGCTTCCCGGAAGGATCGTACACCATGAGATCCACGCTGCAATCGATGATGAAACGGTCCGCGGTGGCCAGCGTGCTCCAGTTGGACGGCTCGACGTAGAGGATCAGCGTGGTCAATTCATTGCCCGGTTCGAGCGGAGAATAGACGCCGTACTGCTCGACGGACGTGCATGGCACGACCCGGCGGAAGCCGAGCTTGCCTTTGTTTTGCAGCTCGATGATCTGCATCTTGAGCTTGCGGATTTCGTCCGAATCTTCCTCCGCCTTCTCGGAGCTCCCCTTGTCCTTTTCGGTTTCTGCGATGAACGCAACGCCAAACCCGTCGCGGCTCCCGGACTCTGCGACGACAGTGAAGTCCGCTCTCAATTCCGCTGATGCTTGCTCGGTCGCACGGTCGCCCGACAAATCTCCGGCCAGTTGAACGAATTGAAATGCGCCGGCCGGTGGCTGGGCGATATTCGTCGAGAGAAGAACCGCGATCAATGCAAGAAGCGTCCACATTCGCCGAGACATCTCATTGGCTCCTGATCCCATGGGCTCCCATTCGGGAGCGTTCTCTTTTCCGATCTGTGACGCCGCAGGGCAATTAACGGGCAGACGGCGAAGAGCTTGTCACTACTCCTGTCCGATGTCTGTACACAACGCATAAGAGGGAGGGAATTGCAAGAGAAACCCGTACACGAACGGGAACGGAGGTTTTTCGGGATCGCGAACTTGTTCTTGACAATCTTGTCGGCGCTGTGAGAGCGTTTTGGCAGAGCCATCCGGTATCGTGATTTCAACAACATGCGTTTACAGGGGCCAGTTAGGCCAGCCGATTGTCGGGTTGCTCGGGCCATTTCCCGTTCTCATGATTGTTCTTACGAGGCCGCTCGGCAGAACCATGCTCGACAAGGGCATTGCAATCCGATTCCACTCACGAATTCAGGAAGGTTGACGAGATGAAGAAACGATCTGGGAGTGCTGTTCAACCGAGAGCTCGGAGTAGGTCGCTTCGCTACTTCATCGGCATCATCTTGTTGCTGACGGCAGTTGCAGCCTGTACACAAGGCGCTACTGGGCTTGACGCCGCGCAGGAAGCCGCTTTCCGTGAATTGAAGCAGATTGCAGCGGTCTCAGCCCAAAGTCTGAATGTGTATATGGATGCCAGGTTCACGGACATGTTGGTGGCCGCCAAACTGGGTGGGCCACTCAGGGATTCCCTTGCCGTGCCTGACGCGCGAGGCGACGCAAACGGTATCCTGGAGGAATGGCTCAAGATCTCAGGAGCCTATGAGGCGATTCTCTTGCTTGACAAGAACGGTGTCTGTCTGGCGGCCGCCCCGGCAACGCTTCTGAATCAGGATTTCTCGAATGACCTGGCATTCAAAGGCGCGGTTGAGGGAAGAGCGACCGTTACTGACGCCCACAAGTCCCAGGTCCTCCTCGCGTTGGACCCCGAATCCGGCGGATGGACCGTAACTATTGCCGCTCCCGTGAACATCCAGAACCAACCGGCAGGCGTGCTCCTGGCCTTTCTGAAATGGTCACGGGTGGAGGAGCTGCTCACGAGTGTCAAGGTCGGATCAACGGGCTACGTGTTCGCGCTGGACCGGGACAACCGAGCCATAGTCCACCCGGCCGGAAAGATCATGTACGGGAGGAGTGTGCGGACCGCACCCATAAACCTCCGTGAATTGGACGACGCGGTAAGAAATAGAGCCCCGCATACACGGTACGAGTACACAAACCCCGCGACCGACAAGGCCGATACCAGGTTAGTCGGATTGGCTTACCCCAAGGGGTATGGGAATTTTCCGGGATTGGGCTGGACGGTTGGTGCAGGGGCCGACAAAGACGACTTATTGAGCTCAGGCCCGCCTTGGTGGTTTTTGTGGATCTTCACGAGAGGGCGACCCGACGTGGAGAGGTAGACTAAACCCGGCGCATCTGTCCAGACCCAGCAGATGGAAACCAGAGAAGGAAGCACATAGTGCCGATGTGACGCGGCCTACGTCGTTCGAAAGAGATAAGCGAGGAAAGAGATGAGAGAGGGAGGAGAGACAGATCATCCTTGTGGTTCAAATGTGACCGGTCCCGAATCCAATGGAGCGGCAGTTCGTCGCACCCGGGAAGACCGTGAAATCAGCCCATGGATAATCCCTCTCGTTCTCCTAGGTTCGTTGGTTTGTGCGACTCTGTTTCTAGGGGAAAGTGGGACTCGATGGATTGAGTGGTCACATCGTCGCCTCCTGGGCTGGCTTTCACCTACTTGGATCTTGTGGTTGGCTATGGCGCTCACATGGTGGTTCTTCGTTGAGAGGCATCGCAGATAGGAGGCCACCTGCAAGAAGACGTTCGTACTCGAAAAGTGTGTGGTAAGTATTGCCGCACGGAGCCCTATCGAAAGTTCCTGGTGAACCGGCTGTGTGGGGCAGCCGGAGGAACCGGCGCAGAAATCCTGAGAAGAGGAGTCAGACAGGCAGAGGCGGATATCTGACGCCATTTCCCTCAGCCACGATCGCACCTTCAGACAGCTTGTGAACCCGCACGCTCTTCGGCCCGAGGATGTGCAAAACTTCGATCCCTTGAGCCACGAGGTAATCGCTGAGCAGTCGCCGGTGGCATCGCCAGTAGACCGCTTCCGCGCACATGACCGAGGTCGTGGCTCGGGCCGCGACGGCCAGAAGCTCGGCAACCCCCACGAGAAACTCTTCCTCGGCCATGTAATCAGCGTACGCCCGAAATGCCGGAGAGGTAAGACCGGTGTTGGGGGAATCAAAGCCCTTTTTCGAGCGGCGCAACCCGCCGAGCCTCGGCATCCACATGTAAGAAATCGAGTGCTCCGGCAAAGCCTTTTCGAGGCTTTCTTTGTCGAAATGGGGATAGGTGCGCGAACCGGGAAGCGTCCGGATGTCCACGAGGGACTTGATGCCATGGATCGTGAGCAGCGTCACGAATTCATCCAGCGGCCGGTTGGAATGGCCCACGGTGTAGATTGGGCTGATGTGATCGGGTCGTTCGTTCATGACGCAAGCCTCGAATGAGAGCGGCCGATGCAACCGCGCTCGGTTTCACAATTCCCGTGACATGACTATCCGACAGGTGTACCGTTTGTGCAAGGGAGCCGTTGCCGGGCCGCGGCTATTGCCGTCAACGAACACACCGTGGGGTTGCCATGAGAGTCCTCGTGACAGGACGCCTGCCCGAGCAGGTCGTGTCTCTTCTGAAGGCAGAGCATGAGGTTGTGAGCAATGAATTGGACCAACCCATGCCGCGGGAGCAAATCCTCGAAAAGGTACCCGAGGCTGAGGGACTCCTCTGTATGGTGACCGACCGCATCGACGACGCACTCATGGACAGGGCCCCACGGCTCAGAATGATTGCAAACTTCGGGGTCGGGTACGACAACATCGACGTCCCCGCGGCCACGGCTCGGGGAATATGGGTTTCCAACACCCCGGGGGTGCTCACGGATGCCACCGCGGATCTCACGTTCGCGCTGATCCTCGCTGTCGCTCGCAGAATCGTGGAAGGAGACCGAAAGATGAGGGCCGGCGAATTCAAGTGCTGGGCGCCTCGGCTCTTTCTCGGGGTTGACGTGAGCGGAAAGACGCTCGGAATCATCGGGCTCGGTCAAATCGGTAAGGCAGTGGCGCGGCGGGCACGGGGATTCAACATGCCGGTTGTCTATCACAACCGCCGACGAATCGATCCAAGTCAGGAACAGGAACTGGGGGCCACGTATGTCGACCGGAAGACGCTGCTGGCCCGGTCGGATTTTGTGACCCTTCACGTCACCCTGTCCCCTCAGACACGCCATCTCATAGGAAATGAGGAGCTCGCACTGATGAAGCCTTCGGCCTTTCTCATCAACGCATCCCGGGGGCCGGTGGTGGATGAACAGGCCCTCTTCGAGGCCCTCCAATCGCGGACCATAGCGGGAGCCGGACTGGACGTGTACGAGCACGAACCCGAAATGACACCCGGATTGGCGGCCCTGGAAAATGCCGTGCTCCTGCCCCACATGGGGAGCGCTACCGTCGAAACGAGGACCAGGATGGCCTTCATGGCCGCGGAGAACCTGCTCGCGGGGTTGGCGGGCAAGACCCCTCCCAATTGTCTCAACGACGTCGGTCGTTGATCATACAGGACCAGCATGGCCATTGATCTCAAAACCGTCCGGAACGACACTCCGGCTTGCGAGAGCATCATCCATTTCAACAACGCCGGTGCTTCCCTCATGCCCAGGCAGGTGCTCGAAGCGGTCGTGAGCCACCTCGAACTGGAAGCGGCCATCGGAGGGTACGAGGCTGCAGATCTGGCTCAGGATGCCATTCACGAGCTCTACCGGTCCATTGCTCGACTCGTGAACGGTGACCCGGACGAAATCGCCGTGCTCGAAAACGCTACTCGAGCATGGGACATGGCTTTCTATTCGATCCCGTTCCAACCGGGCGACCGCATCCTCACGTCCATGACGGAATACGGGAGCAACTTCGTCGCATTTCTCCAGGTGAGCAGGAGGACCGGCGCGGTGGTCGATGTCATCCCCAACGATGAGCACGGCCGCATCTCGGCGCCAGCGCTACGAAACGCCATGGATGACCGGGTGAAGCTGATCGCTCTTACCCACGTCCCGACCAACGGCGGTCTGATTCAGCCTGCCGAGGCCGTCGGCGGAGTAGCCCGCGAGGCAAACGTCCTCTACCTGTTGGACGCGTGTCAATCCGTGGGGCAAATGCCTTTGGACGTGAAGAAGATCGGCTGTCACATGCTGTCGGGCACGGGACGCAAGTTCCTCCGCGGACCGCGGGGCACGGGATTCCTCTACGTGGACCGCAACGTGATGGAACGCCTTGATCCGGTCTTCCTCGACATCCATTCCGCCCGTTGGTTGGGGCCGGACCGATACGAGATCATGCCCGACGCCCGGCGCTTCGAGAATTGGGAAAGTAACATCGCCGCAAAACTTGGCCTCGGAGCTGCCATTGACTATGCGCTTCGGCTGGGGCTGGACGACATCCGAGAACGGGTTACCTTCCTCGCAGCTCGATTGAGATCGAGGCTCGAATCGCTTCCCGGCGTGACCCTACACGATTTGGGGTGCGAGAAGTGCGGGATCGTGACCTTCACCTCGCAGGTCGCGGAGCCCGCTGCCATCCGCCAGGCACTTCGCGGCCGGTCCATCAACGTCGCGGTTTCACCTGCGGACTTCAGCCGTCTCGACATGGGCCAGCGAGGACTGACCGCGCTCGTGCGCGCTTCAGTCCACTATTACAACACCGAAGAGGAAGTAGAGCGCTTTATCGAAGCGTTATAGTGGAGCCCCATAGGAAACCGCCGAATACTTCAAGCAGCATGTCAAGGATGCCTCACCATCATTGTGGCGAAACGCGCTCCACTATCAGTCGGCCATAACTATGAGATTCCGGGATGTTGTGAATGATGAGCACACCGTGATTTCCCGCAGCACCAACGAAGGCTCACTGGCTTTCCCGTAGGTGAAGAGTGCCGCGAATTTCAATGAGCGGCACTATAGACGGCCTCCGTTACGAGCTCCCCAATCCAACCTCTTGACTTAACTACTTAATACAGCTATCATTCGCCCGGATCTCTCTTTTTCCCACTGGGATGCTTCGGCGCCTCACCGTCCGTACGGAGCCGGTCCGGGCGTCGCCCGGTCGCGCGATGTGCGCCATGCTGAAGAGGACTGCCACCATCGTCGTACTGGTTCTGTGGACCGCGTTGCCGCTGTACGGGCAATCCGGTTCTGAAGGGAGATCTTCGCCCCGCATGTTCCCCGGCGCCCCCTCCCTCACCGGCTTGATAGCCGCGCTTCCGGGTTTCTCCGATGGGTTCGATCCTCGCAGGGTCAAATTCACCCCCTCCGGAAGGATCGGGTACCAGCGGATCAGCATGGATCTGCGCATGCCGGTGCCGTTCAAGTTCTCCGTTGATAGCACGGGCACGTACGCGGGCGAAGCAACGGTGCTCAAATTGCGGGATGCAAATCTCTGGGTGGGGGAAGCGGGCCTCGACGCGCAGCTCACCACGCGGATCAACATGTTCACGAACGGGTCGGCAAACTTGATTCAGAGTCTCGTCGCGTCCACGGCTCCGGACATCGTGGGCAGAACCAAGGTGGCTGAATGGAAGAAGAATCAGCTTCAGTGGATACAAGTTGAAGGCGGAGCGGGTTTCACCTTCCGCGCACCCTTCTCCGTGATCGCCGGTCTCAGGTGGGACCGCTTCGGCCTCGTCCTCCAGGAGCCCGTGGGATTGACGAACGTCAATGCGGGTCCGTACCAGAATTTGACTCTCATCGACAGTGAAGTTTCGAGCCGATTCTGGATTCCCTATTTCGGAATAGGGCTGACGGGGAAGGACTATCGGGCCCGTCTCATCGGCAGTCCGATCGTTTCCGCCTCGATACAGGTTCACACGAGATTGAGCGCAGACATATTGCCGTCGTACAGCCTCCTCGGTGACGGGATCGTCACCATGGAGCACCCCGGCGGATTCCTCGAGGCAGGGTTGGAATATACCGCCACCGTTTTTCAGAGCACTCGGGTGAACCTCTGGGCCAAAGCTGGTTGGCTCGGGATCCGAGGGCGGAGTCAAACAGAAACCGCCTACACCACATCGTATCCGAACGTGCAGGTCGGCTCGGTACAGGGCAGCAGCGTCTTCTTCACCCGGTACAACGTGGCCGCCGGGCTGTCCGTCAATGCGTCGTTCTGATACCAATTCGCGTTCAAAGAAGTGAAACAGGCGGGCACGGAGGCCCGCCGCTACCGTGTATTGGTGAGGCCGGCGTCCCGAAACTGTCTCAAAACCCGCGATGGGATGGAAATCGTGCTGCGGGAATCGACCAACTTGGCTTTGGGTGGCCCGGACGTTATACGTCCGGGTCGCGAAGCGACAAGAGGTCCGAAAAGCCTTGATGGTCCAACCGTGGCTTAACGATTTCG
>Ga0172371_10001122_pt1 | contig 42247 bp, 18 predicted proteins | sample Lak12m_FD_114543 | JGI IMG/M metagenome (GOLD analysis project Ga0172371, IMG submission 114543) | Freshwater microbial communities from Kabuno Bay, South-Kivu, Congo - kab_022012_12m | ecosystem: Environmental > Aquatic > Freshwater > Lake | place: Democratic Republic of the Congo: South-Kivu... | reverse complement strand
TTGAAGCGTCGCCATACGTTGGCGCGCTCCACCATGCCGGAGCAGGAGACCCTACACTCGAAATGGCTGGAAGTGCGGTGGGTTCTGCGGGGCCTTCGGCTGCATGATCCAGAACGTATCGCGGCTTGCTTGCGGGCAGGAGTACGTCAAGTAGATCGAGCCGCGGTTGTGGATGCTGCCGGGGTTCTTGTCGTCGCGGGCGGCGATGAATCGCATCACCTCCTCCGGCGTGCACTTGCCGTTGCGGCTGCGGATGAACGCCAGCAGATTCCCTCGTCGCGGTCGCGACGTCGGCGATTCCGGGATGCTCGCTACGCCACGCTCCAAGAGCCAGTAGATGTGCTCGTCGTCAACCAGATGGTTCGTCAAGGCGCAAGCCCCGGCGGCCGGTGCAAGCTCCAGGAGTCCGGCGGCCGTGTGCTGGGCCAAGAGGATTCCACCATGCCGGTCGACGCACACGAGGTTCATCGTGAAGGGGTGCTCCCGGCAGAACTCGCGGACTTCGCCTGCCGTGCCGCAAGTCTGAAGGATCGCCCGCATGGCGATATCCTGAATGAGGGCGTGCTTCAATCGCCGAAGCTGCGGGAGCAACTGGGAGGAAATCCCAACGGCGAGGCCCTCGCTGTTCATGCCGCGGTTGGCCCAACTCGTCCCTGTGATGGGAAAGCTGATGAAGCGATGACCTTTGTCGGGGACGACGTGGACCGGCCCGCAGTACAACTGGATCGGGTCGTCGAGCGCCCCGGCGCAAGCGACCTGTCCGCCGGAGAGCGTGATGGCCAGGCTGGAGCAGCCCGTCGACACCGGGCCGGCGCCGTAGTATTGATACTGCCAGGAGCGGAGGTTCAGAAGCAGGATCTCTTCGTAAGGCACCCCGACCGCCTCGGCCACCCCCTGCATTTCCTCGATATACCAGGGCCACCGCCCGGCCACGATCGACTCCTGCGACTTCACCCAAGCGCGAAAGCCGGCATCCTGCCGGGGCACGCCCGCGTGGAGCAGGGTCTTCAGGTTCTGGCGGATCTGGTCGACAAAGCGCTTGCCGTACTGGCAACCGATCTGCTTCGGGGTCCCCTGCAACGTAAGGGCGGTTGCCGATGCCGGCTGGGACTGCTGGGGCGCATCGGCTGCGTGCGAGGCGGCCAACGGAAGGGCGAGCGTCGAGGCAATCCCCGCCGCCGATCGGGCGAGAAATTGCCGGCGGGGGGCGAGCAAGGGAGTCTCTTCTGGCGTCACGGCTTGGTCTCCGGATCCTGAGTTCGCAGGAACGACGATCCTCGGGTGGAATGCGTTCTTCCGTGCCTTATTGTAGTCGCAAGGGCGAGGGCGAGGCGAGATGGCCCCTCCTGCGGCGGAGAGAGTCGATGTCGGGCGATCCAGTCTTCGCCCGCTTGCCGCTGCGTCTTTCGGCCCCTTTCCCGTTATTTCCCGGCGGGAGCGAGCAGGAGGCAGGTCCCGTCGCCGGGACTCAGGTTCACCGTGAATTCGGTCCGTCCTTTGCGGGTGGTGGCCGGCACCGGGAAACCGCCTTCAATGCCCAAATCACTGACCTTGTCGAACGCCCCTTGGACGGAGAGGACGCTCTTCACCGGTTTGGCCGAATCGTGATTGAGAAGACAGACGAACTTCTTCCCGTCGGACGATTCACGCAACACATACCCGATCGTGTCCGCAACGCCCGACGTCACCAGCGGGTCCGGATAGGCGTCTCGCGCCTGCTGCAACACGAAGTCCTTGAAGGAGTTGTTCCCCATCCCAAAGGAGGACAACACGGCATGCCCCTTTCCATAGCGCGCCTCGGCCAAGCCGATCTTGCCCCCTTCAAAGGAAAGCAAGACCTTCACCGAGGGTGCAACCTCCTTGAGCGCGACGTCGAACCGCCAGCCCTTGACGTCGGCCAGCGGCCTCGTGGCCTTATCGCCGGTTTTCATCCCTTGCCACGGAATGGGCAGGCCGCCCGGCAGTTCTTCAATTCTCACTCCCTTGCCATGGCTTTCGCTCGTGGCGCACTCGGCCTTGACATCGGTGGCGAACAGAGTCGTCAGGAGACGATTGTCCGGGCGCGCATATTGGTCGTAGACCCCCGCCGGGCCGTCGAGGATCAAGACGCCGCCCTGCTCGATCCATGCCAGGAGTCTTTCCGTCAATTCCCGCGGTAGATAGGTGCAGACCGGCGCCACGAGGATGCGGAAGTTGTCCAGGTTCTCCTTGCCGTTGACGACGTATTCCTCCGGGACGATGAAGGCCGGGTAGTTGTTCTTGTAGAGCCAATCGTAGAGGATCTCGCCCTCGGTCTTCACCGCCCAGTTCGGGTAGCGATTGGACAGAGGGTCCAGGATGACCGACGCGGTGGGGCAGAGAACGCCGACGCCGGTCTCGCAGAGTCGCGTTTCCCGCAGCAAATCGCCGAATCGCCGGGCCCGGTCAACGGCGGTGACCGTGGCTTCGGCTTCCCGCACCGGGAGAATCAAGTGCTCATCGTGGAAATTGCCGTAATACGACTCCTCCCCGGCGGCAAAGAACCCCCGGTTCCAAAGGACGAATCCTCGACATCCCCACGACATCCACAACCAGAAGCCGCGCTGGGAGGCCGCCTTGACCACCTCGCTCGGATTGGGAGCGCAACCTTCCGTGCCGTTGGTGACGTATTCGGCGTCGGCAAAAATCGTCCCGTGATAGCGGGGGCCCATGTAGTTATGCGCCGCGGCAACCGGCACGGTCATGTAGTGGGAATTGACGATATCGGCACACCCCATCAGGTCGGCCAGGTTCCAGCCATGGCCCGGATTCATGTCAAAGGTACCGTAGGGGGACAACCACGTCGGGTGATTGGGATCTCCCTTTTTGTAGCTCGCACCGACGAAGGCGACATACTCGGCAAACGACTTCTGGCGAAACCGCTCGTGCTCATAGATGAGCGCGCAAGGTCTCCTGGTCGTGTTTGCGTCTTCGGACGGCAGCTCAATTTGCGAGAAGTCCTTGTAGGTGGTCCCCCACAGGCGGTTGAGCCGGTCTATGGATCCGTGTTTCTTCCGCAAGTGCTCCTGAAACGCCCGTTGGGCCAACTTGCCGTAGCCCGCCGGGAGGAAGCCGGTGCCGTCCTTTCGCCAGACGAGGAACTCGCTTTCATCCGAGATACAGACGCCCGGGAAATCTTTGCGGCTTTTCCAGGCTTGCCCGGCCTTTTCCATCACCGTAGCGACGTATTGCAAGTAGCCGGGATGGTAGATATTGCCGGTGACCATGGAAGAATGGGGATCCGCGCGCTGGCCCTTGGCGCCGATGGCCCGGAATTCCGGATCGTTCTTGAACTTCTCCTCCAGCCAGGACGGAGTAGGGCCATTGAGCCCCATGTGAACCAGGCCGGTCGCCGGCGTGGTGCGACAACCGTAGCGCTGGTTCCATTCGATCCACCCGGCGCCCGGGTCCAGGCTGCTGTGGAACGTCCCGTCCTTTTCAACCCAGCAGCCCATGATATTGAAAAGGGCGTTCACTCCCAGCGTCTTGGCGACAAAGTAGTTGTCGCGGGGGAGGGCTTCCAGGAACTCGCCGGGCCAATAGCTGTTGCCGAAGCAATGAAACACGATTTCCTCTTGGAAAGGGTTGATCGCGCCGTTCGGTCCCACCTTGGCCTTGGGAAATCGCGGAACCTCGCCGGCCCGATACCAGGCAAAGCGTTTGCCGTCCACCCGGCGCTGCAACTCGCGGAGGAAGTTGTCCGCCTTTTCCTTCACGTCGGCAATCTGGAGGCGCAGGCGAGTGTCGCCCCCGTCGATGTCGGCCACCAACGCCTGGTAGTTCTTCCATTGACTTTCGGCGATCAGCAGCGGCCCTTGATGGTAATGATCGTCGATGCGACCCTCCTGAACGATGAATGCCTGCAACAGGGCGGCGCGATCCTTGTTCAGGGGCTTGGGGAAGTCGGTCTCCTGATAGCGGGCGGCACGCAGCCCCTGCGCCAGAACGTCCTCGCAACGGGCGCGCTGGACGATTCGACACAACTGCTGGCGGGAGGCCATCTGACAGTTCCCCTCCCACCGCGCCAATTGTTCGCGCTGCAGGCATCTCATGGGCGCCAGACGCGCCCCTTTCAACAGGATGGGACAGCGAAACGTCAGGCTCAGCGCGGCGCGCTGCTTGACCTCCTTGAGCGGAACCGCCCGGGTCCGCCAACGCGACAACTTCCAGGGCTCCAAGCCCGGCTTCTGACTCCCGTAGCGCCAGAACGTCGTCTTGCCCCGGCCCAAGGCAACATCGACCAGGTTGCTATCGCTCTGACGGTATTCGTCAAAGTAGTCGAGGATGACAAAGACATCCTCGGCATCCGCCACGCCGGCCGCTTTGCCGTCCACGGCAAAGGAAAGGCTGAAGTTCCCTTTCCCCATGAAATTAAGTCCCGCCTGGCCATCCCTCTGGCTCACCGTGACGGGCACCTCATTCCCCGTGACCAGTTTGAGCCCGGGCCCCAGCTTGAGATTCTTGGCAAGGACTTCTTCGCGGCTGGGCGCCGTGGTGTCGAAGGCGAGGCCGGCCAAACGCACGCCGCCGTCCAAGTCGCCGAAGGTGTTGGCAATCGTAAACTGGATATAGGGAACTTTGCTAAAATAGTCCGCGGGAAAATCGGGCAATGGAGTCAACGGGATGGTGAATTCCGTCCAATCCCGCGGCACGGGAACCACCACCGGGATCGAGTAATACTTGTCTTTGCCCCCATCGACCGCGGAAGGAATGCTCACCACCAATCGCATGGGTCTTACGTTGCCGCGGTACGACGTGACCGCACCGGTCGATGTGTCCAGGAAGGCCGTCTTGAACCGGATCTGTTTGAAACCGGACAGATCCGCCGGTCGTTCGTTTCCCTGCTTAACCCTTTCCGGGGCGAAGAACTGGAGGCGGATGAAACCTTCCGTGGAACCGACCAACTCGACCCGCATCGCGGTCTGCGCGAGGCCGGCCGCATGGGGCGCGAAAGCCACCGAGGTGAAGGTCGTGGAAGGAACGTGACACCAATCGTAGGTCAGCCGATTGCCCTTGCTGTCGGTGAACTCGCCGCGCTGGCCGGCCATCGGAGAATCGGCGGCCAGCCCCGCCGAACAGGTCAGTCCAATGGCCACGATCACAAGCAGCGGTCCGGCACTGGTTGTCATTGTGTCACCTCTCGGGCTTTCAGGAGACTCAGGTTGCTCGGGCAAACACCGGACTTCACCCCTGCGGCGATCCGTCAACGAGGAGAGGTCGCTCCGTCGGCAGCTTCAGCCACGATACGTTCACCCTCCTTGCCGGGCGATTCAGGAAACCACTTGTCCGGCCATAGAGGGCAATATGATGATTAAAGCCCACTGGACAGAATATGCAAGCACGAGGTGGCTTCGACCCGCGAAAAGCGCGAGAGTCGCCTCCCTCCCCTTCCTCCTCCCGGGGCTTTCTGGTGTTGGCTATCCACTACTTGTTTTCGCAGAGCCTGTCGGGCATCTTTGTCGTTGGTGCGGAAATGCCGGCGACGGTGCTGGCGACGGTCGTGGCGATGCGGTCGTTCCGCATGAGCTTCTGTCTAATGAGTTTCTCTGGCGGAGAAGATTGCGGAAGATGCCTCGGGTGTGGCGTAAGAAGGGCGAGGGGCGACGAGTGGTGTCCTTGTTACGGCAAATGCGGAGGGCAAGAAAGTATAGGGGGAATTATGAGCGAGACCGTGCACTCAAGAAACGGCGGAGTCTTTGGATCGGGTGGGTTGCTCTCACGACGCGGAGCGTCGGGTGAGCATGGGAATCGCCCGAACGTTGTCCATGCCGACCCGCGGCTGCGCCGCGTGACGGCATGCCACCCATCCCAAGGTCGTTTGGGATTCCTGCTGTCGCTTGTCATCTTCGCCGCGGCCGTTGTCGGAATGTCGAACGCATGCGCCGCCGAGCCGGACAACGCGAAAACCGTCCTGGCGCGAGCGCCCCGGCCTTGGACGGCGCGGATGTATCACTTCAGCCGGGAGGAGTACGAGGAAACACTCCGCTACTGGGCGGAGGAGCATCCGGGCCTCGTCACCCTGGAAACCCGCGGCACGACTCGCGAGAAGATGCCGATTCTCCTGCTGCGGATCTCCGACAAGTCGGCCCCGGATGCCGACAAGCAGGTCTGCCTGGTGACGTCGCTTCATGGCGGCCCGGAACGCTCTGGAACAACGACCATCTTGCACACGGCCGAATGGCTCCTCGGCGACTCACCGGAGGCGGCCGAAGTCCGGCGCAAGCAGATCCTTCTGCTGATGCCCATGGTCAATCCCTATGCGTTCTTCGTAAGCGACCGCTTCGGCAACTCGCAGGGGATCGACCCCTATACCGGCGCGCAAGGCAAGATGTTTGACCCGAAAACGCTGCAATTGACTTCCCCCGAGAAGTCGCTTGAGTTGCAGGCGTTTGTCTCCGTAGTGGACCAGTACCGGCCGGAGGTCCACGCCGACATGCACGGCATCGGGCTCCAAGAGTATCCCGCCGCCGCGCTCGGCGATCGTTCCCTCTACAGCGGCCAGGCGATGTTCGAGTCGAGCGGGGCGGCGTATTCGAATTTCGCCCTTCGCCCGTGGGATTGGCGGGTGACCGAGGCCATGGTCGCCTCGGCACGCGAGGCGGGCTATGGCTCGGATCGTTACGAGGCCGATAGCCAGCGGGTGTTTTCCGGCCCGGCGATGGCCCGGATCGCGGACCGGGTGTTCGGCGGCGCGCCGCTCTTCTACTCCGCGCATTACGGCTACGCCAAGTATCACACGATGATCCTCGCCATGGAGGTCGGCTGGGAGGAAAGCGGCACGGCACGCCTGCGAGGGCTCTTCAGACTGGGCAACCGGGTTTGGGACGGGGAGCCGGAGGCCGGCTATCCCGTCGATCGGGTGCAAGGCTTTCTCGGCCACTTCCTGGTCGCCTACGGCAAGAAGGCGGAAGACCGGCGTCGCAGCCGCGTGGAGCTGTGGCAGCGTCAGGGGGGCTTCACGCGCGCGATCCTCTACCCGCAGACCGACTGCCGCGACACCTACGTGCTCGCGCTCAGCCGCGAAGCGGCCAAGGCGGTCGACGCCGACAAGCTGAAGTTTGTGGCCAATCTCAAGAACCGGTCCGGGTTCCGCGCCGACGCGATCGAGGCGTTCGTGCAGGCCGGGCCCGAGGTCAAACTCTATAGCGAGCCTGCGGCGGCGCCGGCCGCAGCCGCGGCCGGACCGATCGAGCACGGACTGGCGATTCGGCTCCGCATCCCCTATCGCAAACCGGAACTGGTCGATCTGCGGCTCAACGGGCACCGCGTCGCCGAGAACCCCACCGACGGATACCACGCCTGGTACGCCGACGGCTACACCCAGGTGCAGATCAACATCCCCCCGGAGAAAGCCAAGACCAACGACCTTTGGGTCGTCACCTGCGCCTATGCCCCGGACGTGAAACGCTCGACCGGCTGGACCCCGCCCAAGGAAGTCCTCAAGCGGCTGAAGCAGAAATCGTCTTGACGCAGAGATCTTGAACAGGAGGAAACCGAGAAAAGGGAGGAATGGCTTGCGTCGGCCGGCCCAAGATGCGACAAGAAAAAGCTCCGCTTTCGCAGGATCGCTCCGTTGCCTCCGTTTCGTCCTGTTCCGCTGAATCATCGCACGCCGGCGATGTTCAGAGGCTCCAACCGTGGCGGTATTGCCGGCGGAGGAACCGGTTGGCCTGCTCGTCGTTGGTGATCTTCATGTTCGGCCCGTCCCAGGCGATCTTCTTCTCGGCCCGGAGGGCTACGTTGCCCAACATGCAGACCTCGGTCAAGAGTCCGGCGTGATCGACGAAGTTGGCGCCGGCGGGCGGGCCGCCCCGGCAGGCGTCGATCCATTCCTTGTGGTGCCCGACCGAGCGGGGCAGCATCTTGGGCGGACGGCCGAACTTCTTCATCGCCGATTCGGGGATCAGCCGGTATCCCATCATCGTCCCTTTCTCGCCAATGTAGATCATATCGCCGATCCCCCGGCCCGGCTCCAGTTCCTTCGGCCGGGCGGGCTTGAGTCCGCCGTCGTACCAGGTGAGGGTCACCGGCGGCATGTCGCCCCGAGCAAGGAACTCGAACCGTGCGATCACGCCCAGCGGATAGATCTCGGGGTCCATCTTGGTGGAACTCGCCTCGATGCTCGTCGGATGCCCGAGCTTCAACGCCTTGAACACGCTCGACAGCTTGTGGCAGCCCAGGTCGCCGAGCAAGCCGGTGCCGAAATCCCACCAATTGCGCCACGTCCACGGGCAGTAGGCGGGATGATACGGCCGCTCGGGCGCGGGGCCGAGCCACAGGTCCCAGTCCAGTCCGTCCGGGACCGGCGGGGTCTCCCGCGGACGGCCTTCCCAGGTGGGATAGCTCCAGAAGCGCGGCCCGCTCCACGCCTGCACCTCGTGGACCGGCCCGATGGCCCCGCTCCAGATCATCTCGCAGAGGATCCGGGCCTCTTGCGTCGCCTGGCCCTGGTTGCCCAACTGCGTGGCCACCTTGGCCCTCTTCGCCGCTTCGGCCACCAGCCGGGCCTCTTCGACCGAATAGGCGAGCGGCTTCTCGCAATACACGTGCTTGCCCCGCTTGATCGCCGCCATGGTGATCACCGCGTGCGTATGGTCGGGCGTGGCCACCATCACCGCGTCGACGTCCTCCTTGGCCAACAGCTCGCGGAAATCGGCGTAGACCTTGCAGCCTTGATACTTTCCGGCACTCTTCTGCTTGGCATAGTGCTCATCGACCGCGCGGCGGGCGGGCTCGCGGCCGCCCAGACGCTGCTCCTTCCCCTGCGTCCAGTTCCACGAAAGATAGCCGCCGCTCTCGCGGTTCACGTCGCAGACGGCCACCACCTGGACTTCCGGGAATTCCAGGAAGAAGGCCATGTTTTGCAGGCCCTGGCCGCCCACACCGATCCCGGCCAACGTGGTCTTCTGGCTCGGCGCCACGTGCCCCTCGCCTCCCAACACGTGCCGCGGCACGATCGCCATCGTCGCTGCGGCCGCCGTGGCGCCCAGCAACTCGCGCCGCGAGATGTTCTTCCGATTTCCGCTATTTCCAGGGGCACGACTTGCCATGCTCGCATCCTCCTTTGTTGGCCTCGCAAGAAAGCTAAGAAGTGCGCAACGATCCTGACACGTCATGCGGCCACTGTCAACACTGAGAGTCGAGGACGAGAGGGGGCCGGGAGTCTGTTCCCGAAGAGAAGCGGATCGCGCCGACCTGGAAAAAGACCCCCCGACGCCTTCCCGCCCATCGAAGACTCTGGACGTGCCGCCTGTGCGTGAACGCCATCAGCGAACCCGAATCCTGACGGACGCAACAATGCCCGGAAAGGACAACGATGCCTCTTGTCGCTTCGCGACACCAAAAGTGGAGCTTTCGGTGTCGCCCGGGCAACCGAGAACCCATGGCCATACCGTCTCAAGCTGATCTTGACCTTCCCCACAGTCTTAGAGAGACTCTCACCCGCGATGCTAAGTGGAACCGTCCAGGCACGTCGGCGGCAGGTCACGCTTTCCAGCCTGGCGATTCAACCGTCAGGCTGGAAAGCCTGACCTACGTATTCATGGGGATTCAATTACCCCTACGGAGACTTATCATTGTGTCGAATCAACTTCCAATTCCAAACGATGGAGGTCCCTACCCGAAATGGGTGGCCTCCGGGTTGGGGTGGTTATGGGATTCGGCCCTGCTCGCCGGGTTCGTGCTCCTCATCTATTTCAGCCGGCTTACGTATCTCCCTTTACGGGGGGAGGAGTCGCGCCGCGCCCAGGTCGCCATTGAGATGATTCGCTCAGGCGACTGGATTGTCCCCACCCAGCAGGGCAATCCATTCTTTATGAGCAGTCGGCCTCCGCTGCACAACTGGCTGATCGCGCTGACCGGTTGGCTGCACGGATCGATCGACGTGTTCGCCGTGCGCATGCCCAGCGCCCTGGCAATGCTCGCGACGGTGCTTCTGGTCTACGGCTACTCGCGGCTGTTCTTGTCGCGGATCGGGGCCCTCGCCGCGGCCCTCGCCTACGGCACCATGGGGCAAGTGCTCCAGTTGTGCCGGTTGGGGGAGACCGACTCGCTGTTTGCCCTGTTCGTAAGCGGCTCGCTGCTGGTTTGGCACGCCGGGCACGTGCGGGCCTGGAAACCTTGGTGTACCTGGGGCCTCGCGTACTTCTTCGTTGCCTTGGGAACACTCACCAAAGGCGTCCAGGCCCCGGTGTACTTCGCGGCGGGCGTCGGGGTTTTTTTGCTGCTGACGGGTCGCTGGCGACAGGCGCTCACCCGGTCGCACGCGCTGGGGATCGCGGTCTTCCTGGCGATCTGGGGCGCGTGGCAGGCGCCGTTCTTCGCGAGGCTGGGGTGGGCGGGACTCCGCCACGTCTACTTCGGCGACGTGGTCAGGTATCTACAGGATGGGTACTGGCGCACGGTGGTCGGCCACCTTGCCAGCTATCCGTTGGAGATTCTCTTCGGCTGCCTCATGCCGTGGTCGGTCCTCCTCTTGCTGTACTTGCGGCGGGATTTCCGCCGGGCCCTGGGCGGCGCCGGCGAGCACGTGACATTCTTGGCCTGCTCGGTCCTGGCCGCCTTTCCCACGGTTTGGCTGCCGCCGACGGCCAAGACGCGGTTCTTCCTGTCGCTGTACCCGGCCATCGCGCCCTTGGTGGGTCTGGTGGTCGAGCGCTGCTGTGAGGCGGATCACGACAGCCCGTGGCGGCGATTCTGGGGGGCGTTCCTCACGGCCGCTGCAATGGGAATGGTCGTGCTGGGCGGGGTGATCGTCGCCGTGAGCGCTTTGCGTCCGGCCCTCCCGATCGCGCAGCCGACGTGGCTCGCGGTGACGATTGCCGTGGTCGCCGTTGCGTTGGCGGCGATTGCCTACTGGTCGGGCAATTCGCGCACTCCGGCCCGCCGCGCGGTGGGAACGCTCGCCATGGCCGCATTCCTCGGTCTGAACTCCACGGGCGTGGTGCTCAACGCCATAGCCCGAAGGAGCAACACCGCCGCGGAAGCTGCCGTAGCCGAGTTGAAGAAGAAGCTCCCCGAAGGCACGGGCCTGGTGAGTTTGGGGGCGGTCGATCACTTGTTCGCCTACTACTACCGCGATCCCGTGCCCTTGCTTCCATGGTCGGAGTCTCCTGAAGCCCTGCCGCCGGACGTGGCGTACTTCTGCTTCACCTATCGGCTCGACGAACCCCGCTGGCCCTCCTTCCCGTTCCAGCAGGTCGACGCAATTTGCTGCGACAGCGGCATTCCGTCCCAGGACCGGCTGGTCATCGTCGGCCGGCTCGACGGGATCAAGCCGCGGTCTGCCGACGCGTCCCCATCGGGACCGCCGGTGGCGCCCGAATCACGACCACCGGTCGCGGCTTTGTGAGCCCCACCGGAATCGGGTACATTGTGATTGGTGGGGCCCGCTGCGATCGACCCACCCTACCGTTTCTTGGGGATCACCCCAAGCAATGGAGACCCCGATTTCGTAGGAGTTTACGATGGCTGCTGCGAGACACCGTCGGTTCGTGACGAGACCGATCGCCGGCTTGCGAACGGTCGTGATGCTGATATTGACGCTCACGGCGCTTATCCTACTCTGCTGGGACGCCGCCGCAGGCGAAACGGCCCCGCTTCGCATCGGGTTTGTCGACCAGGCCCCGGCCGGCGCGTCCACGCCGCGGAACGCCGCGGCGTTGGAGTTTGCCGCGACCCAGGGGCAAGCGGTGCGTATTCGCCCGGACCGCGGGGGCGGTTGGCAGGATGCCGACGTCCGACCGGTGGCACCCGAGGAGTGCGACGTCGTCTGGTTTCACCAGGCCGACGACCCCGCCGCCGCCATGCTGCCAGAGGCCGCGGTGGGCGATCTCTACGAGTACCTCGAACTGGGTGGGGTGCTCTTGGTGTCGGGAGCGGCCGGGCGATTGGTAAACGACCTGGGGATCGAGCCCACTCCGGTCCGGGTCCTCCCGCCCACAGGGGCCGCTTATCTCTCGGGGATCCACGTCGTCGACAAGCACCGCAATCACCCGGCCTTCACGGGACTGGATGCCTCGAAGCTCATCGTGCTCACGTCGTTGGGCGGCAACGCCCTGGCCGATTTCTACGACACCGCCGGCCCCCACGGCGAGATTCTGGTCGAAGGCAACGCCGGCCTCGGCGAGCGGCCGCTGGTGGAGTACGGGCTCGGCGCGGGCCGGGTGATCTTCGTCGGTTGGCGCCTGCCCGATTTCACCACCAAGACCGACCCGCACCGGCCGAACCTCGAACGGCTCTTCGGCAACCTGCTTCATTACCTGGCGGGAGAGAACACGAACCGCGGCCGGATGGTCCGCCCCGATGGGCCGTGCCGGTACGTGCGGCTCTTGGGCGTGCCGCTCTTGCGGGCCCCGAAGGCGTCGAAGCTCGCGGCCACGCCGATGGCCGGGCGCGAAGAGACGGCGGTCATCGTGAACGCCCCCGGGGCCGGGCCCGACGGATTCGCCGCCGGCGATGTCCGCCTCTTTGAGCAACGCATGGAGCGCACGGGCGTTCGCGTCGAGGCCCTCGGACTCACGGTGCTGAGCCGCCCGAAGGCCGTTTCGAAGTATGTCGCGGCCCGCCGGGCCCAGCAGGCCGAAGACGACCGGCAGGATCGCGAAAAGACCCAAGGGCTGAAGATCATCAAGCCGGCGGTCAAGCTCATCCCCGGCCCGCTCAAGCCGCTGAAGATGCCCGAGCTGGAGCAGAGCGTCTTGTTGGGCCGCTCGCCGTTCATGGCCCCCGGCGACGGCCTGGGCGACATCCAGCCGGCCTACGAGCCGATCGAAGACGGCGGCTTCCGCATCGCCGGGAGCACCCGCCGACTAAACCGGCCGATTGCCCACGGGCAGAACCGCGTCTGGACGGGCGACGTGCCGATCTTCCGCATCGACACCACGACCGGCAACGGCACCTACGCCGCCAACAAGATCTTCCCACTCTGGCCCCGCCCCGATGCCCAGTCGGGCGCTACGTACCCGAGCATGGGCAAGCTCCGCCTGGCCGTCCCAGGGCCCGACGGCAAGCCCCAGTGGCTCGACACGCTCAAAGCCGTGACCGCCACCTTCCGCCCGGGATACACGAGCTACGAAATCAAGGGGCTGGCCGGCGCATGGACCGCCGAGATCCTCGTCGCCCCGGCCATGGACTTCCACGGCATGATCTGCCAAGTGCGATTCGACCGGCCCGTGCCGCTCGCCTGGCAATACGGCGGAATGTGGTGGATGGAGTCGGAGGCCAACGCCAACCGCGTGGAGCTCGACGGCCCTTCCGCGCGGATCACCGAGCCGAACCTGCCGCACGGGCTGGTCGTCGTCGGATGGGACGCGCCGGGCGAAGGACGCATTGTGCAGGCTCCCTACGGCCAGCAAGTCGAGTTTTCCGCTGGAAAGCAGGCCCGGGCGGCTTATCGCATTTGCGTCGCGTGGGGTGTGACGAGCTACGACGAGGACTATGCCCGCAAGGTCATGGCCCGTCTCGACACCCCCGCCGCCAAGTGGCCCGGCGAGCGCGATCGCTTGAAGCGCCTTTGGTTCGACTGCTACGTCAAGCCGGCGCTGAAGCCCGAGGCGCATTTCAAAACGCTCGTTGCACGTGCGGCCGAGGAACTGGAGCGAACGCGCTCGTGGTGGGACCGCCGGCGCGAAGAATTCCAGATCCGCGCGCCCGACCGGCACCTCAACGCCTTGGTGAACTGGAGCCGGGCAACGACGGAGTATCACCGCCAAGGCCCGGGGCTGGTGCTCGGCGGTCAGTACTGGATCATGTACTCGCACATCTCGACCGGCTGGTACGGCAAGGAGTGGGGCGGCGACCACCAGGCACTGGCCGACTGCCTCCGCCTCTACGCCGCCATGCAAGCCGACAACGGATTCATTCGCTGGGTCTCGCCGTCGCTCACCGCGTTCGACGCGGAGAACAACACGCCGTACTGGGTCGACCACGTCTGGTGGCATTACGCATGGACGGGCGACCGCCAGTTCGTGCGCGACCTCTGGCCGAATGTGCGGAAGGCCGTGGCCTGGCAGCGCCGGCAGCACGATCCCGACGGCGACGGCCTGTTTCAGGACTGGTACGAATACTGGAACTGCGACTCCAACGGCAAGGGGCCGAAGGCGGCCGCCCCCAGCGCGATGTCGTGGGCCATGCTCGACCGCGCGGCCCGGCTCGCCACGGTCGTCGGCGACGCGGCGGTGGAAGCCGAGTATCGCAAGCTTGCGGACAAGACCCGAGAGGCCGTCTTCCGCGAGTTGTGGCGGGAGGACGCCGGGCGATTGGGCTCCATCGGGGCCGAGGGGATCTGGCGCGGCCATCCGCAGACCTGGGAAGAATACCTGGCCATCAACGCCGGCCTCTTGAGCCCCGACCAAGGACGCCGGGCCATGCGCTGGCTGGCCTCGCACTACGGGTTCGAGCCGAAACCCGGCGTCCGGTTGCTGGCCTGTAGCGATTGGTTCCCCATTCGCTGGAGCACCCAATGGGTCCCCACCGGCGATACGCTCCTGGCAGCCATGGCGGGCATCAAGTCGGGCGACACGGACCGCTGGTGGCCCTACGTCAGCACCGTCATTCGTTCCTCGTTCAAGAGCGAATTCCCGGGGATCAACATGGGGATCTCGAACGCCGGGGCGGGCGGCGGCGACCGCGAGGACGTCGACTCCGTGGACCCGCACGTCCACTGCGTCGTCCGCGGCCTGTTCGGCGTCACGCCCGCCCTCCACGAGGACCGGCTCGACATCGTTCCCGCCTTTCCCACGAACTGGCGCGAGGCGAGCATCCGCACGCCGGACCTGAGTTACGAGTATCGGCGCGAAGCGGACCGCGCGACGCTCCGGATCCGCACGCCGCGTCCGGTGGCGAAACACGTGCGGGCGAACCTGACGGGCCCGGAGGTCGTGACGCCGCTAGAGAGCGAGTCGGTCGTCACCGTCGCGTTCGGCCCGGCCCCTGCCACGCCCGAGGCGCCCAAGCACCCGCCGACGATCCTCGCCGAGCAGCAGCCGCCGACCCGGGCCGACCTCGGCCTGCCGCTGAAACCCGGCGAGCGCGGGCGGCAGGTGCTGTTCGATCTCTCCGCGTCCTGCAACGTGACCGGCGAGGAGATGGTGGACACCCGGTTCGTCTACGACGACAAGGGCGGGCTCGACATCCCGGGGGTTCGGTCCGGCCCGACCCAGCCCATCAAGGGCTGGTGGGGCAACCCGGGACTGACGATGAAGCCCTCGCCGCGGGTCGTTCAAACCTCGGGCGGGGTGGTGTTCCTGACCGCCGGCCGGCCTCGCCCGGGGCTCGGCCCAATCCCCAAGGACCGAATCGCCCTGTCGAGCTGGCCTCCCCACCCCCTTCCCGCCGGCGCGTCGCTCCCGGTCGGCATGCGCTGCCAGCGAGTCTGGCTGCTGATGCAAGGCTATGTCCACCCGATGAAGAACTACGTGCCCAACGGCGAAGTGGTGCTCCACTACGCCGGCGGACGCCAAACCATCGAATCGCTCGTGCCGCCGTTCAACCTCGATTGCTACTTCCAGCACTTCAGCCGCAAGGGGACGCCGGTCCCAATGGGCACGCTCGGAGCAGGTGGGTTCATCCACACCGGGATGTCATCGCCCCACGCCGAGGCCCTCGAGATCGCCTGCGACCCGTCGGCTGTCCTGGAAACGATCGAACTCCGCGCCACCTGCAGCGAAGGCGTGCTGGGACTGGTGGGATTGACGGCGGTGGCGCCCTAAAGAGGTTTTCGAGCCTATCCCATAACGTGGCACAGCCGCCCTCGGCTGTGCCACACCTCACACGTCGCAGAGGCGGACGGCGTGGCGCAAGGCGGCCAGCTTGTCGGGCCAGGTGGGGACGAACTCGTGGGCCACGTAGCCTTGGTAGCCGATCTCCACCAACGCCCGCATCACGGCCGGATAGTTGATCTCCTGGGTCTCGTCCAATTCGTGGCGGCCGGGCACGCCCGCCGTGTGGACGTGGCCGATGATGTCCCGGTATTGGCGGATGCGGCGGACCAGGTCGCCGTTCATGATCTGCACGTGATAGATGTCAAAGAGCAATTTCAGCCGCGGGGAGCCGACCGCGCGGATCATGTCGGCGCAGAGGTCCACGTCGTCGCCGAAGTAGCCGGGGTGGCCGGTCATCCAGCCGCTGTTGTCGCGGCTGTTGAGGATCTCCAGGCACATGGTGACCTTTTTCTCCTCTGCACACGGGGCGAGCTTCTTCCATGCCTCGATGCAGTTCTGCCTGGCCTGCTGGTCGGTGATTCCCTTTTCGCGGTAGCCGGTGAAGACGATCATGCCCGGGATGCCCGCGGCGGCGTTCTTGTCGATCGCCTGACGCACCGCGGCATAATAGCCTTCGTGCTGGTCGCGGTTGAGCGGGGCATTCTTGAATCCGGCGCTCCCGGCGTTCGACACGGCCAGCCCGAGCTTGCGGGCCTTTTCGGCAAGATCCTTGTTATTGCCGATCCCCTCGATGCCGTGCATTCCCATGCGGTGGCAAACCTGCATCATCGCCTCGGGCTGCACCTTGAAGATCCAGGTCATCACCGACTGTTTGATGCGGCCACGGGTGATGCGATAGTCCTCCGGCGGTGCTGCGGGGTGAGGCGGCGCCTGGGCCGCAGGGGCCTCTTCCCCGGGCAGCAGCCCGGCCGCACAAATCGCCGCAGCCCCGCCGCAAAACGATCGCCGTGTTACCGCTCGCCCCGTCGCTCGATCAGAGTTCATGGTCTGTTCCCCCGGGGGTCTCGTCAGAAGCGTCTCCCACGAAGCCGCGCAGGGATTAGCCTACAGTCCATCGGCAGCGATTGTCAAATTGCCCCCTGCTGAGCCCGTCGCACGGCAAGGAAAAAGGAAATCTGGCGGCACAGGCATTGCAATCGGGGCTTGCCTCCGCCCAGCGCCTGGCGTAGGTTGGAAACCAACGGACCGGCCTTCTCGACCTTTGGGCAGAGGAGATGACCACGATGCGATGCTTGAAGGTGCTGGCGGGTCTGCTGGCCGGTGCGATAGGGTGCGGCGGCGCGGGCTTGGCTCAAGCCCAGGAGGGCGGCCGGACGTTCTTCGTCAACGCCGCGTCGGGCAACGACAGCCAGGACGGCCTTTCGACGCAGTCGCCTTGGCGCAGCCTCACGAAGGTCAACGCCGCCGAGTTGCGGCCCGGCGACAAGGTGCTCTTCCACCGCGGCGACACTTGGCGTGGCACGCTCATTCCGCAAAGCGGCCGGGAGGGCAAGCCGATCACTTGCGGGGCCTACGGCGAAGGCGACCGGCCGCTCCTCCTTGGCTCGGTCAGCCGCAGCGATCCCGGCGACTGGCACCCGGAAAGCGACAACATCTGGGCGACCGCCAAACCAAAATTCACGAAACTGGAGCCGCTGGGGGATTTCGCCGCTGCACCGTGGTCGGTGTACGTCGAGGGTGGCGCAGAGGTGAAAACGACGACGATCCCGGCGCGAACGAGAAACACATTGCCGTCGCTGCAAGTTCGGTGTGCCGCCAGCGGCGCTGCGGCCAACCACATTCAGCTCAGCACCCACGGCGTGCCGGTCAACGACGGCGACGACTTCGTGTTTGCGTTTCGCGTCCGATCCACGAAGCAATTCGCTATTTCCGGCATCGTCCTGACGAAGGAGTCCGCGCCGTGGCCGACCTACGGCGACAGCAGATCGGCGCGCATCCAGGTCGGTTCCAACTGGACCGACTGCGAGGTCCGTTTCAAGGCCGCGCGAACGGCCGCCGACGGGCGGATTACGATCTACCTCGGCGGCGCGCTGCCGGCCGGCGCGACGTTCTCGTTTCACCCGGTGTCCTGGAACCGGTTTCGGAGGAACTCCGCGGCGGAATTGTCGGTCGACGTGGGCAACATCATCTTCGACCACGGCAAGGCCGTCGGCGTGAAGAAGTGGAAGCCGGAAGACCTGAAACAACAGGGCGACTATTGGTACTGCGGCGATACGTGGCAGGTGAAGCTGTATTCGACGCGGAACCCGGCCGAACTCTACAAGGGCATCGAGCTGGCGCTCCGCCGGCACATCGTGGACCAGGGCGGCAAGGGCCACGTGGTGTATGAGAACCTTGCGCTGCACAACGGCGCCGCGCACGGTTTCGGCGGCGGGAGCACGCACCATCTCGTCATTCGCGACTGCGACGTCGCCTGGATCGGCGGCGGCCACCAGTTCACGACGCCGGAGGGCGCCCCGGTCCGCTTCGGCAACGGCATCGAGTTCTGGGCCGACGCCCATGACAACCTCGTCGAGGGCTGCCGCATCTGGGAGGTCTACGACGCCGCTTTGACGAACCAGGGCAGCGGCGTGAACTCGCAAATCAACATCACCTACCGCGACAACGTCATCTGGAACTCGGAATACTCGTTTGAATACTGGAACCGCGGCCCGGAATCGACGACGCGAAACATCCGCTTCGAGCACAACACCTGCTCGAGCGCCGGGCACGGCTGGGGCCACGCGCAGCGCCCGGACCGCAACGGCCGCCACCTCATGTTCTACTCGAACTCGGCAAAGACGAGCGAGTTCCACGTGCGTGACAACATCTTTGCAAACGCGACCGACAGTTGCCTGCGCATAGAGAACGACTGGATGGCGGGGCTCGAGATGGACCGCAACTGCTGGTTCCAGCCCTCCGGCCCGCTGACGCTATTCCTGAGAACGGCGTTTGCACCAGCCCAGTTCGCCGACTATCAGAAGCGGAGCGGCATGGATGCTCACTCGATCGTCGCCGATCCCAAGTTCGTCAATCCCGACAAGCTCGACTTTCGCCTTGCCGACGACAGCCCGGCCCGCAACCTCGCCGACTCCGGCGCCACGGCGGGGGCGAGGAAACGGCTGGAGAAGTAGCTCTCAGCCTGTAGCGAACGCCCTCTGCGTCCTTACGGGACAATCTTGTGGCAGACGACCCACCTCGAGCCGCGGATATACATCCGGCCGTTGGCGATGGTGGGTTGTTGCTGTCTGCCGAGTTGGATTCCCGGGCGCATGCGGCCCAGTTCGCGGTATCGCTCCCGGCCAGCCTCGGCCAGGACGACCTCGTCGTTCCTGGTCAGGGCGAAGATCAAGCCGTCGGCGACGACCAGGTTCTGGTCCTTGGTCCAGTCGCGGCCCTCTTGTTTCCACAGCAATCGCCCGTCGTCGAAATTGGTGCCGTGGAGGAAGCCGGCCTTGCTGCCGCCGCCGAAGCCGAACACGGCGCCTTGATAGATCGACGCGGTGTGGTACATGTTCGTCTGGAACTCGGTGCTGACGTAAAGCTCCCGGCAGGTAATCGTTCCGCTGACAACCTTCATCTCGAGGCACGCCGAGAAGTCGCGCCCCTTGCCTTCCCCGGCACAGACAAACAGCCGCGATCCCACGGCCACCGGCGTGCTCACCAGGCCGAGGATGATGTCGGCCGGATAGGGGTATCGCCACATCACCTCGCCCGTAACGGCGTGAACGCCCAGCAGTTCCCTTGTTCCATAGGTCCCCACGATCACCTGCGGGACGCCATCGACGACCTGATAGGTGAGGGAGGCCGGCGCGCCGAGTTCGTTCTTCTTCTCCGGCTTGGCGGCCACGGACCAGCGGAGTTTGCCGGTCATTTTGTCCAGCGCCACCAGGACGACGTGCTCCGGATTGTCGGCCCCGGCGTAGAGCGTGTCGCCGACGACCAGCGGGGTGGATGCCTCGGTGCCCCAGAATGTCTTGTCGGCCCGCCACAGTTCCGTGCCGTCGGTCTTGAGGCAGATGATCGGAGAGCGCATCTCCCACACGTCGGTCTCGAAGATGGCATACGGGATGAAATAGACGCGGTCGCCGTCGATGACCGGCGAGGTCACGGGTCCCTTCTCGAAGTGCCGGTTCGGTTTCGGCCACAGGAGGTGTTTCCACCGCGTAGCGCCGGTGAGCGGATCGAAGCAGAGGGCCCACTGCTTGTCGTCGGTCTCCGCAGCGGTGAAGGCCAGCCCGCGGGCCTCCACGACCGCGCTCTTCCCCCACCCAACCTCCACGCGCCACAGCTCCTTCGGCCCGCCCGGAGGCCACTCGCGCAACAGGCCCTTGGCCTCATACACGCAGTTGCCGTGATTGGGCAGGAATCGCTCAAGATCGCTGCTGCCGGCCTCGCCGGCAAACGCCCGCCCGCTCGTGCCGGCGAGGCGATGGGTCCAGGGAAACGCAAGGGCCGCTGCGGCGGCGCCAGCCGAACCCATGAATTGACGACGCGTAGTTCTCATATCGAATCCCCGGGAGGTTGAACCCCCACTATGATGGGCGATGGCAAGGAGTCCTGTCAACGCCCGCGGGCTCCCTGGCGCTCGAGTGCCAAACACCGGTAGGGTGGGTCGATCGCAGCGAGCCCCACCAGAATCGGCCGAACTGGGATCGGTAGGTCTCGCTGCGCTCGACCCACCCTGCAGCGCTCGACCCGCGCTACGGGTGTTTCCGCAGCAGACGTGGCGCTGTAAGATTACCATCGCCCAAGCATGACTTCCGGATTTCCGATAAGGAGGCTAACCGTGCGAAACATCCTTCTTGGATGCGTCATCGCCGTAGGATTGACTTCGATGGGTTTGGCGGCGGCGCCGGAGTTGCCGGCCCCCGTGGGCTGGCCGGCGCCGTCGGCCGGGCCTGAAAACCCCGGCCCGGACTACGCGCCCCCGATCGTCCCGGAGGCCACGGTCGCCAAGGAGTCGCCGCGGCTTTTCGAGGCCACGGGCGACGCGGGGCCGGACGAGACGTTCTTGGTCGTCGGGGCCGGCCTCACGCCCGAGTTGTTCGTCTGGGGCGGATCTTCGGCCAGCCCGGAGGGCCAGGCGTGGCCGGTCAAGGTCCAGTTTGCCAAGGAGAACTACTTGGCCGCGACGCTGCCCGAGAAAGCGCCCGACGGCCTGTTTTTGGTTTGGGTTGGCGGCAGCAAGGGGTGGTCGCGGCCGCTGCGCTTAAACGCGCCGAAGCCGTGGTGGTGCGGACCTGACCTGGCCGCGCCCGGCGAGACCGTGCGGATCTTCGGACGTGACCTCGCCAGGCGTCCCGACCGGACCACGGCCTTCGTCTACTTGGCGCCTCGCGGAAAACCCGGCCAGTGGCTGGAAGTCGCCGGCGCGGCGAAGTACGTCGTCTCGGTCCGGCTGCCGCAGAAGCTGGCGGCAGGCGAGTACGAGGTGTGGGTCCATGCGGGCCAGGGCGGCCCGTTCGGCTGGGGTGGCCCGGTGAAGCTCACGATCACCTCCCCTCGCCCGACTGCGGGAGGGGGGCCGGGGGTGAGGGCGGCCGGGGAGACAACCGATCTCCAGCGGATCATCGACGACGCGGCGAGGCAAGGCGGAGGCGTCGTCCGATTGGAGAAAGGCGTCTATCCGTTCCGCGGCACGCTGCGGATTCCCATGGGCGTCACGCTGGCCGGGGCGGGCAGGGACGCCACCCGGCTGCAACTCCAGTTCAGCCTCGCGTCCCGCTTCGGCCCGAGCGTGCGCGAGGCCCAGTGGAACCAGGCGCCTGGGAGCGTTCACGCGGCGGGCGACACGATGGAGTACCGCGCCAACTTCCCCGCCGCCGGCGAGTGGACCGTGTGGCTCCGCTACGCCACGGACATGGCGCCCTGGAACCAGCCCGGCGTGAGCGGAAACATGACGCTCCGGGTCGACGACGCCCCGCCCGTCCCGCTGGAAAACCTTCCCAACACCGGCAGCTTTGGGGCGTTCAAGTGGTCGCGAAGCGCCCGGGTCGCGGTCGAGGCGGGCGAGCACCGGCTCCGCTGGCAGAACGTCAAAGGGGGCGGAATCGGTCTCGACGCCTTTGTGTTCGCCCGCGAGGCCGCATTCCAGCCTTCGGATCAACCTTTCCCAAAAAGCGGTCCACAGGTGGTCGTGGTGCAGGGCGAGGACGTGGTGAAGTTCGTCACGCGTGAGGGCCGCTTGCCGGGCGGCGACCGGGCGGCGGTGTGGCTGGCCGGCGACGGGGCGGGCCTGCGCGACCTGACCGTGAGCGGCAATCCGCAGGTGAATCTCGGCGTCGCCATTCGCGGCCCGGAGGCATTGGGGTGGGTCAAGGGCTGCCGCGTCGAGCGGGTGCGGATCGCGGATATCGAGGGCAAGCAGGCGGAAGACTGCGGCGTGCGCCTGTGGAACGCGGCCTACGCCGTGGTCCGCGACAACGAGATCTGGTCGCGCTGCCCCCTCTATTTCAGCGGCGTGCGCCAATGCGAGTTCCGCGGCAACCGCCTGGTGTCGCGTACAGTCTGGGGCGGCAACGCCGAAGCCGCCATCCAGGGGCGCAACGAGGTGATCGAGGAGTGCGTCATCGAGGGCAACCGCGTGGCTTGTCCCCCGGGCGCCGAGGCGGGCGGCCCGACCGCGCGGCGATTGATCTGGGTCTCGACGGGCCGCGGCTCGATCACGCACAACTGGCTTTCAGGCAACGGGGTGGAACTGCCCGCCGGGCCGGGGGCCTCGGCCGGCGCCGGGCCGGCCCGCTTCGGAGGCGTGGCCGGCACGGACCAGAATGTGGGCGAGATGATCCTCTTCGAGGCCAATCACCGCACGATGTACTTTGGGCCGCTGGCCGGCGCGGAAACCCAGGCCGTCGTCCTGCCCAAGACCATCCCGCCCACCCCGGACAATCGCCTCGGCTCGATGCGCAACGGGCGCCCGCCGGAACTCCACCGCGAACTGCTGGCCCACGACGCCGCAGGGAACGAAACCCCTTTCTGGCCGCCCGACGCCTGGGACGAAGGCCCCGAGCCGCCCATCCACGAATACTACGTGAGCGTCTTCCGCGGCCCCGGCCAGGGCCAGACCCGCCGCGTGGTCCGCCGCGAGGGCGAGCGCCTGCTGTTGGACCGCCCGTGGCGCGAGCCGCCGGCGCCCGGCAGCCTGGTCGCCGTGGGCACGGGCTTTTATCAGAACCTGATCGTGGGCAACTACGTGCCCGACGGCATGACCGGCGTCCAGCTTTGGATTTCGTGCATCGAGAACGTGGTCGCCTGCAACAGCGTGGCGCGGCAGCGCAAGCCCGCGCTATACCTCTACGCCAGCGGCACGACGCTGGCCAGTTCCATGCCGCGGACCTGGAACCGGGGGATCGCCCCGCTGTTCTTCAATCACGCGGAGGGCAACCGCTCCGAAGAGTGCAGCGCGGGGGCCCTCGTCACCAGCGGCGACGCCCCAGGGCTCCCCATCGAGTTCCCCCGCGCGCTGGGCAACGTGCTGCGCCACAACTCGTTCGTGCGCAACCGGACTGAGGGCGTGGTCCTCGTCAGCCGCAAGGGCGACGCGGCGCAGGGCGACACCTCGCCTTCGGTCCTCGGCACCCTGGTGGAATTCAACGTGGTCCGCGACGCCCCGGTGGCCTACCATGCGGCCCACGGCAGCGACGGCGCCGTTTTCCGCCGCAACCACGCCTATTTTTGGTACCCGGTGAACACATCTTCCGATCCCCCGGTAGCCTTCCAGGTCGACACCCCCAAGGCCACCGTGGCCATCGAGCAAAACAATGCGGAGGACAAAGTCGGCGGGCAATCGGGCTCCATCATCCGCATCAAGGAGGCGCAGAAATAGGGCTCTTGCGTGTCGAAATCGCGTTGCGTGGTTCTAGGACGTCACAAGGCGCGCTGTAGGGAACGCCCTCCGTGGCGTTCCTCGAATTGCCATGGATGCCGAAAGGCCGCGTCCCGGAACGCCACGGAGGGCGTTCCCTACAGGCTGCAACGAGGAGAAGAATCGCGAAAACACGAAAGAAGGAAACCAAGAACCGAGAGTCGGCGAGCGTTCGGTTTGCCGGCGCGGACTTGCCCCGCTTTTCGTGCTTTCGCCCCTTCGTGTTTTCGTGATTGCCCGATATTCCTGCTAAAGTGTCACCACTCTCGACGATCTCCACGAGAAGGATGAACCGGAGAACAAGACGATACGCTCCTGCAATATGGCAACGAGGCAACCCAGCATCACGGTGAAACCCATGACCAAAACCCCATTGGCCCTTGCGTTCGCATCGCTTCTCGCTTTCGCCGACATCCTTATGGCCCAGGGCCGCATCGAGGAGATCCCGGGGCACTGGAAGGCCGAGGGAGTGCGGCGGCTGGCGGTCGCCCGGGCCGTGGCCTCTTCGGTGTTCGGCGCGGCCGACGGCCAGTACGCTGCCGCCCGGGCCATCGACGGGAATCGCGGCACGAAGTGGGTGGCGTCGGTCGAGCCCAGCCCCGAGAAACCGCAGTGGATCACGCTGGAACTCATCGCCCCGCAGCCCGTTGCGGCCGTGGCGTTGTTCGGCGAAGCGGTCGGGAACGACGGGGTGCGGGATGCCCAGGTCCAGGGGGCCGGTGCGAAGCCCAGTGAGTTCACCACGGTGGCGGCGATCCGCGACGCGAAGTGGGGCCGCTGGGTGGCGACGTTTACGCCCGTGAGAACCTCGGCCGTGCGTCTGCTGATTACCGGGTCGTATCCCCCTTCGCCGCACACTGACGTTTACGAAATCGAAGTGTACGGCCCGCCGCTCTCGTCGCTTTCGGCGGCGGAGCTGAAGACCCACGTGGCCCAAAGCCTCGACGCTTGCCGGCCGCAGTTGACGGCGGCGGTGCCCGTCGCTGCGAATCCGGAGGCACCCGGCATGAACGAGCTGCCGCGCTCGCTCGAAATGCTGCAAAAGGAATACCGCGACGACCTTGAGCAGTTCGCTCGCTGGGACGTGATGGCTTCGGCGGAGCGGGAGGAGTTGATCGGAAAGGTCGAGCGTCTGCTGGCGGCGTCGCAGCAGATCGCTCCCTGCCTGGAGCGTGCCCGCGCCGCATGGCCGGCCCGAGACCGCGAGATCGCCGCCGCCCGGCAGTCGGTCTCCGCCGTTGCTCCGGGGCGGGTGGCCGCCGGACGCGAGGGGCCGCAGGTCCGGCTGGCCAACGATCGCCTCGTGGTCCGCCTCGACGAGCGCGACGGCACGTGGGGCGCCACGTGGCTGGGGAGCGTCGATGCGGCGGTGCGACGCGTTGGGTTTGCCGTCCGCGTCGACAAGGAGGATTTGGCGGCGAAGGGGGGAGCGGCGACCACGGAACCCTTTGCCGACAAGCTCGGCAGCGGCATTCAGATCCGCCAGCGCTGGGCCGGGCCCGTGGAGGTCGAACGCGTGCTCAAGGTCTACCAAGGGAAGCCGGCTGTGGTGATCGGCGGGCAGGTGACCAATCGGAGCGGTCGCGGCGTGTCACTCGCCGACGCCCGCATGGTGCAAGCCGGCCCGGAGAGTCGCGGCTGGTGGCACCTGGGCCGGCTGATGCAAGCCCCGGCGGCCGCGGGCTATCCGGGCACCAGCCCCCCCTGCCGGCCCGCGGCCGAGGCCGATTCGCTCGGCAGCCCGATCCACTCCTACGACTCCTCGGGCGTACTGGCCCTGGCCTGCACGCAGCCGGCCGGCGGGCTTACGTTCGGCTATCTCACGGCCTTGGAGGGCTCGCCGCACGTTCATGCCGCGTTCCAGTTGGGCGAGGGCGGAACGTCGCTTGCGGCGACCCTGGGGTACGGAGGCCGAGTGTTGCCGCCGGGCCAGTCCATCCCGCTCGATCCCGTCTGGATCTCGGCCGAGACGAACGCCCACGCGGGCCTGGAGCGCTACGGCGACGCCGTGGCTGCGCTCGCCCGGGAGCCCGTCCTCACCGGCGACAATGCCTTGTGGTGCAGTTGGTATCCGATCCGCATGGGCATCAGCGAAGAGGTGGTGTTCGCCAACGCGGCCGTCGCGGCGAAGCACTTCAAGCCGCTCGGCCTGGAGCTGATTCAACTCGACCACGGCTGGCAGCGGGGCGACATCTGCGGCGATTGGGTCCCCAACCAACGCTTCCCCCACGGCCTGAAATGGCTCTCCGACGAGCTTCGCGCGCGCTACGGCATGAAGCTCGGCCTGTGGATCGCGCCGACCGTGGTGGCGGAAACGAGCCAGTTGTTCCGCGAGCATCCCGACTGGATGCTGAAGAACCCCGACGGCAAGCCGGCGCCGACCGGGCGGTGGTTCTGGGTGCCCAATCCCGAGACCTACGTGCTCGACGCCTCGCACCCGGCGGCCGAGAAATGGATCGAACAGACGTTCGCGCGTCTCACGGCCGAGGGGGCAAGCTACTACAAGATCGACTTCATCGCCGGCTCCGGCGGCGGCTACGTGCAGCACGATCCGCAGTGTACGCGCGGCTGGGGCGTGCTGCGCCGAGGCATGGACGCGATCCGCCGCGGCGCCGGGCCCGACGCGTGGATCCGCTACTGCCAAACCCCGCCGCTCTTGTCGGTCGGGCTGGCCAACAGCGCCTACATCGGCGACGACACCGGCGACGCCGGCCTGCAAGGCGGCATCAACCTTTTGCGGATCAACGACCCCCTGCTGGCCGCCAGCTACTGGGCCAACGACCGGCTGTATCACCGCGAGGTGTGCGACATGAGCGTGGGCATGAAGGCCCCGGTGGAAGAGGCCCGGCTCCGCCTTGCCCTGATGACCCTCACGGGGTGCAGCATCTCGTTCAGCGACGATTTTCGCCTCCTGCCCCTCCCGCGAATCCGCATGATGCAGCAATGCCTTCCGCCGGGGAATCCGCCGGCCAAGCCGCTCGACCTCTTCGAGCGCGAGCTTCCCTCGCTCTGGCACATCCACTGCAAGAAGGACTTCGACGCGTGGGACGTGGTCGGCGTGTTCAATTTCGAGGACCGGCCACAACAGCGAACGATCGAGTTCAGCCGGCTCGGCTTGCCGGCCGGGACGAAGGTCGCGGCATTTGAGTTCTGGGAAAGCAGGCTCCTGGGCTGGGTGCAGGATCGCATCTCGCTCACCCTGCCGCCGCAGACGAGCCGCATCCTCATCCTCCGCCGCCTCGGCGACCGCCCGCAGGTGATCGCCACCGACATGCACCTCTTGGCCGGCTATCACGAGATCCAGCGGCTCGCGTGGGACGAGTCGCGATGGGTGCTCTCCGGTCGATATCACCGCGCGCCGGGACTCCCAGGCCGGGCATTCCTCCACGTTCCCGCCGGCTACCATCCCCGGCCCGATGGAATTCGCGGGGCCACCGCTCTCAAGGAACTCGGCGACGGCCTCTGGGTGCAGACCGTCGAATTCAAAGAGGCCGACCTCGAGTGGTCGATTCTGTTTGACGTTCCCACGCGATAGGGGTCAGCCCTTCTTCCCATTCATTTTGCGGAGGTCTTGCTTGGCTGCCTTCAGCTCGTCGCCGGCGGCCCGGGCATCTCGCGGCAGGTCGGGCGGAGGGCCCTCCTCGATCTGCGACTGCACGGCAGCCCCGATGGCCGTCGTCTTCGGTTGTTTCGCCTTCATGACCGTTTCGCCCGAAACCATTCGTTCCAGGGAACCCGGCAAATCGAACACCTCCATCGACTTGGTGGACTTTGTCCTCGCCTGCTGCGAGAGTCGGTTGAAATACGCCTGCTGCTTCCTGGCGAGCATGTCGGCGTATGCCCTTGCCTCGCCGTCGTCTTGCTTGTAGAGGCCGACGCACAGCAGGCCCGAGCCGCAGGCGACTTCGGAATCGACCAGGCCGCCGAAGCCGCGCTTGGTGCCCTTCGCGCTGCAGCGTATCGTGACGTAATCGGCGCGCCATGCCGAAGGCACGTCGAACAGGCAAGCGAATTCCCGCTGCTTTTGTAGCGTGTCCTGCGAGAACGGCTTCAAATCGAAGTAGACCCCGTATCCGCGATCGATCGTGCCGGCGGCCAGAAGAAGCTGTTTCGAGGCAAGAAGCCCGTATTGGGCGCGCGACGATTCCAGATCGCCCTTGACGTCGCCGTCCCCCGTCGTCGGGAGGATCAGGTAGCGAAAACTCAGTTCCCCGTGACGGCTGCTGTTCTGGATGGCAATCGTTCCGTCGACGACATCCGTGGCCACCTGGGAACTCGGCAGGTAGCCCACCACGGGCATCTGCTGCTCGGTGGAGATTTCGTAGTGCAGGCGCTTGAGGTCTTTCTCTTCGCCCGCGAGCAGTTGAGGCGAGACTTTGAAAACCACCTCGATGACTTCGCGTTTGTAGGCTTCGCGGAAGCCCTTGGGGGTCACGTCCCGGCATTCCGCGATGAGGGGAACGTCGAAGACGACGAGCGGGACCTCCGCCCTGCTAGCCGTTCCCGCCAAAACCGCCAAGGCCGCCAAGGCCCATCGACTCGCATGCGCCACGGCTGACATGAGGTTCGCCTCCTGCTGGAATGAATGGTAGGTAGTGTAGATCGAGATTCTCCGGAAATCAACCTGTTGCACGCTCCTCACGTCCGCTTGAAGTGACGATCGAGCTCGTCGCGGCTGAAGACCAGGGCGGTAGGGCGGCCGTGGGGGCAGTGGTGGGAGTCGTCGATGAGGTGCCGCTCTTGCACGAGGGCGGCGACCTCTTCGGGCGTCAAGCGGTCGCCGGCCTTGATCGCCGCCTTGCAGGCGATCGTGTGCAGCAGGTCGTCGAGCAGGTCGCGGCGGTCGGGCGGCTTGCCGCCGGACAGTAACCGGTCGACCAGCCCGCGAAGCACCTCCACCGGACTCATGTTGGCCAGCATCGCCGGATAGCCGACCACCAACACCGTGTTGCCCCCGAACGGATCGATCTTCAAGCCCAACTGAGCGAGCAGCTCGCGGTGCTCCAGGACGGCCGCGGCCTCGGCGGGCGCCAGGTCGACCGGCTCGGGCACCAGCAGGCTTTGCGTTTCGATGGCGCCGGAAAGGATCCGCTTGCGGAGTCGCTCGTAGAGGATCCGCTCGTGCAGGGCGTGCTGGTCGATGAGCATCACGCCGTCGTCGCTCTCGGCCACGAGGTAGCGGTTGTGGATCTGGAGGGCCTTGACAGAAGGGGCTAGAGGCTGGGGACTAGGGGCCGGGGACTGGGGGCCGGAGGATAATTCGACGTTCGGTTCGCCCGCCGGCTCCCAGCGTTGACTCAAGGGCGTGAGTTCCAGGGGGCGCGGCGGCGAGGCCGCAGCCGGATGGTTTGGCCCTTCGGGGAAAGACACGTCGCCGCCCGCGGCGGGCGCGGGCCGCGCGCCCCACGACTCCACTTGGCCCTTGGCCCAATCGACGAGTTGCTGGCGGGCGCGGCTGGCCGCCGCCGGATCGTGCGAAGAGGCGGCATCGCTCTCGGCCGGCGTCTCGACGCGGGTCGTCAAATCGGTGGCGAGAAAGCGGGTCCGCAGGGTGGCCAGCAACTGGCTGTAGAGCCGGCCTGAGTCCTGAAAGCGGACCTCCAGCTTCGTGGGATGGACGTTCACGTCGACCAACTCCGGCGGCATCTGGAGGGCGAGGACGGCGATCGGATAGCGGCCGGTCAACAGCAGCCCGCGGTATGCCTCGCCCAGGGCGTGCTGCAACGAACGGTCGCGGATGCACCGCCCGTTGAGGAACAGGTACTGCATCCGGTTGTTGCTGCGGCTCTGGCTGGGATGGGCCACGTAGCCGCTCAAGCGCACCGGCCCGTCGGTGCTCTCGACCGAGATCAGGCTTTCGGCCAACTCGCGGCCGAAAACCCGCTCGATCCTCTCCAGCCAGCCCTGCTCGCCGGAGAGCTCGAACACCGGCCGGCCGTTGTGCTGAAGCGTGCCGTGGAGGTGCGGCGACGCCAGGACGACGCGGAGGAACGCCTCGCTCGTGTGGCCGAGCTCGGTTTGCGTCGATCGGAGGAACTTGCGCCGCACCGGGGTGTTGAAGAAGAGGTCGCGGACTTCGATCGTCGTTCCGACCGGGCATCCGCAAGGGGCCACGGCGGAAGCCTGCCCGCCGATGACGGAAATTTCAGCCCCGCTCGCCGCGTCGGCCGTGCGGCTGCGGAGCACCAGCCGGCTCACCTCGGCGATCGACGCCAGGGCCTCGCCGCGAAAGCCCAGGGTGCCGACCGCGAACAGGTCGTCGGCGGTGGCGATCTTGCTCGTGGCGTGGGCCGAGACCGCCAGCTCCATCTCTCCCGCGGGGATACCGCAGCCATTGTCGGAGACCCGCACCAACTCGATCCCGCCCGATTCAATCGAGACGTCGATCCGCGTGGCGCCGGCGTCGATGGCGTTCTCCATCAACTCCTTGACCACGCTCGCCGGACGCTCGACGACTTCGCCGGCGGCGATCTTGTTGATCAGGCTTTGAGAAAGGCGGCGGATGGCGGGCATGGCGGGAGGCTTCACGGTTCGGCGGTCGCTTGCTCGACAAGGCGGACCTCGTCGCCGGTCAGCCCGTAGAGCTCGTACACCAACTGGTCGATCTCGTGGTCCGCGGCCGCGATTTGGCGATTCAACGCGGTCTTGTCGCGCTCCGTGCGCGTAACGGCCAGCCGCTCGTGCAGCGAGAGCATCCCCTCGACCAACTGCACCATCCGATCGTGCCGCACGCGTTCCGGACGGACGGAGAAGTCGATGGCGCGGAACGGAAGCGATCGCGTTTGCTTGAGTACGATCTTTGGGAAGTCGTCTCTCCGACCCACGCTGTGGACCGCGAGAAAGTACCAGGACATGAGCCGGCTGTTCAGCAGGCCCAAGACGTAGTGCAGATGGTAGTCCGGCTTGGACAGCAACAAGGTCTGCATGGACTTGTTGGTCACGCACGCCCCGTTTGTGTACGCGGCCTGAAGGCGGAATTGCCGGCTGATCAGCTCACGGAGCAGGATCCTCGGACCCCGAAAGTACCTCGCCGGCTTGTACTCCGCGAGCGTCCTGTCGTATCGCACGAATCCTCGCTTGCCCTGCGTTAACGAGTACCTGCGAACCGTGCCCGTAAAGGCTCTCGCCGGACTCTCCGCCGGTTTTTGTGGTTGGACCTCGAACGGCGTCACCCCTCGTTGAATGTCCAGCACCTCCGAGAATCTCGCGGCGGTGTTCCGGAGCTTCCGGACGATGGCGGTTTCCTCGCGGGCAAGCGTTATGAGAAACTCGTTACCACCTGCCCGCCGCCATAGGCTCGCGTCCGTCGTCTTGCGAAACTGCTCGAAGTCGGCGACGGATGAAACCTTGAACCTCGGCGGGAAGACCGTGAGTTGAACCCTGGCCCCCGGCAGATCGGCCAACGTCTCGGTTGGTTCGAGCCGCTTTGCCACGGCGATGACCGTGTCCACGTATGCCGGAAAGACGTCGTAAGGGAGGCTGGCGAAGGCGGTGGGCTTGAATGCCTGAACGAAGAACTCACGGAGCCGGCTCATCGACGGGGATGATACAAAGGCCGACTGAACGATCATGCCGAACATCCCGCCTGGCCTAAGGAGGCGACCCGCTTTCTCAACGAAGAGGGCACAGATCTCGCACGAGCCCGTGCCGCAGGCGTAATGTTCCCGATAGTATTCTCGCTGCGCGTCCGTTGCCGCAGCGCCATACGGCGGGTTGCCGATCACTGCGTCGAAGCCGCGACGATCGCGGCGCAGGACCTCGGGGAATTCCGCTTCCCAGTCGAAGGCACGGATGCGGTGCACCTCGTCTTCGTCAAACAGGCCGGTCTGACGATGCTGGTAGAAGTCCGGGCCCACCAGCGAGTTGCCGCACTTGATGTTCCGCCCCAGGTCCGGCAGGGCCCGCTCGTGGAACGGCCGCAACGGGTTGTTGACCGTCTCCTTGGACTCGCCTTCCAGGACCTTCAGCAAGAGCGACAACTTCGACACTTCGACGGCCTGCGGGTCGATGTCCACGCCGTAAATGCTGTTCAGCAGGATCCGCTTGCGCTCGGCGGTGGTGAGACGCCACTCGCCCGCCGCGCCCCGGCAAAGGCGTGCACTTCGTCCGCGGGCGTGTTTCTCCGGGGCCTCGGCGACGTACTGGTCGCGGTGCCAATCCAACAGCCGCTGGTAGACGCCGATGAGGAACGAACCGCCCCCGCACGCGGGGTCCAGAATCCGAAGTTCCGCCGCCTGGGCCGGCGTCTTGTTCTTAAGCAGGCTGCCCACCGTCTGCTCGACGATGTAATCGACGATGTACGCCGGCGTATAGTACACGCCGCCCGCCTTGCGGACCTCCGGCTTCTCCTCCACTTTGGCCCGGCGCCCCTTGGTGAGGCGGATGGCCTTCCCCAGGAATTGCTCGTAGACCTGGCCGAGGATCTCGGCCGGCAGGACGGAAAACTCGTAAGGGCTTTCCGGGTAGTACAGGCTCGCGAGGATGTCTTTCAGCGGCTTGTCGTCGATCGAAAGGGCGAGCGGGATTTCATCGGGCGGCTCCGCCCGCTCCTTCGCCGGGCTGAAATGAAACAGCCCGGAGTTGTAACGCTCGTCGGCCCGCTGGAACAGCTCGCCCAAACGCCGGTAGACGGCGATCCCGTTGGTCAAGCCTTGCAGGGTCCCGTAGGGTTCGATCCCCCGGTCTTCGCAGATCCGCAAGAAGACGATGCGGTCGATCGTCCGCTGCACGGCGAAATTGAGGTCCCGCGATTCGACGTGTTCGTTCCGCAAGGCGACGTTGCGGGCCAGGACGTCACGCCACGTCTCGATTTCGGCCAGGAAGGCGGCATCGACCTCGGCCGTGCCCTTCTTGCCCTTCTTGCCGGCGAGGAAACGCTCCAGCGCGCCGCGCCGGATTGCCTCGGGCGACAGCAGGCCGTAAAGCTCGTCCCACCGCTCGACGTACTCCCCGTACGTGAAATACAGCACACGGGCTGTCGTGGCCTTGTCGGTTCTGGCCGGCCGGATTCGGCAATCGTAAACGGCCAACGACGCAAAGTCGGTCAGGAGGCTCACGGGCAGCCTGGCCGACCAGCCGTAGCGGCGGAGCTGGTAAGCCGGGCTGATCGCCTCGCCAGCGTCCACCGCAGGTCTCTTGGCCTCGACGAAGAAACTGGCCTTGCCGCCCCCGGCGCGGAAGCAATAGTCGGGGGCCTTGGTGCGGCCGCCGACTTTGATCGCCGCCTCGCGGATCACCTCCTTGTAAGCGTCCGAACAGCCCTTGCGGTTGCCGACGTCCCAGCCGAGGGCCTCGAACAACGGATTGAGGAACTCCTCACGCAATTGCGCCTCGTTGTAGTCGGTGGAAGAGTATCTTTCGCGGCCGTTTTCAAACCGCTCGATGAGCTCGCCGATCACGCTGGGCGCTGGCATCGGCCCGACTCCTAAAGGCCGAATTCCTTGATCTTCCGATATAGCGTCCGCTCGCCGATCCCCAGCATCTTGGCCGCCTCTTCGCGGTTGCCGCCGGTGACGCGGAGGGTCTCGGCGATGAACAACCGCTCAAGGTCCTCCAGGGACCTGCCGATCAGGCCGGTGAGGGATTGGCGGGCGGGCTCCTGGGCCGGCTCGACCGGATCGGCAAGCTCCTCGGGCAAGTCGTCCAGGTCCAACAGTCCGTCGTAGTCGACCACGACCATGCTCTCCACGACGTTGCGGAGCTGGCGCACGTTTCCCGGCCAATTGAAGGTGAGGAGCTTGCGGCGCGCCGGGGAGGACACCCCCTTGATCTGCTTGCCGTGCTTGCGCGAGAAGAGGCGGATGAAATGGTCGATCAGGATCGGGACGTCCTGGCTCCGCTCCCGCAGATTGGGCAAACGAATCGTCACCACCTTGAGCCGGTGGTACAGATCGTTGCGGAACGTCCCCCCTTCGATCGCGTCCTCCAGATTGCGGTTGGTGGCGGAGAGGATCCGCACGTTCACCCTGATCGGGTCGTTGGAGCCGACGCGGGTAATCTCGCCGTTCTCCAGCACGCGCAACAGCTTGATCTGCGTGGCCAGCGGCATGTCGCCCACCTCGTCCAGGAAGAGCGTGCCGCCGTGGGCATACTCGAACTTCCCCACGCGATCGGTCGAGGCGTCGGTGAACGCCCCTTTCACGTGCCCGAACAGCTCGCTCTCCAGGATGTTCTCGCTCAAGGCGGCACAATTCAAAGCCACAAACGGCTTGCTCTTGCGGGGGCTGTTCTGGTGGATGGCCTGGGCCACGAGCTCCTTGCCGGTGCCCGTCTCTCCCTGGATGAGCACGCTGGCGTTGGTCGGGGCGATCCGCTTGAGCTTCTCGATCACGTCGCGCATCTGGGCGCTGTCGCCGATCACGCCCTCGAAGCCGAACCGCTCGTCCAATCGCCGCTGCAAGTCGAGGTTGGCCCGCCGCAGCCGCGCGCTCTGGGCGGCCCGCTCCGTCACCGCGCGGAGTTGACCGAGGTCCAGCGGCTTGAGCAGGTAGTTGAACGCCCCCTGCTGCATTGCCGTGACGGCCGAGGGGATCGAGCCGTGACCGGTAATGAGGATGACTTCCGCCTCGGGGAGTTCTTTCTTGGCCCGAGCGAGGATTCCGAGGCCGTCGATGTCGTTCATCACCAGATCGGTAATGACCACATCGTAGCCTCCCTCCCCGATCATCTTGGCCCCCTGGTTGCCGGAAGTGGCTACATAACACGAAAATCCCACCCGTTGTAGGCTTTCGGCCACGGCCTGAGCGTGGGACTCGTCGTTGTCGATGATCAAGACTTCAACGGGGGGGCCTGGACCATCCCCTGTTTCCTTCGCGTGCGAACCAGTCATGCCGAGATAATACCGCACGGGCCGCCAACAGACCAGAACCCCGTTGCACTCCGGGGCTGCGCACTGAATGCGTTCCGGGGTGTTACATGCCGGGCCAACCGGCGACCGGGGAGTCCTTACAACTTGGGAGGATTCCGGCAATTCCGTGGTATTCGCTGGATATGCCCATCAAATATGACGGTTATCTTGCTCGACAACGAGGAATTGTGTAAGAAGGTGGGCTTTTGGGCCCAGGAAAGGAGGCATCTTGCCGTGGCACAGAAGTTGCGGATCATGCTGAACGGGGGCGTCCGCGTGGCAATCGTGTCCAGGGGTTATCCGGAGGCCGTTTTGGCCGACCCAATGCCCCTCGATCGACCGGCCCCCTCCAGGCCGTGTTTCCTCGCGTGAGTTCCCATGATCTGCAAGTCGATTAACCTGTCGGGCCGGCTCAACGCGTTCCAGAAGGTGATGCTCCACTGGAGCGAGCTTTTTCCGTACAACGCCGCCCACGTGTACAAGATCGCCGGGCCGCTCCGCCCCGAGAAGCTCAAGACGGCGATCGACGAGGCCTACTGGTTCAACGGCATCGGGGCGGTCGAGATCGAGGAGGACGGGGTCAGCTATCATCACGAGCCCGATGAGGCGCCGGAAATCCCGGTTTTCCATGGAGGCGACGACCCGGAGTCCGTTCTCGCCGCTCAATTGACCCGCGAGCTGAACCGGCCCTTTGACCGGCCGCGGTGCCAGCCGATACGCTACAGCGTGGTCGACGCCGGTCCGTCGGCCCACTACGTGGCTGCAACCTACGATCACTGGGTGGCCGACAGCGTGGCCGCCCGGCTCATCCTCCGGCACGTGCTGGGCGGCTACTGCGATCTCGCCATTCCCGAGAACGAGAGGCCGCTGGACCTCTATCCCGGGACGTATCGCGACGCCTTCTCGCGCGAGTTGGGCGGGGCGCGCGTGGCCGCGGCCGCGGCCCGCGCCGTGACCCAATGGCTGGGGAATCGGTCTTGTGCCCGCGTGGCCTACGCGTCATCGGCCCAAATGGCGGTCCAGTGCGAGCTGCGCCGGGTGGGGCCGGAGACGGTCGCCCGGCTCCGCCGGTTCGCGCGGTCGCTCGGGGCCACGGTTCACGACGTCATCCTGGCGGCCCTGGGCCGGGCGATGGCCGACTTCCTGCCGCGGCGCTCGCGTCTCAAGAACCCCGACCTGGCACTCGGCACGATCGTCGACACGCGGGCCGACGCCCAAGCCGACTTGGCCAACTCGCTCGGCGCATTCCTGGGATACTACGTCGTGCGGTGCCGGCCGAGCGAGAGCACGAGCCTTGGCGATCTGGCCACACGCCTGGCCGACGCCACGCGGCCCGTCAAGGCCGGACGCCGCTACCTGGATTCCCTGGTGAATATGCAGATCATCAACGCCATCTGGCCCCACTTGTGCGACGCGACCAAGCCCCACTTCATGCGCAAGGTGTTGCCGCTCGTGGCCGGCGTGTCGAACGTCTTTCTCCGCGATACCTGGATGGGCCGCCAGGGGGCGACGAAGATCCTCGACTTTTTCCGGGTGGCCCCGACCGGGCCTTCGGTCCCCCTGGTTCTTGCCCCGACCACGCTCGACGGGCAGATGAACCTCGGCGTCACCTACCGTACGACCGGCTTCACCCGCGCCAAGATCGACGGCATTCTCGACGCCTTCGTGGACCAGATTGATCGCACGCGCCGCCCGTCGAATCCGGCTCGACATCAAAAGGCCCCGACCGCCAGTCGCGCCTCGCAGGAGCACCAGTCGCCGATTGTCGTCGGCCAGTAGCAGTGGGGTGGGTCGAGCGCAGCGAGCCCCACCGAATCTCTCTTGGGCAAATGGTGGGGCTCGCTGCGCTCGACCCACCCTACGTCCTACGTCCCTTGCTCATTCACGGCTCGCTGCGATCGCCTGCCCGGACGTTCCGGAACAGGCCCGCAACAAGGCGCGACGAACCGAGTGTTCCGGGTAGTTCTCCGCGAGGTTCTTTACCGTTGCCAAGGATGCCGGGTCGGCGAGCCTGCCGAGGGCCTCCGCCGCGGCATGGCGAACGTCGGTGGCGTTTCGCAAATCGTTTACGACGCCCAGCAGGGTCGGCGCCGCGCGGCGGTCGCCGATGTGTCCCAGGGCCCAGGCGGCAGTGGCGCGCCAGCAGGGGGTGTATTCGAGCTGGAGGAAGTGGATGTTGGGCTCGGAAGGATCGGGGCGTCCGTGCCGCGCTTCGTTCAACTCCGGCTTCAACGACGCCACGAGCGTATCGACCGAAGCCCCGCTCCCCACGTTGCCCAGCGTGCGGCCGAGGAAGAAGAGCACCCAGTGCCGCTGGGGAATCCAACTGGGATTGCCCAAGGGGCGTTGGATCGGGTCCTCGGGTTTCGACCGGTAGCGCTCGTAGGCCGCGCGAATCCGGGGCTCGTACCTGCCGTCGCGGCACACCAGCGACAGGACTTGCGCGGCGCGGTTGTCCGGGGCGGGCTTGCCGGCCCACGCGCCAAAGGTCGCGCCGATCGCCTGCTTCAGGTCCTCGGTTCGGCGCGGGTCTCCCGACCCCGCCGCCTGCGGATCGCCCAGCAATGCCAGGCAGGTCTCGATCAGCGCCTCGCTCCGCCCGCTCCTCCGCAGCACCCGGCCGACCAGCGTTTCGTAATCGTCGTTCGCCGGAAAGAGGGCCCGATCGGGATCGGTGGGCACGGAGCGGATCAGTTGCGGCACGATGGAGGCCGTACGCGTCGAGCCCATCGCGTCGAGGGCCTCGATGATCCGGGCGTGTACGGGAGAGCTGTGGCAGGCGTAAAGCGCCGGGTGATCGCTATACCAGCCGACGTAGTTCCAATAATCCTTCAGCTTTCCGAACGTGTCGATCAAGATGGTCTCGGCCTCGGGCGTCCCGATCCGGCCGAGCGCCTCGACGGCCGCCTCCGCCAGGTAGAGATTGGCGGTCTTGGGATCGATGTTCTTGGCGAGGATATCGCGCAGCATGGGGACCGCGGCGGTGTCCTTCAGGTGGCCGATCGCCCGGACAGCCTCCTGGAGCGTCCGCGGATTCAGCGGGGAGTCGGCCGGATAGGTGAACGAATCGGTGCGGTTGGCGTTCTCGAACGGCCGGTAGGGGCTCTTGTCCTTCCTGGCGATCACATACTGGCGGAGTGCCGCGCGGGCCGCGTCGCCGCCCACGTGTCCGAGGGCGACAATCGCCCGGCGTTCTGCCACGCGGTCAGGGCCGGCGATTCGCTGGATCAGCGATTGTTCGATGGAGTCCCAGCGGTTCGCCTGGAACCACGCACGCCAAGCCTGGGCCTGGTTCTTGCGCTCGGCCATCCCGGCGAACGGCTGGAACGGCTCGGCACGGGCGGTCAGATTCTCCAGCGCCACGGCCGCCGCTTGCGCTACGACCGCGTCTTTGTCCCCGAGGGCGCCGAGCAGCGCAGGCACGCTCTCGCGCGTGCCACACGCGGCCAGGGCGAAAGCGGCCGCCGCGCGCGCTTCGCGGTTGTCGTCCGCCAGCCGTTCGGCCAGCGCCGGCGCCGCAGCGTGATCGCGGAAGAGGGCCAGCCGCTGGGCCGCCGAAATCCGCATCGGCGCGTCGCCGCTGCGGAGCTGCCCGATCTGGCCGGCGACTTCCTGCTTCTCGGTCGTGAGCGGCCCTGCACTGTTCGTTTGGAGGTTGAGCGAAGCGACCTCGCGGAACCGCTCGAACTGGAGGTCCATCATTCCCGTCACCCCGGAGTTGTTGCCGCGAAAACGGTGGGGCTGTCCTTGTCCCACGAGCGTCAGCGGGCGGGCCGCCAATGCCTGCGACATGCGGCTGTCCCGCGGCGGCGTGGCCCCGCGCGGGTGATGGCAGCCGAGGCAGGAGCGCCGCTCGCCCGGCCGGACGTAGATCCACGACATCTCGTTCAGCTCGGAACGCCCCTCGGCGTCGACCGCCTGAAGCGCGATGGGAAGATTGGCGGGAACCTCGATCGAGAACGAGCCATCGGGCGCCAGCGGCACGGTGCCCAGTTCCACGGTCTGGTGGCCCGCGTGGACGATGTGCGATTGCGACGAGCGGGTCGTGAGGGCCAGCGCCCCCAGCACGCGGATCGCCCGCACCTGCTGCCAATCGGCCTTGGTATTACGCGTGAACCGCACGTTGTGGCAGTTGAGAAAGCCGGTAGACTCGGGCCGGCCGGTGCGACGGGGATCGACCTGGTCGGGGATGACCGGGGGCCGGGGCCGCGGACCCAGGTAGACCGGCGAGTGGACCGAGCCCGCCGGCGACTCGTAAACCGACACCAGCCGGTTGTCCACCGGATCGATTACGCCGATCACATCGGAGTTCATTCGCCGGGTGCCCGGTCGAAGGACGGTGGCCAGCAGTCGTCCGTCGGGCAGCGGGGCGAGGTCCCCGAGCCCGCCGGGCAACGGCTGGTACGAGCCCTCCGGGCCGCCGGCCGAGGCGATGAAGTTTCCCCGAGAGGAGATGCAGGCCAGCTTGCCGTCGGGCAAGGGCGCGGGGCTGCCGTAGCCGTACGCGCGGAGGCGACCGCCGTAATCGGGCCCCACGTCGGCGCCGAGCTCCGTGAGCCCGTCCGTCCCGTCGGGCCGGATGACGTGAATCTGAGTCTCCACCTTGGCGCGGTCGAAGAAGTTGTCGGTGCGGACAAAGGCGATCCGCCCATCGCCCATGACCTTCGGCTCGTTGTCGAAAATAGGCGTGAATGTGATCGGCCGGATTGCGCTCCCGTCGGGCTTCATCACAAACAACGCCCGCGACGGAGGATTGTGGTACTCTTCAAACGATCCGATCCGCGTCGAGGTGAACACGATCCGCCCGTCGGGCAGTTCCGCGGGGTCGATGTCGTGGAACGGGCCGTCGGTGAGGCGATCGGGCGTGCCTCCCTGCGCCGGAATGCGGTAGATGTGGAAGAAGCTGTCGCCGCCGATCGCCATGGCCGCGTAGATCGAGTTGCCGTCGTAGCTCACGTTCGGCGAGCCGATCGCGCCCTTGCCCGCGTCGACCAGCAGGCGTGGCTTAGCCCCGGGCCCGAGCGGTTTCAGGGCATACAGCTTGCGCCCGATCTTCGACGGGCAGGGGATGTCGAACTCCGTGTAGGCCCGCGACCAGTCGCCCACGCGGAAGCACACGCCCCAGGCGTCGCCCCGCAGCGGCACGTAGACGCTGCAATCGTCGCCGATGAAGGCCATGCCTTCGGGCCATCGGAAGTTCTCGTCCGGCTTGGCCAGGGCGGCGGAGCCGCGGAGGAACTTCGGCTTGCGCCCGCCGGTCGAGCCGGCATAGGCCAGTTTGCCCCACGGCGCCATGCCCATGGGCCCGACCACGGTGGCCTTGGTCCATTCCGGGCCCTCGATGAACTCGGGATGGGAGTAGTTGACCGGATCGGCGTCGAGCGTGACGTGCCAGGCGGCGTCGGTGACGATCTCCAGCGGCGGGCGCCCCTTGACCTCGATCCGCGCGGCCGCCACCACCCCGCGATATCCCCCCAGGTCCGTACCGCGAATGCCGATCACGTTCCTGCCGCGGGCCAGGCGCGCGGCGATGTCGTAGCGCTCCACCGAGCTCCACACCTCGGCTTCCGCGCCGATGTCGTAGCCCACCGACGTGCCGTTCACGTACAGCTCGTACCCGTTGTCGGCGGTAACGAGCACGCTGGCCGCGCTGGGCGCTTCGTCGAGCGTGAAGGTGGTGCGAATCTGGCAATAGTCGTCCTTCGGGGCGCTCCAGATCCACGCGGCCTTCTCCAGCGGAGGCAGCGGGCCGGGTGATTGGTCTTTTGGGTCGGGTTGCGCGGCGGCGGGCTGCCCGGCGTGCGGCTTGGCGGGGGCGGGCGGAACGGCAAGACCCCGCCCCGCAACGATCCCAATAACCACGCCCGCCAGGGTGCCCCAGTACAGACTATTCAAGCAGCGTTTCATCACCGGTCATTGAAGAACTTGGTGGTGGGAGGCTTACGGTGGGCCACACTATCTTATACATCCCGCGCGTCCGGGCATCCAGACTCCCTGGCGCGGATTCCACCCTCCCCCCGGGCCGTAGGCGAACCCCTTCGTTACACGGCCGACGGCCCAAGATGGAGACTGTAGGGCGGACGGAGCGAAGCGGCACCTGGCTAACCTCTTCTCCGGCTCCGGCGGGCCTCACGGCGTTCCGTCCTACGCGTCCCGCACGTCAGCCCTTGCGGACCTTGTTCCACTGCTGATCCAGGCGTTTGGCTGAGACCGGCAGGGACGTGCCGAGTCGCTGGGCGAAGAGCGACACGCGGTAATCTTCGAGCATCCAGCGGTACTTGGTCAGCTCGGGATCTTCGATACCGAGTTGCTCGTTCTCCTGCAAACGCTGGGCAAAGGCTTGCCAGCAGCGGGCGATTTCTTCGCAGTGCTCTCGGTCGCGGGCGAGGGAGCCACTGCGCAGGGCGTCGAGCCGGAGCGGGATTGCGCGAAAGTAGCGGGCAAAGTGCTGGAGCCAAGCCCAGGGGGTCGCGACGAGGAAACCGGGCGGCGTGAGACGCTCGATGTGCTCGCGGATGTCGTCGATGGCATATTGCCACCGCGGGCTGCGGTATTGCTCCAAGGCCAATCGGGCTTGATGGTACGCTTCCAAGAGCGGGCCGAGCAGCTTGGCCACGTCTTGCACGGCCAGTCCGATCCGGGCGCGGGCCGCGGACACGTAGCGATCGAACGCGGCCTTGGTCCGCGGGATCGAGGCGTCAAGCGCCAGCGCCCGATCGGCGATCAGCTCGGCCACTTGCTCGTTGAAGACGAAGCGGGGGAGCAGCCGGGCGTGAAGCTCCATGGCAACACGGTTGGGGAGCCAATGGGCCTGCGACTTCAACTCCCGTCCGGCCGAGAGCAGGAACAAACGCCGCAGGGCGCGACGGGTATCCCGGGCCGCACGCTCGGCCGTATCGGCCAGACGCAGGGCGACGGCGTCCTGGCGGTCGACCAGCATCGGAAATGCCCGCACCGTGAGCTTGCCGCGACGAATCTCCACCTGCTCGGGCAGCTCGTCGAGATCCCAGGTCTTGATGCCGTCGCGGGTCCAGTCGGGGTGGTCGAAGGCGGCGATCGTGGCGACGGTCTGGTGGCCCAATTGGCGGCGCACGGCGTCCAGATCGCGGCCCGAGGCCAAGACCTGACCGCCCGGGTCCAGCACGCGGACGTTCATGCACAGCTCGTCGGGGATCTTGTCTTTCTGGAAGGCGTCGGGCAGGATCCGCTGGCCCGACACCCGCCCCAATGCCCTCGCGACTGCTAGAAGAAAGTCCCCCTCGCCGAAGCAGATCAGCCCAAGCGCTTTCTTGGCCGTCGCCGGGGCGGGCACGAGGTGACGCCGGATCTCCTTGGGCAACGCCCGGATGAGGGCCACGATCTTCTGCTCCAAAAGGCCCGGCACGAGCCAGCCCAGTTGCCGGGCGTCGACTTGGCCCAGCATCTCCGCCGGCAGGCTCACGGTGATCCCGTCGTCGGGCGCACCGGGCTCGAAACGATATTCGAGCGGATACGGCTGGTCGGCCATCGGGAGCGCGTCGGGGAAGCTCTCTTCGGAGACCTCGGCCGCCTCGTCGCGCACGAGATCGGCCTTCGACATGAACAGCACGCGCGGGTCCTCCTTGCACGCCGCGGCGAGCCATTTGGTAAGGCGAGGGCCGTCGTACACGTCGTCCGGGATGCGGCGGTCGTAGAACTCGAAGCGGTCCCACTCGGGCCACAACAGGTCGTTGCGACGGAGTTTAGCCTCCAGTCGCTCCATTTCCTCAATCAGCCGTCGGTTGTGTTCCAGGAAATCGGCGTGCAAGTCGATGTCGCCCTCCACCAATCCGTGAC
>Ga0172371_10001121_pt1 | contig 42254 bp, 35 predicted proteins | sample Lak12m_FD_114543 | JGI IMG/M metagenome (GOLD analysis project Ga0172371, IMG submission 114543) | Freshwater microbial communities from Kabuno Bay, South-Kivu, Congo - kab_022012_12m | ecosystem: Environmental > Aquatic > Freshwater > Lake | place: Democratic Republic of the Congo: South-Kivu... | reverse complement strand
TCTTCGCCGCCCTTGCGGCCGGCGTTATTTTCGGATTCATCGCCTGGAAAACGGGTTCGTTCCTTTATTTGATCCCCATTCACGCCGCGATCGGAATCGCGACGGACGCCTTCCTTTACCGGAAGGCCGCCCGGGAGCGCCCTCGCTCGTGAACGTCCTGGTCACCGGCGCCACGGGCTTCGTCGGGTCGGTGCTCCTTCCCCGCTTGATCGACCGGTACGGAGCGGCCTCCGTCTCGGCTTACGTTCTTCCCGGAGACCGGATCCCCGAATCCTGGGCCGGCCGCGGAGTGCGCGTTTATGACGGCGATATCGCCGATCGGGAGGCCGTCCGGGCCGCCGTGAAGGGCAAAACGCATGTCGTCCATCTGGCCGGCTTGATCTCCTACTGGAGGGGCGATCGCGAACGGCTGTTCCGGGTCAATCGCGATGGAGCCCGGACGGTCGGAGAAGCCTGCGCGGAGAACGGCGTCGAGCGACTCGTCCATGTCTCCTCGGTCGGAGCGATCGGATTTCACAAGGACGGCCGCCCGGCGGACGAAGACGCGCCTTACAACTGGCCCGATTCGATCCTCTATATGGCGTCCAAGCACGCCGGCCAGCTCGCCGTCGAGGAGCTCGTCCGGGACCGCGGACTTCGAGCCGTCATTCTCGCCCCGGCCTCGATCATGGGGCCGGGGGACCACGATCCGCGCACGCCCCACAACCGGCTCTACGGGATGATCTCGAAACACAGGATCACCGGTTCTTTCACGGGAGGGCTGGCGGTCGTGGACGTGCGGGACCTCGTCGAATTGATTGGAGACGCCCTTGAGGGAAAAGGCCGGGACGGCCAATCCTACCTGGCCGCCGGGGCCAACCTGACGTACGCCGAGGCCGTCCGGCTGATCGGCCGGGCTTGCGGATTGAAATCCCGCCCGATTCCGGTCCCCGCCTGGCTCGTGGCCGCCGGAGGCGGATTGGCCGAAGGCGTCAGCGCTGTTTTCAAAAAGCGGCCTCTGATCACCTTCGCCTATGGCCGCCTCAGCGGCTGGCGCTCTTATTACGACGGCGGCAAAAGCGTCCGCGAATTCGGACATCTCTACCGGCCCGTTGAACAGACCGTCGCCGACGGCTGGGAATATTATTGCCGCGACCACGGGAAAAAAGGCGGCGTTAAGGAAGAAAGGAACCCCTCATGAGCGATACCGAAACAATACAGCTTCGCCGTGTCCTGGGTTTCTGGGACATCGTTTCGCTCGTCATCGGCGGGGTCATCGGCTCCGGGATCTTCCTCGTCCCGAAGGACATGGCCGCGGCCGTCGGCAGCCCGCTTTTGATCGTGGCCGTCTGGATCGCCGGCGGCCTCCTGAGCTTCTTCGGCTCCCTGTCGTTCGGCGAGCTGGGAGCGGCCATGCCCGAGGCCGGAGGCGTCTATGTCTATCTCCGCGAGGCCTACGGCCCCGTGATCGCGTTTCTTTTCGGCTGGACTCTTTTTCTCGTGATCGATTCGGGGGCGATCGCGACCCTGACCGTCGCCTTTGCCTCCAAGTACCTGCCGTATTTCTTCCCGATATCCCCGTTGCTCCAGAAGATCGTCTGCGTTTCATTCATCCTCTTTCTGATGATCATGAACTACATCGGCGTCCGCAGCGGGGCCAACCTGCAGAACGTGCTGACGACCATCAAGCTGGTCGGCCTGGTCGGCATCTGCGGCGTGATCTTCCTCTTCGCCAAGGGGAACACGGCCAACTTCGTCCACTCCGGCGGGGCGGCGCCCTCCGGCGGAATCGTCGGCGCGTTCGGCGTGGCCCTGGTCGCCTCGCTCTGGGCCTACAAGGGCTGGGAGGCGGCGACTTACAGTGCCGGGGAGATCAAGAATCCACAGCGCAATCTCCCCTGGGGGATTCTCACGGGCACCGTCCTCTGCGTCGTTCTTTATGTGATCGCCCAGCTGGCCTACCTCTACGTTCTGCCCGCGGCCGAAATCGCCAAGTCCGACCGGATCGCGGCCGACGCGATGAACCTGGTCGTAGGGGGGATCGGCGCCACGATCATTTCGGTCATTATCCTCTTTTCGATCATGGGCGCGGCCAATCAGAATTTCGTCTGCTCGCCGCGCGTTTACTACGCCATGGCCAAGGACGGCGGGATTTTCTCCAGGCTCGCGGCCGTTCATCCGAAATTCCTGACCCCGCATTATTCGATCATCGCCATCAGCCTGTGGAGCATCGTCCTCAGCCTGTCCGGGACGTTCGAGCAGCTGTTCACCTATGTCATCTTCGGGGAATGGATCTTTTTCGGCCTGACGGTGGGCGCGGTCATCGTCCTCCGGCGGAAGCGGCCCGATATGCCCCGTCCATATAAAACTTGGGGTTATCCCATCACGCCGATCATTTTTATCCTGGCTTCCTTGTACATCGCCGTCAGCGCCTTGATCAGCCAGCCGGTCAACGCCCTGGCCGGTCTCGGGATCATCTTCCTCGGCCTGCCGTTCTATTATCTCGGCCGGAGAAAAAGCCGGAAGGCATGAAAACGAAGCGGCTCGGCCAAACCTGGCTCGTCCGTCTGGATACAGGCGAGCCGGTCGTCGCCTCGCTCCAGGCTTTTTGCGAAAAGGAAAAAATCCCGGCCGCGGCCGTGTCCGGCATCGGCACGTGCCGCAATCCGACCCTGGCTTTCTTTGATTGGGAAAAAAAAGAATATCACGCCCGAACCCTGACGGGGGATTTCGAAATCACCGGCCTTGCCGGAAACGTCAGCCGTTTCGAGGACCGCGCCTTCGTCCATCTTCACGCGATCCTGGGAGACCCGGAGTTTCGGGCCTGGGCCGGTCATCTTCGCGAAGCCGAGACGCTGGCCGTATGCGAAATCGTCCTGACGCCGCTTCCGGGCGGACTTGTCCGGCGGATCGATCCGAAGACGGGTCTGAACCTCTGGGAAGTTTAAACCACCCGGCCGAGAATCCAGAAAGCGGCCAGCAGGGCGAGCGCCCCGGCGAAAGCCCATTTCGGCTGTTTTTCGGAGAACGTCAAGCCGCTCCGGCCGAGGGCGTAGCCGAAGAAAACCAGGACGGCCGAGGCGACCGCCGCGATCGGCGCGCTGACGAAAAGGTGGTTGACGAGCTTGGCCGGGTAATTTGCGACCCACGGCCGGTAACGGATGATGTACGTGATGAAAAGGGCGAAGGAGGCGCCGCCGGCGTAGGAGCCCAGAAGCCCGCCGAGCGCGCTCCGCCACGTCGCTTTCGTCTCTTTTTTCATGATCAGCGTCGCCAGGACGTCGAAGCCGATCGCCAGAAAAACGATGCCCAGAAGGTGGCAATAATAGGGGGCGGCGTTGACGAGCTTGAAGAGAGCCGCCGTCACGCCCATGACCGTGGACGTCCCCGGCTTGTTGATCAGGGCCCGGCCGATCCCCATCAAGAAAAAGCCGACGGCCGTCAGCCAGACCGAGGCCAGGGGGATTTGTTTCGCCCACAGGGCTTCGCCGGCGACTTCAGCCAGCCCCCACAACGACCCGAGGGCCAAAAGCCAAACCCAGGAATTTGCCTTCTTCATATTCGCGCCTCCCGAGAGATGTCGCCGAAATCAGCCCGGCGGAAAAATCCGGTCTCGACGTCATAAAAAATATCATAGACTCCTCGGCGAAGTCAAAAACTCTCTTGACCATGAACAGAGGCCGGGATATCATGAATTTCCCTCAAGAAACCATGAAACGGAGAGCGATCCGACGGACCGGCGGATTTATCCTTCTCCTGGCCGTTTTCATCACTCCGGCGTTGCCCGCCCAGACCGGCAAACCCGTCGTCCTCCAGGTCCAGTGGTTTCCCCAGGCGCAGTTTGCCGGCTACCTGATGGCCAAGGAAAAGGGCTACTTTGAGGCCGAAGGCCTCGACGTCGAGGTCCGGTTCTCGGACGAGCACACCAGCTCGATCACCGAAGTGGCCGAGGGCCGGGCCGATTTCTGCACGGCCTGGATCTCCCAGACGCTGACCCTGAAAAAACCCCTGGTCAACATCTGCCAGGTGCTGCAGAAATCCTCGCTCATGCTGGTGGCCAAGGTGGAAAGCGGGATCCTCAAGCCGGAGGACATGAACGGCCGGACGGTCGCCATCTGGGGCGGCGATTTCTCGATCCAGGCCCGGGCCTTCTTCAATAAGTTCCATATCCGGGCGAACCTCGTTCCCCAGGCCTACAATATCGACGGCTTCCTTGTCGGGGCCTGCGATGTGGCCTCGGCCATGTACTATAACGAGTACAACAAAATCATCCTTTCGGGGATCGACCAGGAGGAGCTGGTTCCGTTCTTTTATTCGGACTACGGGCTGAATTTTCCGGAAGACGGCATTTACTGCACCAGGGAAACGGCCGAGGGCAAGCCCGAGCTCTGCCGGAAAATGCGGAAAGCGATCATCGCCGGCTGGGCTTACGCCCTCAAGCACCGGGAAGAGACCCTGAACGTCCTGATGGATTATTGCGGGCGGTACCATGTCCGGACCAACCGGGCCCATCAGAAATGGATGCTGCATGCCATCCTCCTGGCCCTGGTCTACGAAGTCGGAGAAAATCCGGCCGGCTGGGGCGTCCTGCGCAAGGAGGATTTCCTCCGGGTCGCCGGGGAGCTGATGAACCAGGGGTTCATCAAGAACTATCCCCCCTACGAGGAATTCTACAAGGAATGAGGCCGTGAGCCCCCGCCGTCCGACCGCGATCAAACGGCCGCTGGTCCGCCGGCTCATCCTTCGCATCGGCGTTCCCCTGCTGATCGTCTACGCGGCCGTCATCGCCACCAATTACGTCCAGAGCAAGAAGGCGGCCATCGCCCGGATGACCGACTATCTCGTCGAGCTGACCAACCATCACGCGGCCGACCTGGACGCCCGTTTCCGGGAGATTTCCCAGACGCCGACGATCGTCGCCGAGAACATCGAGGCCATGCGGCTCCTCGACGAAGAGCGCCTGTACGACCTGATGGAGCGGCGCCTGACGGTCGATCCGGACATCTTCGGCATGAGCGCGGCTTTCGAGCCGTATGTCCTGGACCCGAAGAGGGAGAAAATCTCCCCGCGCGTCTTCCGCTCGGAAGCCGGGCTGAAGCGGGCCGACGCGACGGACGTCGGCAACTACGACACGGCCGATTGGTATCTGATTCCCAAGCTCCTGAAAAAAGCGTATTGGACCGAGCCGTATTACAGCGCCGGAGGCGGCGACGTCCTGATGTGCACGTTCTCCCACCCCTTCCTCCGGAACGGGGAAATCGCCGGGATTGTTTCCGCCGATATCTCCCTGACCGAGCTGGAGAAGACGATGCGGGGGATCGAGGTCATCTCCGGCTATACGTTCATCGTCGGCCGGAGCGGGACGTTCATCTATCATCCCAATCCCGATTTCGTCATGCGCGAGTCGATGTTCAGTCTCGCCGAAATCCTGGGCCGGCCCGATCTGCGCGACGTCGGGAAGAACATGGTCCGCGGCCGGCAGGGCCTCCTCGCCTTGAAAGGCCTTCAGGGCGAGGAAAAGATCTGGATGGTTTACGCGCCGATTCCGTCCTGCCGCTGGACGTTCGCCGCCGTCATCCCGGAGGACAAGATCCTGGCGCCGGTCAACGCCCAGATGGTCCGCCAGATCCTGTTCATGCTGGCCGGCCTGGCCGGCATCCTGATCGTCATCGTCTGGGCCGCCTCCAGCATCACCCGCCCGCTGCGGAAGCTGACCGCCTTCGCCGGCCGGGTCTCGTCCGGCGACCTCGATCACCGGATCGAGGGCATCCGGGGCAAGGACGAGATCCAGGAGCTGGCCGGCGTCTTCAACAAGATGGTCGGGGACCTGAACCAGTACATCGCCGATTTCGCCGCCGCGACCAAGGCCAAGGAAGCCGTCGAAAGCGAGCTGCGGATCGCCCGCCAGATCCAAGAGTCCCTCCTGCCGCGCGTTTTCCCCGCCTTCCCCGACCGGCCGGAATTCGATCTCTACGCGAAGAACCATCCGGCCAAGGAAGTCGCCGGAGACTTTTACGATTTCTTCTTCATCGACGACGACCAGCTGGTCCTTCTGATCGCCGACGTTTCGGGAAAGGGCATCCCGGCGGCCCTCTTCATGGCCGTCAACCGGACGCTGATGAAGACCGTCTGCCTGAAAGGCGTCGGGCCGGCCGAGTCCCTGCGGCAGGCCAACGAGATCCTCAGCCAGGACAACGACGCTTTCATGTTCACGACGATGTTTTTGGCCGTTTACAACGTCAAGACGGGCGATCTGACCTACGCCAACGCCGGGCATAATAATCCCATGGTCTTCACGAAAGACGGGAACGGGCGTTTCCTTCCGAGCGGGGGCGATATTTTCCTCGGCGTCGAACCCGGATTCGTTTACCACGAGCTCAGCGACCGTCTCGAGCCCGGGGAGCTCCTGGTGTTCTACACCGACGGCGTGACCGAAGCCAAATCCCCGGCCCAGGACTTCTACGGGGAGTCCCGGTTCGTCGGTTTCGTCGCCGACCGGATCCGCAAGCCCCTGCCGGAGATCTGGGCCGACCTCTTCGCCGAATTGAACGCCTTCCAGGAAGGCCGCGAATACGACGACATCACCGCCCTCTTCCTCAAGCGCTCTGAATAGTCCTAGTCACGATCTCCCCACAAAAAAATTGGGGCGCCCCCGGGATAAGGGGCGCCCCTAGGGACAAAAATGGGAGTGGGACCTATGGGGCATACGCCGCCCGTCCGTCGACGACGACCGGGCGGCCGTTTTTCAAGACAGTTTTGACCGGGTTGCGGCCGACCTGGTAAACGAGATCGGCCAGTCCGGGAAGATCGCAAAGGACAAGGTCCATGAGCTTCCCCGGCTCGAGGCTGCCCCGGTCTTCGTGTTCGCGGATCGCGTAAGCCCCGTTGGCCGTCGCCGCGTTGAGGGCCTCCTCGATCGTCATTTTCATCGTGAAGACGCCGAGCTGGACGACCCACTGCATGTTCGAGGTCATCGAGCTTCCGGGATTGAAGTCCGAAGCCAGGGCGACGGCCGCTCCGGCGTCGATCAGGCGCCGGGCCGGGGCCTTCTTGTCCTGCATCAGGAAGAACGGGACGTTGGGGAGCAGGACGGCGGCCGTATCGCTTCCGGCGAGGGCGGCCACGCCGCTTTCCGTGACCGCGATCAGGTGCTCGGCCGAGACCGCGCCCAGCCGGGCGGCCAGCTCCGTCCCGCCTAGTGGGACGAACTCATCCGCATGGATCTTAAGTCCGAAACCTGACGACAGGGCCGCCTCCGCCAGCCTTTTTGTCTCATCCAGAGAAAACACGCCCGCCTCGCAGAAAATGTCGAAGAATCGGGCCAGGCTTTGATTGCGGACCGCGGGAACGATCGTGTGAATAAGAAGGTCAAGGTAGTCCTCCTTTCGATCGCGGTATTCGTCCGGGATTTCGTGGGCGCCCATGAAGGTGGGGGCGAGGTCGACGGGGTGGACGGCGCCGGCCTCGCGAACGGCTTCGAGCTGCTTGATTTCATCGGCCAGATTGAGGCCGTAACCGCTTTTGGCTTCGGCCGTCGTCGTCCCGTGGACGAGCATTTCGTCCAGGCGGGCCAGGCAAAGGTCGCGGAGCTCTTCGCGGCTTGCGGCCCGGGTCGCCCGGACCGTCGAGCGGATGCCCATGCCCTTGGCCGCGAGCTGCTGGTACGTCCAGCCCTTCAAACGGAGGGAGAACTCGTTGGCCCGGCTGCCGGCGAACGGCAGGTGGGTGTGGGCGTCGACGAATCCGGGAAAGCCGACCAGCCCGCCGGCGTCGATCGTAACCGCGCCGTCCTCGAGCTTGACGCTCCGGCGGAATTCCTCCTCGGACCCGAGGAAGACGATCCGGCCGCCGCGGGCGGCGATCCAGGCCTTTTCGACGATCCCGAGGTCGGCCATGGCCTCCTTGCGCTTGGGGATCGGACCGCGGCAGGTCGCCAGCTCCCGGCATCCGGCGACGAGGCAGTCGGCTTTGATCACGAAGACTTCCTCATCTGATGGCCCTTGTTGCGGATGAAGGCCGGCGTTTCGAAATCGTCGTAGTCGGTTTCGAGGAACGTGTTGGGATGGGGCGTTTTCGCCGCGGGCCGGGGCGCGGCCGGGCCCAGGTCGGCAATCCGCGCGCCTTTCGGCTCGAACTCGTACGGCGGCGTTTCCATCCGGATGGGGAAGGGGGGCGGCGTTTTCCGGAAGACCGCCGGCGCCGCGGCCAGGGCGGCCGAGGCTTCGGCCAGGGCCGACGCATCCTGATGGATCTTGCCGGGCTCGAAGCCGGTGGCGATGACGGTCACCTTGACCATTTCCTTCATGTTCGGATCGATGATCGCCCCGAAGATGATGTTCGCGTCGGGATGGGCGAGCTTGTGGATCAGCTGGGCGGCCTTCTGGACTTCGTGGAGGGTCAGGTCCTTGCCGCCGGTGATGTTGATCAGGATGCCCTTGGCTCCCTGGATCGTCGTGTCGATGAGCAGCGGGCTGGAGATGGCCTTGTTGGCCGCTTCGGCCGCCCGGTTCTGGCCGGAGGAGAGGCCCGTGCCCATGAAGGCCATGCCCATGCCTTTCATGATCGTCCGGACGTCGGCGAAGTCGAGGTTGATGACGCCGGGCGTGGTGATCAGGTCGGAGACGCCCTGGACGGCCTGCCGGAGGACATCGTCGGCGCAGCGGAAGGCGTCCTGCATGGTCGTGTCCAGGGAGACGGTCTGGAGGAGGCGCTCGTTGGGGATGGCGATGACCGTGTCGACGGCCGATTTCAGCTCGAGCAGGCCGTCTTCGGCCTGCTTGGCCCGCTGCGTGCCTTCAAATTCGAAGGGCAGGGTGCAGATGGCGACGCAGAGGACGTCGAGCTCCGCGGCCAGATTGGCGATGATGGGCGTGGCTCCGGTGCCGGTTCCGCCGCCCAGGCCCGCGGTCAGGAAGACCATGTCCGAGCCCTCGAGAAGCTCGAGGATCTTTTCCGTGTCTTCCATGGCCGCGCTCCGGCCCGTCTCGGGCCGGCCGCCCGAACCCAGTCCCTTGGTCAGCTCGGGACCGATCTGGACCTTGACGGGCGCCCGGCTCGTGTTCAGGGCCTGCACGTCGGTGTTGACGGCGATGAAATCGACGCCGTTGATCCCGGCTTCGATCATCCGGTTGAGGGCGTTGCCGCCGCCCCCTCCGATGCCGATCACCCGAATCTTGGCGTTGAACGTCTCCTCCACCAGTTGGAACTTGAGCCGGTTGTTTTTGTCCATGTCCATTGCGCCCTCCTATTCTTCCTTGAAGAGATTCTTGAATTTTCCGAACAGGCCGCGCTTGCGGTCCTTGGCCAACCCGCTCTGGCCGGCCTGATTGAATCCGTGCAGCAGCAAGCCGACGGGCGTGGCGAAATCCGGGGTCCGGACCCGGTCCAGAAGGCCCCCCACGCCCGCGGGGTCTCCACGGCGGACCGGAAGGTCGAAGATCTCCTCGGCCACAACCTCCAGGCCGTCCAGCAGCGCCGTTCCGCCGGTCAAAACAAGACCGGCGTTGAGCGATTTTTCGAATCCCATCCGCTTGATGTCGTTGTCCACCAGGCGGAAGATCTCCTCGGCCCGCGGCTGGATGATCTCGGCCAGGAGCTGGCGGGAGAGGATCCGGGGCTTGCGGTTCTGGCCGATGACCGGGACTTCGATCGTTTCCTGCTCCTCGCCCGTCGGGGGCAGGGCGCAGCCGTATTTCTTCTTGATCTTCTCCGCGTCGGGGATGGCCGCCCGCAGGCCGACGGCGATGTCGTTGGTGAAATTGTCTCCGCCCAGAGGGATGATCTGGGTGTACCAGAGGCTGCCGCGCTCGAAGACGGCCACTTCGGTCGTCCCCGCTCCGATGTCGATGAGGCCGACGCCGAGCTCTTTCTCATCCGCCGAGAGGACGGCCGAGCTGTCGGCGATCTGGGCGAGGACCAGGCTCTGGATGGCGATGTCGGAGCGCTCGATGCAGGTGCGGAGGTTTTGGAGCAGGGTGACCGCCCCGGTGACGATGTGGACGTTGACCTCGAGCTTGATGCCGCTCATCCCCAGGGGATCGTGGATGCCGTCCTGCTCGTCGACGATGAATTCCTGGGGGATGACGTGGATGATTTCCCGGTCGGGCGGGATGGGGACGGCCTTCGATTGCTCCAGCACCCGCTTGATGTCTTCGGCCGTGATCTCGCGATTGCGGCCGGAGACGGCGATCACGCCCCGGCTGTTGAAGCTCTTGATGTGGGAGCCGGAAACCCCGATGTAGGCCGAATGGATCTCCTGGCCGGCCATGAGCTCCGCGTCTTGCCGGGCCTTTTTGATCGCCTCGGACGTTTCATCGAGGTTGACGACCACGCCCTTGCGGAGACCCCGCGACTCGGACGTGCCGATGCCGATGACCTCGATCTTCCTCTCCTCGTTGATCTCGCCGATCAGGACGGTGACGGTCCGCGTCCCGATGTCGATGCCGACGACATGCCCGTTTTTAGCCATTACTGCGCCTCCTCCATGACGGCCTTCAGGTAGATCCGGTCGGAGAACCGAAGGTCGACGTATTCCAATGGGCCGAGATCGCGGGACCAGCGGTCCCGTCCGGCCAGGTATGTCGCGATTTTCAATCCGTAGGATTCCGCCCCCAATCTCAGCTCCACGGGATCGTCCCGGAACGTCAGGACGACGTCGTCGGGATCGGTCACGTTGAGAGACAGGATGCGGGCCCGCGTCCCGGCGTCGCTATCCTCGAAGCAGGCCCAGGCCCGGGAGAGCTTGAGCTCCCGGTCCGCGGCGAACATCCCGTCGTCGTGGAACACCGGCAGGCGGTCGCCGTCGCCGGGAAGGGCCGGTTCGATCGGGATCCCGTCGCGGCCGAGGAGATAGCCGCCGCCGGCGTCGAGGATCGCCGCCGGCACGCGGGGCTGGATGTCCACGGCCAGCGAGGAAGGGAAGACTTTCCGGACGCGCGCTTCCTTCACCCAGGGATTGGCTTCGAGACCGGCTTTAACCCGGGAGGCGTCGAGGCGGAGGATGTTGCCCCGGGCGGAGGTTTCGACGATCGGGCGGACGAGCTCCAGGACCCGGGAATCCGGGCAGGAGATCTCGGCCGTCCGGACGTCAAGCTGGTCCCAGCCGAGGAGAAACGCGTGCAGCTGGGTCAGTCCGAAGAAAAGCGCGGCCAGGCCGGCCAGGACGCCGAGGATGTGGAAAACCCGCAGCGGGGATTTGCGGACGGGCTTTTTCACATGGACGGGTCCGCCGCTCCGCTGGAACTGCATCGTCGCGATCACTCCGGCTTCGCGGCTCATGACGACTTCTCCAGAAAATCGACGACGTCGGGGATGATCCGGTTGATGTTGCCCGCGCCGAGGACGATGACGATATCGCCCGGCCGGACGATCTTCCGGAGGCGGGCCGGAATCGCCCGGAAATCGGGCTCGAACTGGACGTCGTTGTGGCCGAAGCGGAGGACCTCGTCGTAAAGGGCCTGGCCGTTCACGCCGGGGATCGGATCCTCGCCGGCGGGATAGACTTCGGTCAGGACGAGCACGTCCGCCTGGTTGAAAGCCGTGGCGAACTCGTTCTTCAGATGAGCCAGCCGGGTGAACCGGTGGGGTTGGAAGACGGCGACCAGCCGCCGCCGGGGCCAGCCGAGCTTGGCCCCGTTGAGGGTGGCCCGGATTTCAGTCGGATGGTGGCCGTAATCCTCGACGACCATGACGTCGCCGATATCGGCCTTCATCTCGAACCGCCGCCCCGTTCCGGCGTATCCGGCCAGGGCTTCGAGGATGACGGCCGGCGGGATGTCGAGGTCGTAGCCGACGGCGACCGCGGCCAGGGCGTTGGCGACCATGTGGGGCCCCGGGACGTTCAGGCGCAGGGCGCCGACTTCCTTGCCCTTGTGAAACAGCGTCGAAACGCTGGAAAAGGCCTCGAAGCGCAGGTCCCGGGCGTTGAAATCGGCTTGGGCGGAAAAGCCGTAGGTGATGATCCGCCGCTCGAGCTGGGGAATGATCGACTGGAGATTGGCGTCGTCCAGGCAGAGAATGACCGGACAGTAGAACGGGACCTTGTTGGCGAACGTGACGAAATCCTTTTTGATGTCGTCCACGCCCTTGTACTTGTCCAGGTGTTCGGCGTCGATATTGGTCAGGACGGCGATGAAGGGCGAGAGCATCAGGAAGGACCGGTCGCTTTCGTCCGCCTCAGCGACGAAAAAGTCGCCTTCGCCGAGCTTGGCGTGGGCCCCGATGGTGTTGAGGCGGCCGCCGACGATGATCGTCGGATCGAAGCCGGCCTTGTCCAGGACGGCCGCGACCATCGACGTCGTCGTGGTCTTGCCGTGGGAGCCGGCCACGGCGATGCCGTAGCGCATCCGCATCAGCTCGGCCAGCATCTCGGCCCGGGGGATGACCGGGATCTTGAGGCGGCGGGCTTCGCGGACCTCGACGTTTTCCTCCCGGACGGCCGACGAAACGACGACGACGTCGGCCCCGGCGACATGCTCGCTTTTATGGCCGATCGAAACGGTGGCTCCCATCTCCCGCAGCCGCCGGGTGGCTTCGCCGTCGGCGATGTCCGAACCCGAGACGCGGTAGCCCAGGTTGTGGAGAACCTCGGCGATGCCGTTCATTCCCGTCCCGCCGATGCCGATCAGGTGGATGTGCTTGAGCTTGCGATAAACGGTTTTAACCATGGGGTTCTCCTGAGGATTTCCGGGCCATGAGGGCCAGGGCCAGGGTGGCGATCTTTCCGGCGGAATCCTCGACGGCCAGGGAGGAAAGGGCGTTTTCCATGGCCGTCAGCCGCTCCGGATTGTCGATCATGTGGCCGAGCGTCGCGGCGAAGCGCTGGGGCGTCCAGTCGGATTCGAGGATGATGTCCGCTCCGCCCGCTTCGGCCAGGGCCTCGGCGTTTTTCCGCTGGTGATCGTCGGCGGCCTTGGCGAAGGGGACGAGAATCGAGGCTTTTCTGGCGGTGATGAGCTCGGCGCAGCTGGTCGCCCCGGCCCGGCTGATGACGACGTCGGCTTCGGCGAACCGGTCCGGCATGTCGTCGAAAAAGGGTTCGACGACGGCGTCGGGGAAGGCGCTCAAGGCGTAGGCTCTTCGCACTTCAGCCAGGTCGGCCTTTCCCGTCTGATGGACGATCCGCAGCAGGCCTTTCCACCGCTCGAGGAAGGGCAGGGCACCGGTCACGGCCATGTTGAGAAAGTGGGACCCCTGGCTTCCGCCGAAAATCAGAAGATGGAACGGTCCGATATGGATTTTGCGCGGCAGCCGGGCGAATTCCTCCCGGACGGGGTTGCCGAGAAAAACGCCCTTGCCCTTCAGGTGGGCGAGGGACGCTTCGAACGCCGTGGCGACCCGTTCCGCCCGGCTGAGAAGCTGCCGGTTGGTAAAGCCCGGCACGACGTTCTGTTCCAGGAGGAGGATCGGGATCTTCATCCGGGACGCGGCCAGGACGACCGTGCCGGAGCTGTAAGAGCCGACGCCGACGACAAGGGCCGGCTTGAGCCGCCACAGGATCAGATACGACCGGATCAGGGCGAAGGGCAGGAGAGCCAGGCTTTTGAATTTTCCGAGGCCCCGGCCCTTCAATCCTTCGACCCGGAGGGGAATGAAGCGGACGCCCTGGCGGGCCATCAGCTCGCGCTCCGCCGCCCGATGGGAGCCGATGAACGTGACCTTCACCGACGGATCCTTTTGGTGGAGGGTTTTGCCCAGGACAAGCGCCGGGAAAAGATGCCCGCCCGTGCCGCCTCCGCAGATGACCACATGCTTTTGCCTCATGCGGGCTTCCTCCCGTCGCCCCGGCGCTGGGAGATATGGAGAAGCAGGCCGATGGACATGAGCACACAGAAAAGCGAGGACCGGCCGAAGCTGACCAGCGGCAGGGGGACGCCCTTGGCCGGAGCCAGGCCCAGGACGACGGTGATGTTGAGAAGGGTCTGGAAGCCGAGGAAGAGGGTCAGTCCGGCGGCGGCCAGCTGGCTGAAGAAATCGGGCGCCTTCATCGAGATGACCACGCCCCGCCAAACAAGAAGGGCGAACAACGCGATCACGAGAAGCGTTCCGGCCAGGCCGAATTCCTCGCCGATGATGGCGAAGATGAAGTCGGTGTGGGAACAGGGGAGGAAGAACATCTTTTGGACGCTTTCCCCGAAGCTCACCCCCAGGACTCCGCCCGCGCCGACCGCGAGCTTCGACTGGGCGACCTGGAAATTGATGTTTTCGAAGTTGGCCCCCGGCGAGAAAAAGGCCTGCAACCGGTTGACCCGGTAGGAGGCGGAGAACAGATAAAAGCCCAGAAGAGGGACCAGAACCAGCCCCATCAGGGCGAAATGCTTCAGTTGCGCTCCGCCCAGATACAGGAGGATCAGGCAGAGAGCGAGGATCAGGACGGCGGTTCCGAAATCCGGCTCCCGGAGAATCAGGAAGACGAACAGCAGGACGGCGCCCATCGGGACGGCCAGGGTCTTGAACTCGGCGATCTTCTCGCGCTTGCGGTCCGCAAACCAGGCCAGGAACAGGACCAGGCTGATCTTGGCCAGCTCGGAAGGTTGGAAACGCATTCCAGCCAGCACGATCCAGCGGTTCGTCCGGGCCACCGGCGGCATCACCAGGGCCAGGAGAAGGAGGCCGAGGGTCAGTCCGAGGAGCCCGAGAACGAAAAATGGCTCCTTGTAAAACGGACGGCGGATGCGGAGAAGGACGGCGAAGATCACGATCAGCGACAAGGCCGCGCCGACGAATTGCTGAACGGAGAAGTAAAGCTTCTGATGATAATTCTGTTCGGCGAAAACGCCCGAGGCGCTCGTGACCATGAGCAAGCCCAGGGCGATGAGGGCCAGGGTGACATAGAACATCGGCTTGTCGAAACCGTACCGGCGGAATGTTTCCATGGCCCTTACCTCTTCCTCCCCGCCGGCCGTCCGGCCAGGCGCCGGACTTCGCGCTTGAAGACCCGGCCGCGCTCCTCAAAGTCCCGGAACATGTCCCAGCTCGTGCACGCCGGGGCAAGAAGCACGACGTCGCCGGATGAAGCGGCCGCGGCCGCCGCCCGGACGACTTCGGGATACGTGCGGGCCTCAACCATGGGCACGATCCCGGCCAGGGCGGCCCGGATTTTTTCCTTGGCCGACCCGACGAGGACGATGCTTCTCACGCTTCGGCGGACGGCCCGCCGCAACGGATGGAAATCCGAACCCTTGTCCTTGCCGCCCAGGATGAGGACCACCGGCCGGGAGAAGCTGGCCAGGGCCTTCAGGGTCGCGTCCACGGTCGTGGCCTTGGAGTCGTTGATGAAGGACACGCCCCGGATCACGGCGACCGGTTCGAGGCGATGCTCGAGGCCGTGAAAGCCGCGGACCGAAGCCCGGATGCGGGACGGGGCGACGCCGCAGATCCGGGCGGCGGCGGCCGCGGCCAGGACGTTTTCCAGGTTGTGCCGCCCGGGGAGCTTGATCTCGGAAACCGGCAGGATGCGGTCTTCTTCTTTTCCGTCCCGGACGACGATCCACGAATCGCGGACGAACGCGCCGCGGCGAACCGGCCGCTTCGAGCTGAAACCATAAACGGCGGAAGCCGCTTCGCTTTTCCAGCCCCAGATCCGGGCGTCTTCCCGGTTGAGGACGGCCGCGTCTCCCGCCTTCTGCCCGAGGAGGTGCTTTTTCTTGGCCGCGGCGTAGCTTTCCATGTCGCCGTGCCAGTCGATGTGGTTTCCGGACAGGTTGAGAATCAGGGCCAGGGCGGCCCGGAAGTCATGGATGTATTCGAGCTGGAAGCTGGAGATTTCCGTGACGTAAAGGTGGTCCTCGCGGCTTTTATCCACGAACGAGATGAGCGGCGTGCCGATGTTGCCGGCGAGGAAGGCCTTCCGGCCGGCGTCCTTGAGAATGCGGTGTAGCAGGGTGGTGGTCGTCGATTTGCCGTTGGTCCCGGTGATGCCGATGACCGTTCCCTTCAGATACCGGGCGGCCAGCTCGATTTCCGACCAGACCGGGATGCCGCGGGCGGCCGCGGCCTCGAATTCGGGCAGGCGGGGCACGCCGGGGCTCGGGATGATGAGCTCCGCGCCGAGGAACGCGGCCAGGGTGTGGCCTCCGGCCTCGAGCTTCACTCCGCGGCGGACGAGGTCCCCGGCTTTGGAGCCGAGGGCTTCCCGCGGCTTGCTTTCGGTGACGGTCACTCTGGCGCCGCGGCGGAGGAGAAACTCCGCCGTCGCCTCGCCCGTCCGGGCCAGGCCGACCACCAGCACGTTCCGTCCCCGCAGGTCCATGTTTATCTCAATTTCAGGGTCGCCAGGGCGAAGAAAGCGAAAATGATGCCCAAGATCCAGAAACGGACGACGACCTTTTCCTCGGGCCAGCCGAGCAATTCAAAATGGTGATGGAGCGGAGCCATTTTGAAGATCCGCTTGCCCTTGGTCGCCTTGAAGTAGGAGACCTGGAGCAGGACCGACAGCGCCTCGAGGATGAAGACGCCGCCGACGGCCACCATCAGAAATTCCTGTTTGATGAGGATGGCGATGACGGCCAGCGTCGCCCCGAGCGACAGGGCGCCCACGTCGCCCATGTACAGCTGGGCCGGGTGGCTGTTGAACCAGAGAAAGCCGAGGCAGGCCCCGACCAGCGCCCCGCCGAAGACGGTCAGCTCGGCGGCCAGGGGAACGCGGGCGATCCACAGGAATTTCGAGAATCCGGCGTGGCCGACGATGTAGGTCAGAGCCGTCAGGGCCGCGGCGCTGATCAAGGTCAGGCCGATGGCCAGCCCGTCGAGGCCGTCGGCCAGGTTCACGGCGTTGGACGATGAGACGACGATAAAGGCGATCCAGGGAACGTAGATCCATCCGAGGTACGGAGCCCAATGCTTGAGGAAGGGAAAGAACAGGTGCAGATCGAAGTCGCCGTTGGCGCTGAGGGCCATGACCAGGAGGGCGAACGCTCCGGCCAGGAGGATCTGGAAGAGAAGCTTTCTCCGGGCGATCAGGCCGAGGGATTGCTTTTTCCGGATCTTGATGTAGTCGTCGAGGAAGCCGATCCCGCCGAAAACGATCATCGTCCCCATCGTCAGAAGGACATAAGCGTTGGTCAGGTCGCCCCAGAGGAGCGTCGGAACGAGGGTTGAGACAATGATCAGCAGGCCGCCCATCGTCGGCGTGCCTTGTTTGCTCAAATGGGCCGCCGGCCCGTCCGTCCGGACGTGCTGGCCGATCTGGAAGCGCCGCAGGCCGCGGATGAAGACCGGGCCGAAGACCATGGTCAGGAGAAGGGCCGTCGCTCCGGCCAGGGCGGTCCGGACGGTGATGTACCGCAGGAGGTTCAGGCTGAAAAAAGCATGAAACACGTCAGATCTCCTTGAGCGCGGCGGTCAGTCGTTCGACGATCCTCTCCATCCTGACGCCGCGGGATCCCTTGACCAGGACGAGATCGCCGGGGCTCAATATCTCCGGAAGCTTTTCCGCGGCTTCCTCGCTCGACGAAAAAGCGAAGATCCGGCTTTCCGGCAGGCCTTCCGCCTTTGCCCCTTCGGCGATCCAGCGCCCCCTCGGGCCGACGGCCGCAAGAACGTCCCACCCGAAGCGCCGGGCGAGCCGCCCGGCTTCGTCGTGGAACGACTGCTCTTCGGTTCCGAGCTCGAGCATATCTCCGAGGACGGCCACCCGCCGGGGAGCCGGAAGATGAATGTATCCCCCGAGGGCCATGGCCAGAGCCCGGGGATTCGAGTTGTAAGTGTCGTCGATCACGACGATTCCGCCCTCGAGCCGGATGATCCGGCCGCGCTTGGCCGCGGGGCCCAGTCCGGCCAGGGCCGGCTCCAGATCTTCCCAGGTCAGGCCGAACGCCCGGGCCACGCCGCAGGCGGCGAGGAGGTTGCTGACGTAACCTTCGGTGAGAAACGGCAGGCGAAGGAGGCGCGAAGTCCCCTCAAAATCCAGCCGGAACCGCAGCCCCTCGTAGCCGAGATATTCCAGGCCGGAAGCCCGCACATCGGCGTCCGGGGCGAAGCCGAAGGTGATGACGTTCTCCCCGGTCCGCCCGGCGAGCATTTTCCCCCACGGTTCGTCGGCGTTGAGGACGGCCGTGCCGCCGGGCTTGAGGCCGGCGATGATCTCGGCCTTGGCCTCGCCCACGGCATCCAACGTCTCCAGGAATTCCAGGTGGACGGGGGCGACGTTGGTCACGACGGCCACGTCCGGCGGAGCAATCTCGGCCAGCCGCCGGATTTCGCCCGGCCCGCTCATCCCCATTTCCAGGACGGCGATTTCGTCCTCCGGCCGGAGGCGGAGGATCGAGAGGGCGAGGCCGAGATGGTTGTTGAGGTTGGCTTCGGATTTGTGGACCCGGAAGGTCCGGCCGAGCAGGGCGGCGGTGAATTCCTTCGTGGTCGTCTTGCCGACGCTGCCGGTGATGCCGACGACCCGGGCCGAGCTTCGGGCCAGAACGGCTTTGGCCAGTTCCTGAAGCGCCGCGACAGAGTCCTGAACGCGGATGAGGACGAATGAAGGTGCGGGCGCGGCGGTCTCGCGGGAGACGACGGCCCCGGCGGCGCCGCGGGCGGCGGCCGCCCGGATGAATTCGTGGCCGTCCCGTTCGGCGATCACGGCGAAAAACAGTCCGCCCGGCTCGATCGTCCGGGAGTCGAGGCCGAACGAGTCGAAAACCGCCGCCCCGTCGCCGGAAACGAGCGTCCCGTCGGCGGCGGCGGCGATGTCGGCGGCGCGGAGTCGGGCCATGGTCATTTCGCTCCCATCGATTGGAGAATGTCCCGGGCGACCTCGACGTCGTTGAACACCGCCGTTTCGGTTCCGGTCGTCTGGGTCGTCTCGTGGCCTTTCCCGGCCAGGACGACGAAATCGCCTTTCCCGGCCAGGGCCAGAGCTTTGGCGATGGCCGCGCGGCGGTTGGGAACGATCTCGTAATTTTTCCCTCCGGCCGCCGTGATTCCCGCTTCGATCTCGGCGATGATTTTGGCCGGGGGCTCGGTTCTGGGATTGTCGTTCGTCAAAATGATCCAATCGGCGTTCCGGGCGGCCACCTCGCCCATCCGCGGGCGCTTGGCCCTGTCCCGGTCCCCGCCGGCCCCGAAAACCAGGATGATCTTTCCGGGCCGCAGATCGCGGACGGTTTCAAGCAGGCTTTGGAGCGAGGCGTCCGTGTGGGCGTAATCGACGATGACGTGGAAGCCGAGGGAATTTTCGACTTTTTCGAACCGGCCCGGAATCTGCCCGAGCTCGGCGATCCCTTCCTTGATGGCGGAGACGGGGACGCCCAGGGCCAGGGCCGCGGCGAACGCGGCCAGGAGGTTGGACAGGTTGTGCCGCCCGGCCAGGGAAGAGACCAGGTTCAGCTGCCCGCCGGGATACTTGACCAGGGCTTCGATCCCGGCCCCGCTGAATTTCGGCCGTTCGGCCCGGACCAGGGCCGCCGGCTCGAGGCCGTACGTGACCGTGGTCATCGGCAGCTCGGAGATGAGCCGCCGGCCCCAGGGGTCGTCCTGATTGACCACCGCGGTCCTTTTCTTCGTGTTGAGGAAGAAGAGCTTTTTTTTGGCCGCGAAATAATCTTCCATCGAATGATGGAAGTCGAGATGCTCGCCGGCGAGGTTGGTGAACACGGCGACGTCGAAGCCGATCCCGGCGACCCGCCGCAGCTCGAGCGAATGGGACGAGACTTCCATCACGCAGTGGGTGACGCCCCCGTCGACCATTTCCCGGAGCATCCGCTGGAGGTCGACCGATTCCGGCGTGGTCCGGGCGGCCTTGATTTCGAAGCCGGGCCGGCGGTGGGTGATCGTCCCGATGACGCCGACGGAAAGTCCCGCCCGCCGGAGGATGGATTCAAGGATGTAGGCGGTCGTCGTTTTCCCCTTCGTTCCGGTCAGGCCGACGATTTTCAGGCCGGACGACGGACGGCCGTAAAAATTGGCCGCGCACAGGGCCAGGGCTTCCCGGGGATCGAACACCCGGATCCAGGTCAGGTTCAGGCCTTCGGGCCGGGGACGGTCGGAGAGAACGGCCGCGGCTCCGCGGCGCGCGGCGTCGTCGAGGAATTCCATCCCGTCGCGCAAAGCCCCCTTCCAGGCGGCGAAGAGAAACCCGGGACGGACGTCGGCCGAGGAATAGGCCAGGCCGCTGATCTCCATGGACCGTTCGCCCTCGAACGAGACGACCGCCACGCCCTGGAGAATCTCGGAGAGGGTCATGGGCGTTCCTCCCGGGGAGGCGCCGAGGCCAGGATCGTCCGGTCCTCGCATTTGGGGAATATGCCGCGAAGGCGCAGGCCGTGAAGGGCGATTTGGCGGAAGACCGGTGCGGCCACCTGGCCGCCGTAATAGGCGTTGCGTTGCGGATCGTAAAGGACGACGGCGATGCCCAGGACCGGCTTGTCGGTGGGCGCGAAACCGATGAATGAAGCCGTATGGTGGGCGATGGAATATTTGCCGCCGGACCGATCGTAGATCTGGGACGTGCCGGTTTTCCCGGCGACCATGTATCCTTTCACGGCCGCGGCCGTGCCGGTACCGTCGAGAACGACGCGCTCCAGGATGTCGATGAGCTTTTCCGCCGTCTGGGCCGAAATCACCTGGACGGGCGCGGGTTCGCCTTGCCGGGGCTGCCACGGGCGGCCGTCCACCGACTTGATGATCCGCGGCGGGACGCGGACGCCGCGGTTGGCGATGATATTGACGGCTTGGAGAAGCTGAAGCGGCGTCACCGAGACTTCGTAGCCGACGGACATGGCGTCCAGCGACCGGCGGCTCCAGTCTTTCGGCGGATGAACGATGCCCGGGAGCTCGGCCGGGAGGTCGATCCCGGTTTTCGCCCCGAATCCGAAATCCCGGATGGTCTTATAAAGGAGGTCGCCGCCGACGCGGCGTCCGATCTGGATGGTCCCGATGTTTGAGGATTCGGCGATGACCTCGGCGAACGAGAGGACGCCCATGGGCTTGTGGTCGCGGATCGCCCCGCCGGCCACGGTGATCGCGTCGGCCGCGCAATTGAACGTCTCGTAGGTCGCGACCTTGCGGTATTCCAGGGCCGCCGAGGCGGTGACGATCTTGAACGTCGAACCGGGATCGATCTGGGCGCAGAACGCCCGCTCGTAGCGCGAGGCCGGATCCGACCGGCCGTACTGGTTCGGATCATAAGACGGAGCGCTGGCCATGGCCAGGATCTCGCCGGTCGCCGGATCGGAGACGATCACGGTCCCCCAGGCGGCGGCGTTGTCGGCGACGGCCTTCTCGATCTCGCGCTGGGCGACGTATTGGATCACGGCGTCGATGGTCAGGACGACGTCCTTGCCGCGCTCCGGGGCCTGGATCTGTTCGCTGCGATAGGGGCGGCGGTATGTGTCCCGATAAAGGATCCGCTTGCCTTCCTTGCCGCGGAGAGTGTCGTCGAACTGCATTTCCACGCCGCCCAGCCCCTTGTTGTCGATGTTGACGAATCCGAGGACGTGGGCGGCCAGAGGCCCCTGGGGATAGCTCCGAATCGGCTCATCCTGGGTGAAGATGCCGGGCAGGCGGAGGGCCTCCACCCGGGCGGCCGATTCCACGTCGATCTTCCTTTTGATCCAGATGAACGATTTTTTCTGTTGGAGCGAGGTTCGAATCGAGGCGACGGCGGTCTTGTCCAAGCCGAGAACCGGAACGAGCTTGTTGACCGGGGCCAGCCGTTCTTCCGGCGACTCGTCCGGCGCCGGCGTGTAAAACACCGATTTCTGGGTGACCATCTGGGCCAGGACCGTTCCGTTGCGGTCGAAGATCGTCCCCCGGTCCGGGCTGATCTTCGCTTCGGCCTGGTTCTGGGCGGCGATCTGGCCGCGGGATTGGGCGTGGCGGAAAATCTGGAGATGAACGAGACGGATGACGATGGCCGAGGCCCAGAGGATCATGATCGCCAGGACGACGCGGGTCCGGATGCGGGCCGTCTTGCGGACGGAATCGTTGCCGGCGGAGGGGAGGATGAGGTTCATCGTCCGTCCTCATAGATGATCTGGTCTTCCCGCGGATCGGCTAGGCCGAGCCGCTCGCGGGCCGTCCGCTCGACCCGGTCGAGCGCAAGCAGCGCGGCTTTCTCGGCCTGAAGGCGCCGGACCTGGGTTTGGAGCTCCCGGCGCTCCTTCTCCGCGAGGTTGGACTCGTAACCCAGGCTGACGATCTCGGCGATCTGCCAGAGGTAGAAGGAGAGGATGAGGACCACGACCAGGGTCGTCCCCGCGGCGAGGAACATCTGGCGGCGGGTGAACTTTTTATGAACCATGGGCGTGCCTGCGAAGGACCCGGAGCTTGGCCGAACGGGAGCGGGAATTGCGCGACGCTTCCTCCTCGGACGGAAGGACGGGATGCTTGGTCAGAAGATCGAAGGCGGCCGGCCCCTGTTCGGGCCGGGCCAGCCGGGCGAAGGTGTGCTTGACGATGCGGTCTTCGAGCGAATGGAAGGCGATGACCGCCAGACGCCCGTCTTCGGGGAGGCGGCCGGCAACGGTCTCCAGGAAATTCTCCAGTCCGGCCAATTCCTCGTTGACCTCGATGCGGAGGGCCTGGAAGACCTTGGCCGCCGGGTGGATTTTCCCTTTCTGCGGGATCCACCGGCAGACCTCTTCGACGATCGTCCGGAGCTGGACCGTGCTTTCGATTTTCGTCATCCGCCGGCGGGAGGCGATCGTCCGGGCCAGCTTGGCCGCCGGTTTCAGCTCGCCGTAATTGCGGAAAATCTCCGCCAGCTTCGGCTCGGGGTATTTGTCGATGATCCGGGCGGCGTCCAGGTGCTGGCGGCGGTCCATCCGCATGTCCAGGGGGCCGTCCAGCTGATGGCTGAAGCCGCGGCCGGGGTCGTCCAATTGGAAAGAGGACATCCCGAGGTCGAGGAGGATTCCGCGGACGGACGGCCAGTCGATTTCGACTTCGGTCATCCGTCGGAAATCGGCGTGGTAGAGCTCGATCCGGTTTTCATAAGGGCTGAGGCGCCGCTGGGCTTCGGTCAGGGCGGCCTCGTCGCGGTCGAAGCCGATCAGGCGGGCGGCGGGATTGCGCTTGAGAAGCTCGCGGGAATGACCGGCCAGGCCGAGGGTTCCGTCGATGTAGACGCCGGGACGGCCCGCGTCCAACAGGTTCAGGGCTTCTTCGAGCAGAACCGGGATATGATCACGGGTGATCATGGCCCTTTCCTGCCCGTTATGACCTCGGCGATCTTCTTGAAGTCGTCGCGGGTGAGCGGCTTCTTCTGAAGCTTTTCGTCGAGCCGCCGGGTGTCCCAGACCTCGAGATGGTTGTTGAGGCCGATGACGACAACCTCGGCGTCGAGGCCGGCCAGAGCACGAAGATCGGGGCTGATCAGAACCCGGCCCTTGGCGTCCAGTTCGCTCTGAACGCCGAAGGTGTTGGCCCGGCGCATGTAATCTTCGACGTCGGGGTCCAGGTAGAGATTGCCGCTTTCCGTCGTGCCGGTCATGGCCAGCCAAACGGGCAGGGGGAAGATCTTGATCGTGGAGTTCTCCAGAGAGGTGATGAAAAACTCCAGGCCGTAGCGCTCCTCAAGCGCCGTCCGGAATTTTTCTGGCACCTTGAGCCGCCCGCTCTTGTCGAGCTTGGCGCGGTAACTTCCGATCAGCAGGTTTCCCATTTTGTCCCGTTTTGTCCCATTTTCGAGTCAAATATAGAAGAGTCAGATGCGTTTGTCAAGCAAAATCAGCATTTTTTAGCAAAAATTCCCCGCTTCAATCTGGCATTAAGACATTGATATTAAATAAATTAACTTTCAATGGGTCAAAAAACGGGAAATAAGTACAATTTTGCCCCGTTTTGGGGACGATTTTGAGGGCAAACGAGGCCTCCGTCGACCGGGTTGTTCCCGCGTGTTTTTCAGAGCTGATCAGCAAAGAGCCCGCATTATTTTGACATGACGAAGAAAATCGATGCCAACCTCATGCTTGCCGCGGACACGCGGCAAGCGAGCTGCTGAAATTCTTGACAGCCGGGAAGGCGTGTGGAATAGTGTTTCGTTCTGTGCGGCGCGAAAGCCGCGTCCGAGGAGTTATCCGGTCCGATGAAGATAAAGGCGAAGAAATTATTTAAAAAAATCCGCTGGGTTTTGATCCCGGCTTTGATCGCGGGGGTCGTCTGGCTGGCGATCGTTAAATTTGAATTTTCCAAGCCGGTCCTTCTCCTTCCCGGAGAAAAAACGGTCTTGGGCCGGACATTGACTCTTCAAGCTTTCGATCGCGGGACCGGATTGGCGGAGGTCCGCGTCGAAGCCGAGCAGGCCGGCCGGACGATCGAGCTGTTCTCCGAAAAATTCTCCCGCCCTCTCCCGACATTTGAGAAAACGCTGGCTTTCCGCCCCATTCCGGCGGGACTCGTCGACGGGGAGCTTCTCCTCCGGATCACGGCCAGGGATCGTTCCTGGAAGGGGGGGAACCGGGCCGTCCTGGAAAAGAAGATGATCCTCGACTCGCGGCCGCCCCGGATGACGTTTCTCGGTCCGGCCCGCCCCGTGAATTCCGGCGGAACCGGCGTGGCCGAATATACGCTCGACGAGGAGACGACGCTTTCCGGCGTGCAGGTCGGCGGCGCGTTTTTTCCCGGAGTCCCTGAAGACGGAAACCGCTTCATCGTTTATTATGCCGTGCCGCAAAGCTCCCCGACGGGGATCCCGTTGATCGGCGTGGCCGAAGACCCGGCCGGGAACCGGACGAACGCCTCTTTCCGGCCGGCCATCCGAACGGCCAAGGTCCGGAAAGACACGATCTCCCTCTCCGACAAATATTTCGCCGACGTCATTCCATATTTTAAAAACCTCGATCCTTCCCTCCAGGGAACGGATCTCGAGGTTTTTCTGACCGTCAACCGCGTCCAGCGGGCCGCGGATTTCGAGAAGGTCAAGGCCGCTTGCCGGGAGTCGGCGCCGAAAGCCCTCTGGTCGGGTGCGTTCCTCCGCCTTCCCGGGTCGAAAACCATGGCTGGATTCGGCGACCACCGGAGATACGCCTATAAGGGCAAGGAGATCGACAACCAAATCCATCTCGGCGTGGACCTGGCCTCGGTCAAGGAAAGCCCGGTTCCCGCGGCCAACGCCGGGCGCGTCGTTTTCGCCGGGCCGCTGGGCATCTACGGCCTGACCGTCATGCTCGATCACGGCCTCGGCTTGTTCAGCATGTACAGCCACCTCAGCCGGATCGATCTGGCCGCCTCCAAAGACGTGGCCAAGGGGGAAATCCTCGGCCGCTCCGGTTCGACCGGGATGGCCGGCGGCGACCATCTCCATTACGCCATGCTCGTCCGCGGCGTCTTCGTCAATCCGGCCGAATGGTGGGACGCGCACTGGATTCGCGACAACATCGAGAATAGAATGAAATGAACGGCGCGACCGTCATGACAAACGTTCAACCTATCGGCGTCTTCGATTCGGGATACGGCGGCCTGACCGTCTTTCGGGAAATCGCCGCCCTTCTGCCGGAATATGATTTTCTGTATCTGGGCGACAACGCCCGCACGCCCTACGGGACCCGCTCATTTGAAACGGTTTATCATTTCACCAGGGACGCCGTGCGTTGGCTGTTCGCCCGCGAGTGCCGCCTGGTCATCCTGGCCTGCAACACCGCCTCGGCCAAGGCCCTCCGGACGATCCAGCAGAAAGACCTCCCGGTGCTCGCCCCGGAGCGGCGGGTTCTCGGCGTGATCCGGCCGGTGGCCGAGCGGATCGGGGCCTATTCCAAAACCGGGCATGTCGGCTTGTTTGCGACCGCGGGGACCGTCCGGTCCGAGTCCTATCTGATCGAGATCGGAAAAGCGTTTCCTTCGTTGACCGTCATCCAGGAGGCCTGCCCACTCTGGGTTCCGCTGATCGAAAATAACGAGCTCACCGGACCGGGGACGGAGCATTTCGTCCGCCGCCACGTCGAGCGGTTGCTCGGCCGCGACCCGGCCGTCGACGCCATCATCCTCGGCTGCACCCACTATCCGCTGCTTTCGGCGATGATCGCCCGATTCCTTCCGGCTGAAATCGCCCTCGTCTCCCAGGGCCCGATCGTCGCCTCGGCCCTGGCCGATTATCTCCGGCGCCATCCCGAAATCGCCGGCGCCTGCTCGAAAGGCGGGCGGCGGGAATTTTTCACGACGGACGATCCCGAAGGCTTCAACCGCCTGGCGACGCTGTTTTACGGCTCGAGCGTCCGCTCGGAAAAAACCGATCTTTGATCTCATTTTTGCTTCATCATTTGTGTCCGATTCCGGAAAGATGTAGTATTTCACCTTTAAAACGCACTCTTAATCGCGAGGTGCATATGAGACATCCGCGTCGGTTCCTTCCTCTGATCGTTCTCTTCCTTCTCTCCGCGAACCTGTCCGCGCAATCCCCGTCTTTCGACCGGTACCATTCCCCGGCCGAGCTGAACGCCGCGTTCCGGGGAATCGCCCAGGCCAACGCCGCCTTCGCCAAAATCCACGTCCTGGCCAAAAGCCCCGGAGGCGCCGAAGTCCTGCTTCTCGAAATCGGGCCCGAGACCGGCAAAGCGGAAAAATCGCTGCCGGCGGTCTTGGTCGGGGCCGGCTTCGACGGCCTCGCGCCGATCTCCGGAGAGGCCGCCCTTTACCTGGCCAAGCAGCTCGTGGAAAAGCCCGATGTCCGCAAGGACCTGACCTGGTACGTGATCGGGTGCGCCAATCCCGACGCGGCCGCGCGTTTTTTCAGCAAACCGCTCTTCGCCGATTCGCGGAACGCTTCGCCGGTCAACGACGATCTTGACGACGCCGTCGACGAGGACGGCCCCGAGGATCTCAACGGCGACGGATTCATCACGATGATGCGGGTCGCGGATCCCGAAGGCGCCTGGATGCCGGTTCCCGGCCAACCCCGCCTCATGAAGCGGGCCGACGGGATCAAGGGCGAGAAGGGCGTCTATAAGCTCCTCCCCGAAGGGCTGGACGACGACAAGGACGGCGAATTCAACGAGGATGCCGCCGGCGGTGCGAACATCGGCGTCCAGTTTCCCCACCTCTTCCCGTATTTCAAGCCGGGGTCTGGCCTGTGGCCGGGAAGCGAGCCGGAGAGCTTCGCCATCCTCAAGTTCGTCAACGAACACAAGGAAATCGGCCTGTCCTTCGTCTTCGGCCGGACGAATTTCTGCCTCAATCCGCCGCGAGGCGGGCGGCGCGGCGACGTGAACATGAACGAGCTGCGCATTCCGAAGGACATGGCCGGGTTTCTCGGCGCCGATCCGGACAAGGTCTACACCATGGCCGAGGTCATGGAGCTGGCCAAGCCGTTCGTCCCGGAGGGCATGACCGTCGATGAAGCGATGGTCGCCAGCTTTCTCGGCCTGGGCGCGGCGGTCAACCCCCTGCCGGACGACCTGAAGTTTTACAAAGAGCTTTCGGACAAGTACAAAGAATTTCTTAAAACGAATAAATTGGACGGAAAACGGCTTGACCCCCCGGCCGATAAAGACGGGTCGTTCGAGCTTTACGCCTACTACCAGCTCGGCGTTCCGGCCTTCGCCCTGGACTTCTGGACCCTCCCGGAAGTGAAGGAGGAGAAGAAGGAGGCGGATCTTACGCCCGAGAAGCTCGAAAAGATGACCAACGAGGAATTCATCGCCCTGGGCGAGGAAAAGATCGACGCCTTTTTGAAAAGCTCCGGAGCTCCTCCCGAGTTCAAAGCCAAGCAGCTGATCGAGGGCCTCAAGGGCGGCCAGATGACGACCAAGCAGATGGCCGAGATGATGAAGCAGATGCCCAAGCCCCCGTCCGAGGAGGGGATCGACCCGGCGGAAAAGGCCTTGCTGGCCTGGAGCGACAAGGAGCTTCAAGGGAAGGGATTCGTCGAATGGAAGCCGTTCAAACATCCGACGCTCGGCGACGTGGAAATCGGCGGGGCCGTCCCCTTTGCCGAGACGACGCCGCCGCCGGCGATGATCGAGCCGCTGCTCGCCGGCCAGGTCCCCTGGGTGTTCGAAATCGCTTCGCGCATGGCCCGCATCAAGATGGGACCGGTGAAAGCGACGGCTCTCGGCGGCGGGCTTTTCGAGATTGAAGCCTGGATCGAGGATGCCGGATATCTTCCGTATCCGACGGCCATGGGCCGGCGGAACACCCGGATCGCGCCGGTGCTGGTGACCCTGGAGGGCAAGGGCCTCCAGTTCATTGAGGGCAAGCCGCGAAGCTCCGTCCCGTCCCTCGAAGGCTTCGGGCGGCAGAAGGTCCGCTGGATCTTGCGGGCCGAAAAGCCCGGAAAAATCGAGATCAAAGCCGCCGCCCGGAACGCCTGGGGCGGAACGGCGACGATCGACCTGGGAGGTGTGAAATGAAACGCCCGGCCCGCCTGGCTGCGCTCGTTCTGGTCCTGTTCCTCTTCGCCCCGGTTTCGGCCGAGGTTTCCAAAGTCACCGTCCCCCTGCGGTTCGACCATTATTACCCGCTGGCCGAAGTCTATGAGGCCGTGAAGGCCCTTCACGAAGCGTACCCGGCCCTGACGACCGTCGAGGAAGTCGGCCGGAGCGAGGAGAACCGGCCGATTCTGGCCGTCACCGTCAATAATCCGAAAACCGGCCCGGCCCTCTCCAAGCCGGGCGTTTACGTGGACGGCAACATGCACGGCAACGAGATCCAGGGCGGGGAAATCTGCCTCTACCTGCTCGATTACCTGCTGGGGCGTTACGGGAAAAACCCGGACATCACCGCCCTCGTGGATAAAAATTGCTTCTATGTCGTTCCCGTCGTCAACGTCGACGGCCGCTACCACTTCATGGCCGATCCGAACAATTCCAGCTCCAACCGCGGCCTCCGCATCCCGATCGACGACGACCGCGACGGCCTCCTGGACGAAGACGGGCCCGACGACCTCGACGGCGACGGCAACATCACCCAGATGCGGCGTCGTGATCCCTTTGGGCGGTTCAAGACGAATCCCGACGATCCCCGATTGATGCTTCCCGTCAAACCGGGGGAAAAGGGCGAATGGACGATCCTCGGCGAGGAAGGCCTCGACAACGACGGCGACGGGGAGATCAACGAGGACGGCGAGGGCTACGTCGATCCCAACCGCCAGTGGAGCTACGACTGGGCTCCGGCCTATGTGGAAAGCGGCTCCGGCGAATATCCCTTCCAGGGCGTCGGGTTGAAGAGCCTGGCCCTGTGGACGACGACCAAAACGAACATCTGCGTCGGCTGGTCGTTCCATAATTTCGGCGGGATGTATCTCCGCGGTCCGGCCCGTCAGGGGCTCGGCGAGTATCCCCCCCAGGACGTCGCGGTTTATGATTATCTGGGCCAACAGGCCGAACGGATCACTCCCGGATACAAATACATGCTCAGCTGGCGGGATCTCTACACGACGTACGGCGACTCGGTCGAATGGCTGGTCCGTTATCTGGGCGCTTATGCCTATTGCGGCGAGGTGTTCCAGTCGCAGGCGGAGACCTTCAAAACGAAGGAGGAAACCGAAAAAACGACTCCCCGCGGAGAAGTGGAACAGATGCTGCGCGGCGACATGTCCAAGGCCCTCGAGCGGATCAAATACAGCGACAACCTGACCCACGGCGAGCTTTATAAAAACTGGGCCCCGTTCAAGCACCCCGTTTACGGCGATATCGAGATCGGCGGCTGGGCCAAGATGAGCAGCCGGCTATCGGCGCCGTTCATGATTCCCGACCTCGTCCATCGCAACGCCATGGCCGTTCTCTTTTCGGCGGAAAACACGCCCGAGGTGACGCTGGACGTCGAGGTGAAGAAGATCGACGGGGATTTATATCGCGTCCGCACCCGCCTGGCCAACGCCAAGGCCATCCCGTCCATGAGCGGCCAGGCTCAGCGCGACCGGCTCTATCCCTTGGATCAGCTGACCGTGACCGGGGCGAAAGCCCGCGTCCTGGCCGGGGGACCGCTTCTCGACCGGGACCTGGACCGGGTGAGCTACAAGAAATATCGGCCCGAGATCCAATTTTTAACCGTGCCGGGATTCGGCAAGGCCGAGCACCAGTTCCTGGTCGAAGGCCGCGGCGAGATCACGGTCAAGTATGTTTCCCGGCATGCCGGGATACTGGAAAAAAAAATCAGCTTTTGATTAGAATGCAAGAGAGTAAATAAGGACGGTTCGCTTCATGTTCCGGATGGCTCTGCTCGACTTGATCCAGGGGACGCGGATCGATTCCACCAGCCGCAGATTCGCCGCGAAGCTGGCCTGGGACCGGTCCCGGATCGAGGCCTATCAGAACGAGCGGCTGGCCCGCCTGATCCGTCATGCCTATCGCAATGTTCCCTATTATTGGAAGATCATGCGCGAGCGGAACATCTCTCCCGAGCAGATCGCCACGGTCGCCGATCTTCCGCGGCTGCCCGTCCTGGAGCGGGAGGCGCTGCGCCGCGAGGGCGCGAATCTCCGGGCGACGAACGTTCCCAATTCCAAGGTGCGGTCCGATCTGACGAGCGGATCGACCGGCACGCCCGTCGCCTTCACCTACGACGCCCTCGGATACAGCGCGGGCATCGCCGCCGGGGATATGCTCCGGGGCTTATCCGGTTGGAGGCCGGGAAGCGACAACATCCTGATCGGCGGCGATCCGTCGGCCCGGGGGAGGTGGGACCGGCGGAATTCGGGGGAGATCAATTTCCTGGCCCGGCAGATTTCCTTTGCCGCGCCGCGCCCGGATGATCCCGACAAGATCGCCGCCCTGGTCGAACGGATCGCCGCCCTGGACCCCGTGTCGATCGAGGGGCCGCCGGCCGTCATTCACGCCCTGGCCCGGCATGTCCAGGGCCGGGGGCTGATCCTCAACAAGCTCCTCCGCGTCTTCACGACCGGAGAGATCCTCGGAACCCGGGAAAAGCAGGATATCGAAATCGCCCTTGCCCCGGTCTCGGACATCTACGGCTGCGCCGAGATGTTCGCCCTCGCCGTCCGTCCGGTCCGCGAGGACCATTTTTACGTCTGCGATCCGCACGTCATCGTCGAAACGGAGGAGGCGAGCGTTCCGGGGATGAAGGACCTGATCGTCACCAACCTCGACAACCGGGCCCAGCCGCTGATCCGGTACCGGGTCGGGGATCTGATCGACGGCCTTCAGCCGCCGGAAAAGGACGCCCGTTTCCCTTTCACGACGTTCCGCCGGATCGTGGGCCGCAACGCCGAGATCGTCCGGCTCCCCAACGGCCTCAGCCTCCATCCCATCCAGGCCTTCGGGGGCATGCTTTTCCGCCAGTATCCGTCCATCACCCGCCACCGCGTCGTGTGGAACGGGACCACCTTGACGTTCGCTTTCGAAACGGCCGGTCCTCTGCCCCGGGCGGAGCTGGAACGGCAGCTGGCCGAATGGATCAAGCCTTACGACGTGGCGTACATCGTCGAGTACACGGCGAGAATGGAGCCCTGGATCGGCGGGAAACGCGGCGTCTTCGAGATCGTCAACCGCGGCTCGCGGGCTTGATTCGGCGGCGGGCCCGGCGTTCCCTTCTTTTCCAGGCGAAATAATCCTTCAGGATCTTTTCGTGGTCGAAGGCCAGGGGCACGTCGATTTCCCGTTCGGCGCGGATCCTGAGGTCTTTGGCGTCGTCGGCCGCCCTGGGCGTTCCCCGGCCCCGGGCGACGAAGACCGTCGAAATGGTATGGCGGCGGGGATCGCGGGCCGGATCGGAATACGTCCCGAGCTGGCCGACGAGGCGGACGCGGAGGGACGTTTCCTCCAGGGCTTCCCGGACGGCGGCCGCTTCGAGCGATTCGCCGTAATCGACGAAGCCGCCCGGAAGAGCCCAGCCCGGCGGCGGGTTTTTCCTCTCGATCAGGACGATGCCCTCGCGGCCGCGCGCGTCGCGGATTTCGATGATGATGTCCACGGTCGGGATCGGGTTCCGGTATCGGCGGTGCGTTCGGCGAATGGCCATAGAGGTATTCTAGTAAAAAATTCCAAATTTGGGCATCCCTCTCTTCGGTTGCGCTCACGGATTCGTCAAGACGATACGCATCGCTGCCGAGAGAAGGATGCCCAAATTATTGGTCGGTTCTATGTTTTGGTCTTTGCATGTGGAATGCCTCCCGAAATGGACGGCCTGTCCGCGAAAAAGGACATCCAAGGCCAGGATTCGGGGCATTTTCGCCTGTAAGTCATTGGCATGATTATTGCTGCAGTAATGGCAGAAAGAATCCGCAGGGAGGCAAAAAATGCAGATGAAAAAGCGGGCGGTGCTCTGGGGGGCTTTATTCATCGCGGTTTTTGCGGCGAACATTCTGGCGGCGTCCGACGGCTATTCCATCATCGGCAAAAAGACTGATTTTTACTTCGGTCACGTGTCTTTTGTCGAGGAAGCGGAGGGGCCTTCGCCCTACATTGTCCGGGATGGAGATGTCAGGCAGGTCCCGGCCGTTCTCAATCTTCCCTTGATCCCGGGAGATACCATCGTCGCTCCGGGTCCCGGCCGCCTCGAGCTTCAATTCGACAACGGAACGATCCTCCGCCTGGACGCGGGGACCGAGATGAACATCGAAACCGTTCTGGCCGAATCCCTGTCCACCTCGAACAAAATGACAAACCTGGTCCTCCGCAAAGGCCGGGTCTACGTGATGTTCAAGGAATATTCGCCCCGGGAGATCTTTCAGTTTCTCCTCCCGACGGCCGCCGTCCGGCTGCGCCATCAATCCGTTGCCGTTCTTGAAGTCGGAGAAAAACAAGCCGCCGATGTCCGTGTCCGTCTTGGAAAAGCGGAGATGCTCTACGGACCGGACGCAAAAAAGCTCAAGAAACAGTCCGTCTTCAAGGGCGAGAGGATAACCATCGGGGCGGACCATCGCTACGCCCTGCAGCCGTATTCGGAAGAAATCCCGTTCGAAACCTGGAACGTCGCCCAGAACGCGGAATTTGAAAAAACGCACAAGGGCCTGAGCATGCTTCCCAAGGCCGTCCGGAGGTGGCCGGCGGCCGTTCAATATTTCGCCGAGAAATACGCCGATCTCTTCGGCGAATGGTTCTACGATGATTATCTCGGCTACGTCTGGCGCCCGGCCGACAACGATCATCCGTTCGGTTATGGGGCTGGTTTGGGTTCCTATAGCTGGAAACCCTATTATGCCGGCCATTGGGCGAGCCTCGCGGGACAGATGTTCTGGGTGGCCGACGAGCCCTGGGGCTGGATTCCTTATCATCTCGGCGTCTGGCACTGGACTCCCAAGTTCGGCTGGATCTGGGTGCCGGGCTCGGTCTTCGCCCCGGCCTGGGTGGACTGGTATTACGGGAATGCCTATTTCGCCTGGTCACCGGCCTGGCTCACGAATTGGATGGACAGCGCGACTTGGCAGTATTACGACAACCATGGGAATCCGATCCACAGAGGCCGGCAGACCATCGGCACGGTCTCAAAGGATCAGCTGGCCCAACCGAACAAACCGGCGGTTCAAATGCCCCGCGAGTACAAAGGGATCATTAAAAACCTGGAGGCGGGGCTTGCCCGTCGGGATCCCGCCCTGCTGGCTTCTTTTCGGATGATGCGGGAAGCCGGTGTCGCCGTCCCCGCGGACCGTTTATACGCCGCTCGAATTGCGGATCACGCCGTTGCGATTCCATCGGGAAAAAGCCTTTCACCCGTAACGTCCGCGGCGATCGCCCGTCGGACGGGTGATCCGGTCCGGACCCAGAGCGCGGGGCCCGTTCCGGCTCCGCGGACGATGCCGCCGGCCCCCGTTTCGACGGTTCGTTCACCGGCGATCCCGGCGGCCCAAGCACCCCTCCAGGGACCGGCCTTCCGGATTCATGATTGGAATCCCGATGTCCGGCTGGCCGTCCGCTACGGTTTTTCCGTCAGATACAACAGCCAGTCGAACCTCGTCTACAGCCCCGAGTTGCGGATGCGGTCGGGGGACCGGTGGCTGGGCGGCGAGATGTCCGGCAACGGATTCTCGAATTTCATGGATATCGGCGGGACATCGGGAAACACCGGAACGAGCTTTTCAAACAGCCGGATCTATTCCAACACCTCGCCGGCCGGCGGCCATACGGGCGGCAGCGGAAGCGGCGGCGGCGGAGCCGAAAAGAAATGACATTCCTCGGATATAAAAAAATATGACCGGGGACAAGTCATTAGCCCTATCGAAATAAATTTTATAGCTATCCCTCTTGCGGCGGCGAGGCGTATCGCTTCGACGATCCCCGTTCGGTGGAGAGGGGACCCGCGCAGCGGGGGGAACCGTCCGAACCGGTTCCCGGGGCCCGGGGAGCAAGAAGCGATGCGCTGAGCAATACCGGCGAGAGGGATAAACTGAAATATATTCTTTGATAGGGCTAAAGACTTGTCACGGCCCGTTTAAATAATCGCGACGGAAATTCAAGGGCGGCTTGCAGGCCGGCCGCCGCGGCCCGGAAGCTTTTTATCCATTTCGCCGGCAGCGGCTCGACCGGCATGAACTTGGCCGAAAGCGGATTGAGATACGAACCGAACCTCTTGATCCGGTAATCCAGGTGCGGCCCGGTCGATTCGCCCGAGGAGCCGACTTTCCCGATGCGTTCCCCGCCTTCGACCCGCTGGCCCTTGCGGACCAGGATCGACGAAAGGTGCATGTAGATCGTCTCGTACCCGTTTTTATGCGTCAGACGGATCATCCGGCCCGCGCCGCCGTTCCAGCCCGCTCCGGCGACGACCCCGTCGGCCGTGGCGTACACGGACGTGCCGACCGGAGCCGCGTAATCGACGCCGTAGTGGGCCCGGTAGACCTTCCGGATCGGATGGAGGCGGCTGGATGAAAAGCGAGAGGTGATCCGGTAGCTCTGAAGCGGAGATTTGAGGAACTCCTTGCGGAGAGAGCGGCCGTCGGAGTGATAATAGCCGGCTTTCGTTTTTCCGGCTTCTTCAAAGGAGTAGCGATAGGCCTCGATCCGGCGGCCGTCGTTCCAGAATTCGGCGGCCAGGATGTCGCCGTAGCGTTGAAAGCGGCCGTCGAGAAATTTCTTCTCGACGAGAATCCGGAACGCGTCGCCGGTCCGCAGGCCGGCGTAGAAATCGACGTCCCAGCCGAAGACCTGCTCCAGGGCGATGGCCAGCTCGGCCTCTTCGCCCCGGGCGAGAAGGGCGCCATAGAGATGTTCGGTGATCGTCCCGTCGACGTAGGCCGTCCGGACTTCGAACGGATAGCTTTTCTTCTCCGCCAGATACGCCGACCCCTTCCGGGTCACCAGAAGGAACTGGTTTTCGTCGAGGGGGTAATCAAACGATTGAAAATCCCCGGCCGGGCTATAGGTGATTTTCATCGTCCGGCCGGAGACGATTTTCGCCGGATTGAAGACCGGCCGGATCTGCTTGACCAGCCGGTCGATTTCGGCGGGCGGGAGGCCGTGGCTTTCGAGGATCTCCGAGAGCGTTTCTCCGGGGAGGATGGCGTCCTCGACGATTTTCGGGGCGGGCGCGGGGCGAAGGACGGCTTCCGCCGGGGCGGGGAGGGCGGCCGCCGGCCCCTTCGCCCGCGTCGCGACCATGCGGACCGCCAGGAAAACGAGGACGATGAGGATCAGGGGAACGGCGGCGAAGGCGACTATGGAGAATAGGCCCCGGGCCCTGATCTTTTTTCGAAGACGAGGGGCGGAGCCGGGACCCGGGCGGCCCGGGCCGGAAAGCGGCGCCGTGTAGATCTCCTGTTTGAAAGGCGGGCGCCGCCGACGCTTCATGTCACCTCATCGATTCTCATTCCGTATAACGTAAGCGCTCGGCCGAAGGTTTCACCCGCTCACCGGTCGGCCCAGGCGATGGCGGCCAGGAAAGAGACCTTGGCGATGTCGCCCATGATCGCCGGATTGATCCGGTAGATCGTATCGCCGGTTTCGTGATAGGCCAGGTGCGGGCCGTTGGAGCCGACCGAGGCGGCCGTGATGCCCTTCTCCATGAACGGGGCGAAGTCCGAGCCGCGGACGCCGGCCGGGCCGCGCATGACCATCAAGCCGCGCAGGATCCCGACATGCTTGTCGGCTTCGAGAAAGACGTTTTTCAGCTTCTCGTCGGTGACTCCGCCCCAGGCGCCGTCGCCTTCGCCGGTCATGTCATAGTTGAACATGGCGTCGATTTTCGAGAACAGGGCCGGCGGGTGTTCGGCGTAATGCGTCGAGCCTTTCAAGCCCTGTTCCTCGCCGCCGAACAGGACGAACGCCACGGACCGCCGGGGCTTCTTTTTCAGTCCGGCGAACGCCCGGGCGATTTCCATGACCGTGGCGCTGCCGCTGGCGTTGTCGTTGGCCCCCGGATAGAGGAAGCCCAGATGGCGGCCGTCGTGATCGAAATGCCCGCCGATGACGATGACCTCCTTGCGGAGGGCCGGATCGGATCCTTCGACATAGCCGGCGACGTTATAGCCGACCCCTTCGGGATGGTGCTCGGAGACGGCGGCATAGCGGATTTTCGTCTTCAGGTCGAAGCTGATCGGCCGCTTGAAGGCCGTCAGGGCCTTTTTCAGGTCGGCGCTCGAGCTCTTCACTTCGGCGAGGATAAGGTCGGCGGCTTTCTCGCTGATCTCGGAGGGGAGAAAACCCGCCAGCCAATCGCCGTTGGGATTGGAGCTGGGCGTCGGATAAATGTAGACCAAGCCGAGGGCGCCCTTGGCCAGGGCGGTTTGCATCCGGGTCCGGTGCTCGTCGTAATGCTCGAACCGGCGGTCTTCCCGGTCGGGCTGGCCGCGGAAGCAAACGACGAACTTGCCTTTGACCTCCAGGCCGGCGTAATCGTCATAATTCAGCTCGGGCGCCGAGATGCCCCAACCGGCAAAAACAAGCTCCGCTTCGGCCATCCCCGAATCGGTATAGAGAAGCGGGAGGAAATCCACGTTCGGCTGGAGCTTGGTTTCGGTCTTGCCGCCGGGCGCGATCAGAGTCATTTCGGCCGATTTGACGATGGTGTAAGGCGAGGGATAGGGAAGCAGGTAGCCGGCTTTCGGATCGACGGGTTTAAGGCCCCAGGATTTGAACAGGCCGGCGGCCCAGCGGGCGGCGGCCGTGTAACCTTCGTCGCCCGTGAACCGGCCGGCGAATTCCGGCGCGGCCAGCTTATCGACGGTGCGATACGCTTCGATTCCGCTGATCCCGGCCAGGGCTTTGGCCGTCGCGGGATCGAGCCGGGGTTTATCCTGGGCGGCGGCCGCGGCCGCGAGAGCGAGGACCAAAACGGCGCAGAGGGTTCGGCGGACGGATTTCATTTCGGGCTCCTTTTTTCTTTTTTCAAGCGGCGCTTGCGCTCGATTTCGGCCCGGACGGCCTTGTGGAGCACCAGCGCGTAATAAACGCCCATGATTCCGAGGATCACGAGGCCGCGGTTGGTTTCGCCCCGGGCGCAGAGGACGATGCCGTACCCGATCAGGCCGGCGAACAGGCCGAGATGGAGAAGGGCAACGATCGTCCCGCCCATGCGGAAAGTTCCGGCGCGGCGGTTATTTCGCTTCCGCCCGGCGGACGGAAACGATGATCACCGGCTCGCGCGGGACGTCGTCGTAGCCCTTTTGAGTCGAGGTGGGCACCGCGGCGATGGCGTCCACGACGTCCAGCCCGGCGACGACCTTGCCGAAGACGCAGTATTTCATCCGGTCCAGGCTGAAGTTGTCGGCGTGATTGATGTAGAACTGGCACGTCGCGCTGTCGAGGGCCTCCATCCGGGCCATGGCGATGGACCCCCGGGCGTTGATCAACCCGTTGCCGGATTCGTTTTTGATGGGAGCTTTGCTGATTTTTTCGGCCAGGTCGGGGCGCATCCCGCCGCCCTGGATCATGAAGCCCTTGATGACCCGATGAAAGATCAGGCCGTCGTAGAATTTGGAATCGACGTAGGCCAGGAAATTGGCGACCGTGATCGGGGCTTTGTCCGGATAGAGCTCAAGGGTGATGTCGCCCTTGCTCGTCTTCATCACGACCGTCACCGGCCCGGCGGGCGCGGCGGCGGCGGAGCCGAGAGCGACGGCGAATAGGCCGAGAACCAGCCCGGCCATAGCGGGAAGCATCATGCGCATGACATCCTCCTGGGAGGGAATCGGTCGGCGAGGAGCCGAAACCGGATGATAGCGGATTTGTTCCCGCGGCGCAAACAGCCGCGTTAATTTTTGCTTCGGGGGAACCTTGATGATATTCTGAGGAAGATTTTTCTAAGGAGGAGGTTGCCCATGCCGTCCCGAAAATCCCTCTGTTTGCTTGTGGGGCTAGCCCTGTTTGTCTCCGTGTCCGCCGCAGGCCAGACGCAAGCTCCCGCGCCGCTCACCGACGAGCAGAAGCTGCTTTCGGCGATGCATTCCATCCGCAGCGAGACGCTTTATCATTACGTCAAGGAGCTGACCTCGGAAAAATTCGGCGGCCGCTTGACGGGAACGGCCGAATATAACGCCTGCGCCGACTGGGTGATTGCCCTGTTGAAGGGCTGGGGCGTCCAACCGGGCGGAGACGACGGCACGTATCTCCAGGTTTTCCCGAATCCGTATTCGCTCGTTTTTCCGGGCGGGGAATGCGTCCTCGACGTCCCCGTCAAGTCCGGCAAGGGCGAACCCGGGACGATCAAAAAATATTACAAGTACGAAGACGAGTTCATCCCGGGCGGGACGACCGATTCGGGCGAGGTGACGGCCGAGGTCGTCTTCGTCGGCTACGGAATCACGGCCCCGGAATTAGGCTACGACGATTACGCCGGCGTGGACGTCAAAGGGAAGATCGTCCTGATGGATCCCGAGGCGCCGCTCTGGCCCGGCGATCCGGCCGGGGCTTTCCCGAAATGGCGGCCGTACACCTTCCACCAATATAAGCTCGAAAACGCCGTCGCCCATGGGGCCAAAGGGATGATCTACAACTACGGCCCGATCGGCAATCCCAACAATTCCTTCCGGCAGGGCTTTGTCTATCACCATGTCGGGGCGGCCGTCGTCGCCGACGTCTTCGCCGGGACGGGGCGGACGTACGCCGACACCGTCGCCGCCATCAAGAAAGAGCTCAAACCCCGCTCCTTCGCCACGGGCAAGGTCATGACGATCAAGAACGTCGCCGAGCGCCATCCCGAAGGCGTCGGGACGAACGTCATCGGGGTCATTCCCGGCTCGGATCCGGTCCTGAAGGACGAAGTGATCATGATTGGAGCCCATCTGGACCACCTCGGACGGATGTGGGAGCTTCTGCCCGGCGCCGACGACAACGCCACGGCCGTGGCTGTCGGTCTGGGCGTGGCCGAGGCCCTGGCCAAGTCGCCGATCAAGCTGAAACGAACGGTGGTCTTCAATTTCTTCGGAAGCGAGGAACAGGCGGTCGCCGGCTCGAAATATTACTGCGAGCATCCGCGCTTCCCCCTGGACAAGACGCTGGTGCTCATCAACATGGAAGGTCCCGGCGGAGGCGACAAGATCGGGGCTTCCGGGGCCAAGACCTACCCCGCGTTCTGGTCGTTCATCGAGAAGGCCAACGACCGGTCCGTCCACCGGATCATCGGCGGCGGCGAGGCCGCCTATCCGGCCCGGCCGCGGCAGGATTCGGCCTGGTTCTTCTGGGCGGGCGTACCGTCGCTGACGTTCGGCGCTTACGGCCATGAGGTGCCCTATCCGACGTATCACAACACGAAGGACCGGATCGAGCTCATCGATTCGGAAACGCTGCAGGACCTGGCCCAGCTGTTTTTCGTGGCCCTCACGGACATCGGCAACGCCGAGAAGGTTGATTTTCGGATCAAGCAATAGCCGTCCGGAAGCAGGCTGAAGGATGAAGACGCGTCAGGGCCCGGCTTTTGTCATCGCCGCCGTTCTGCTGCTTGCGCCGCGTCTTGCCGCCGGGCCGAGCGGGATCGCCGCGGTCTCAACTTACGGCAATTTCGAGACAGCCGGGATCATCATCAGAGTCGAGGGGATGGACTTCAACGAGTCCGCCGCCCTCCGCTACCGGAAAACGGGGGAAACGTCCTGGCGGCAAGGCCATGATTTCGTCCGCTATGACGGAAACCACATGGCCGCGAGCCTCTTCGGCCTTGCCCCGTCTGCCGCCTACGACATCGAAATCACCCTGGCCGATCCGGACGGCACGACCGGCGCAAATCCCGCCCTGGCCGCCGTGGCGACGAAACCGGAATATGCGCTGCCCGTCCCTCTCCGCGTGGTCAAGGTCTCCAGCCAAAGCCAGCTCGACGCCGCCGTAGAAAACGCCCTGCCGGGCGACGAAATCCGCCTGGCCGCGGGGACGTATCCGACCGGAATTCGTATTTTGGGGAACGGATCGGGGACTTCGGACCATCCGATCGCCGTGACTTCGCCGGCGGCCGGAGAGACCTGGAGGCGGGGGACGCGTTATACGATCCGCTGGACCAAGGCCGGTGAACAAGGAGCGAAGGTCAGAATCAGCCTCTTGCGCAACGGCGGTTTGAAAAAAACGATCATCCTCGCGACGCCCAACGACGGATCGCACGAATGGAAGGTCGGGGCTGGAATCGTCCGGGGCGCCGGCTATCAGATCCGGGTAAAAACCCTGAAAGGGAACATCAAGGGTTTCAGCGGCGCCTTCACCATCGACTGACGGGCGTTTCCATTGATGACGGAGCGGTTCTTCCCCGCTCAGCCGAGGTGCAGCTCGACGATATCGCCGTCCTCGAGCTTGAAATCGCGGTTGACCATCAGCCCGGCGATCTCCGTCCCGCGCCAGAGCCGGGCGTAGGCCAGCTTCTCGACGAAATCCTTGTGGACGGCGGAGGCGATCCGCATCACGTCGCTTCCGCGGGGGAGGACGAACGGCGAATCGAGCTCGACTTTTTTCCCCGGAATCTTGCTGTGGACCCGGATGACGTGGAGGACGGCGAAGAGGCTCCGGCGGAGCTCCTCGAGGCCGGCGCCCGTCTCGACCGAAACGGGAAGAATCGGAAAATGGGCTTCGAAGAAGAATTTCAGGGTTTCGATCCCTGCGTCCGCGCCTTCCCGATCGGCCTTGGCCGCCGCCAGGATCGATTTTTTTCGGAAAATCCGGATCTCCTCACCGGCCGGCGGGACGAATCCATCGCGGATGAATTCGACCCGCTTTTCCCGGAGCCGGCCGAAGATCGTCTCCAACATCCCCGGAGAGTCGGCGTCGGCGGCGTCGGCGACGACCAGGGCGGCGTCGGCGACCTTGATCATCTCGATCTCGGCGCTGTCCAAGGTGTCCGCCGTGAGCGGGGGAAAGTCGATGAGCTGGACCTTGACGTTCTCGAATTTCATCATGAACGGCGCGGGCGCCCGGGTGGTGAAGGGATAATCGCCGATTTCCGGCTCGGCCCCGGTCAGGGCTTTGACCAGGCTGGATTTTCCGGCGTTGGGCGGGCCGACCAGCACGATCTGCCCGGCGCCCTGCTTTTCGATGAGGATGGAGAGGCCGTGTTTGCCTCCGCCCGGTTTCTGGGCTTCCTCCCGCAGCTTGGCCAGCTTGGCCTTGTGCTGGGCCTGCATCTTCTCCGTCGCCTTATGTTTCGGGATGAGACGGAGCATTTCCTCCAGGCATTCGATCTTTTCGGGGACGGTCTTGGCCTCGCGGTATCGTTTTTCGGCTTCCAGGTATTGAGGCGTGAGGTTGGCCGCCATGGATCATCTCCGGCGCGATTATATCAAAAAATCGCCTCGGCCGGGGGACGGATTTCCGCTCATTCCGGGATCGATTCGAGCACGAAAAAAGCGAAAAAATCGGTCGAAAAAACGGGGAAAAGTTTTTCGGAAAAATTCTCTCCCCGGCCGCAAACCGCCCGACCCAAGAGATGGGGCCGTCGTCTGCTTTCTTCCCCAAAATATGGTGGTTTTCGGTTAAAATATCGCTTTACTTTCGTCCCGGATCCGAGGTATAATTTTTACGAAAAAACCGAGCCGAAATCCCGGAGAATCCATACTCGTAAATCTTCTTATATCAATGAGATAGAAGCCAATGACGAAAGAAACTTATTCGGCCGAAAGCATCAAAGTCCTCAAAGGCCTCGAAGCCGTCCGGAAACGGCCGGCGATGTACATCGGAAGCACCGGTTCCGAAGGGCTCCATCACCTCGTTTACGAGGTCGTCGACAACTCCATCGACGAAGCCCTGGCCGGCTTCTGCAAGAACATCGAAGTCTTCATCCATGTGGACAATTCGATCACGGTCATCGACGACGGCCGCGGCATCCCCGTCGAGATGCATAAAAAGGAGCACAAGTCGGCGGCCGAAGTCGTCATGACCATCCTTCACGCCGGCGGCAAGTTCGACGACAAATCCTACAAAGTCTCCGGCGGCCTCCACGGCGTCGGCGTTTCGGTCGTCAACGCCCTGGCCAAGCGTCTCGACCTCGAGGTCAAGCGCGACGGCGGGATCTTCGTCCAGAGCTACGAGCGCGGCGTCCCCCTGGCC
>Ga0172371_10001120_pt1 | contig 42261 bp, 40 predicted proteins | sample Lak12m_FD_114543 | JGI IMG/M metagenome (GOLD analysis project Ga0172371, IMG submission 114543) | Freshwater microbial communities from Kabuno Bay, South-Kivu, Congo - kab_022012_12m | ecosystem: Environmental > Aquatic > Freshwater > Lake | place: Democratic Republic of the Congo: South-Kivu... | reverse complement strand
TGGACCCGAGCTACTTCGCCGACGCCGTGGCCGTCGCCGAGGACGGCATCAGGGTCGAGCCCAACGGCACCTCGATCCGCCTGCAGCTCACGCGGGCGCTCGTCGGCCAGGGCAAGATCGACGAGGCGATGAAGCTGATCCGCGCCACGGTGGACATGGATCCGATGAACGCTCAGGCGGCTCTCATGCTGGCGAGCCTGCTCGACCAGCAGGGTAAGACCGAAGAGGCCCTGGCGGTGCTGAAGCATCTCGAGACCGTGGCGCCGGGACAGCCGGGCGTCGCCGACGGCATGGCCGCGCTGCAGGCGACGCTCGAGCAGAAGCAGTAGGCGCCGCCGCCGGAGATCGAGCGCATGCGGCGGGCGATGCCGACTGGGCGTGAGCGGATGCGGCAGGTGCTGCCGACCGGCACCGTACGCACGAGGGCCCGGCTGCCTGCAGGCGGCCGGGCCCTCGTGCCGTTCCGGCGGCGGAGTGAGCTAGACGAGCTCGAACTCGCGCTCGAAATCAGCCTTGGAGCGCGCCCCGATGACCTTCTTGGCGGGCTCGCCGTCCTTGAACAGGATGATGGTCGGGATGCTCATGATGCCGTACTTGCCGGCGATGGCTGGGTTCTCGTCCACGTTGACCTTGCCGATCGCCACCTTGTCGCCGTGCTCTTCGGCGATCTGGTCGATGACGGGGCCGACCATGCGGCACGGACCGCACCACGGGGCCCAGAAGTCGACGATCATCGGGGTCGTCGCGCTGCTGATCTCACTCTCGAACGTCGCGTCGGTCAGGGTCTTGACGTCGCTCACCTTGAGTCCTCCTTGGCGCGGCGGGACGGCCCCGCCCTTGCTCTCGTCGCTACAGATTACAGGCTCTCGAGCACGCGGCCCAGCCGCGTCCCGACCTCGTCGGCGATGGGCTGGAGCTGCTCGTTGCCCACCATGCCGAGCATGGCACCGGCGTTCACGGCCACGACGCGCGTACCACCGTCCACCTCGTAGACGTCGACGTTGCACGGCAGCAGCACACCCAGGTCGGGCTCGACCTCCATGGCCGCGTGCGCCAGCTGGGGGTTGCAGGCACCGAGGATGTTGTGCGGGCGCACGTCGACGCCGAGCTTCTCCTTCATGGTCTTCTTGACGTCGATCTCGGTGATCACGCCGAAGCCCTCGGCCTTGAGCGCCTCCACGACGCGTGGAAGAGCCGTCTCATACGGCTCGGGGAGCTCTCGGCCGATGCCGTACATGATCGAATCCATGCTGAACCTCCTGGGAACGACGCGGTCTGCCTTGTATACCCACCGGGGTATATCTCCATGCACCCCGCACTCCGTCGTGTCGGGGCTATCCTGCCCGTCGCGTGGGCGTGCCAATCCCCGGTCGGGCCGGTCGACGGGTGCAGCCACATTCAGATGGGACCGTCGACACTTCGCGCTGCGTCGCCTGCGCGGAGTCCTGTGTACCTGCGCGCGGACGGCGCTTTCGGGTATGATTTTGAATTCACGGTCGGCGCCCAAGACGCCGCCGGCCACCGCCGTTCGGCTCCATGGAGAGGATGAGGTAGGCGTGAGAAGCGACGAGATCAAGCACGGCGTGGCGCGTGCGCCCCACCGTTCACTGCTGCGGGCTCTCGGCGTGAGCGATGCCGAGATGGACAGGCCCTTCATCGGCATCGCCAACGCGTACAGCGAGGTCGTGCCGGGTCACATGCACCTGCGCGGGGTCGTCGACGCCGTCAAGGCCGGGGTGCGCCTGGCCGGCGGCGTGCCCATGGAGTTCGGCGTCATGGGCATCTGCGACGGCATCGCCATGAACCACGCCGGCATGAACTACTCGCTGCCCAGCCGCGAGCTCATCGCCGATACTGTCGAGTCCATGACCGTCGCGCACTCGTTCGACGCCGTCGTGCTGGTGCCGTGCTGCGACAAGATCGTGCCGGGCATGCTCATGGCCGCCATGCGCTGCAACGTGCCGGCCATCATGGTCGGCGGCGGCCCTATGCTCGCCGGGCGTCTGGGCCACAGGACCATCGACCTGAACAGCGTGTTCGAGGCCGTGGGTCAGCATCAGGCCGGCCTCATCGACGACGAGGGCCTCAAGGCCGTGGAGTGCGGCGCCTGCCCGACCTGCGGTTCCTGCTCCGGCATGTTCACGGCCAACTCGATGAACTGCCTGGCCGAGGTCACCGGCATGGCGCTGCCCGGCAACGGCACCATCCCCGCGCCGTACAGCGAGCGCCTGCGTTTCGCCAAGGAGACGGGCATCAAGGTGCTCGAAGTCCTCGAGCGCGGGCTGCGGCCGCGGGACATCTTCACCGACGCGGCCGTGGGCAATGCGCTGGCCGCCGACGCCAGCCTGGGCTGCAGCACCAACACGATCCTGCACCTGGCGGCCATCGCCACCGAAGCCGGCCTCGACTTCGACCTGCAGCTCGTCAACGAGATCGCGGCCAAGGTACCGCACCTGTGCAAGATCGCGCCGGCCGGCAGCCACCACATGGAGGACCTGTACTTCGCCGGCGGCATCCAGGCGGTCATGAGCCGCCTGATCGGCGCCGGCCTCATGGACGGCTCCGCCCTCAGCGTGGCCGGAAGCACCGTCGGCGATGCGGTCGCCGGGGCGCGGGTGCTGGAGGACGACATCATCCGCCCGCTCGACAATCCGTACCACGCCACCGGCGGCATCGCCGTGCTGTTCGGCAACCTGGCCCCCGACGGCGCCGTCGTCAAGGAGGGCGCCGTCGCCCGCGAGATGCTGAGGCACAGCGGGCCCGCGCGCGTGTTCGAGAGCGAAGAGGACGCCGTGGCGGCCATCTCTTCGCGTCAAGTCGCGAAGGGCTCCGTGCTCGTCATCCGCGGCGAGGGCCCCAAGGGCGCGCCCGGCATGCCCGAGATGCTCAGCGCGACATCCATGCTCGCCGGCCAGGGGCTTGACAAAGACGTCGCGCTCATCACCGACGGCCGCTTCAGCGGCGCCACTCGCGGCGCCGCCATCGGCCACGTCTCGCCCGAGGCGCTTGCCGGCGGCATCATCGGCCTCGTGCAGGACGGTGACACCATCAGGATCGACATCCCGGGCCGCACGCTCACCCTCGACGTCCAGGAGCACGAGCTCGCGCGGCGCCGGGAGGCACAGCCTCCTCTCACGCCGCGCGAAGGCGTAACCGGCTACCTCGCCCGTTACGTCAAACTCGTCTCCGGTGCGGAGAAGGGAGCAGTCCTGAGATGACTCCGGACAAGAAGCTGAAGGGCTCGCGGGCCCTCGTCGCCGCGCTCCAGCACGAGGGCTGCGAGGTGCTGTTCGGGTACCCCGGCGGCGTCGCCATCCCGTTCTACGACGCCCTGTACGACTCCGACCTCCGCCACGTGCTCGTGCGCCACGAACAGGGCGCCGCGCACGCCGCCGACGGCTACGCTCGCGCCACCGGCAAGGTCGGCGTCTGCACGGCCACCAGCGGCCCCGGCGCCGCCAACCTCGTGACCGGCATCGCCACCGCCTACCTCGACTCGACGCCGCTCGTGGCCATCACGTGGCAGGTACGCAGCGACCTCATCGGTACCGACGCCTTCCAGGAGGCGGACATCACCGGCATGACGCTGCCGATCGTCAAACACTCGTACCTGGTCAAGGACACGGCCGACCTGCCGCGCATCGTGCACGAGGCGTTCCACATCGCCTCCACAGGCCGTCCGGGGCCGGTGGTCATCGATATCCCCGTGGACGTGGCGCTGGGTGAGGCCGTGTACCACGAGGCCACCACCATCGACCTGCCCGGCTACAAGCCCACGGTGACCGGGCACATCAAGCAGGTCCGTGCGGCGGCCAAGGTCATCAACGAGGCTGAGAGGCCGGTGCTGTACCTGGGGGGCGGCGTGATCGCCGCCAACGCAGCCCCCGAGATCCTCAGGCTCGCCGAGCTGCGCCGCCTGCCGGTGGCCACCACGCTCATGGCGCTCGGCGCCTTTCCCGAGACGCACGCGCTCTCCATGGGAATGCTCGGCATGCACGGCACGGTGGCAGCCAACTACGCGGTGCACGAATGCGACCTGCTCATCAACATCGGGGCGCGCTTCGACGACCGCGTGACCGGCAAGCTCAAGGCGTTCGCGCCGCACGCCAAGGTCGTGCACGTGGATGTGGACCCGGCCGAGATCGGCAAGAACGTGCCGCCCATGGTGCCCATCGTCGGCGATGCGAAGCGCATCGCTGCCGCGCTGGTCAAGGAGCTCGAGGGCATGGAGTGGTCGCCCGAGCACACGGAGCCGTGGCTGGCGCGCATCGCCGGGCGCAAGGACGAGTTCCCGCTGCACTACGACGAGCCCGAGGACGGCTCGCTCGCGCCGCAGTTCGTCATCCAGGAGATCGACCGTGTCACCGGCCACGACGCCGTGATCTGCACCGACGTCGGCCAGCACCAGATGTGGGCGACGCAGTACTACACGTACACGTTCCCGCGGCAGTTCGTGAGCTCCGGCGGCCTCGGCACCATGGGCTTCGGCCTGCCGGCCGCCATCGGCGCCAAGATCGGCCGCCCCGACGCCACCGTCATCGACATCTGCGGCGACGGCGGCTTCCAGATGACGATGCAGGAGCTGGCCACTGCGATGAGCGACGATGTGCCGGTGATCGTCTGTCTCCTGAACAACGGCTACCTGGGCATGGTCCGCCAGTGGCAGGACCTGTTCTGGAACAAGCGCTACTCGTTCACGTGCATCGACGCGAGCGACTGCGCCGGCTGCCCCAAGGCGGACGAGTGCGTGCGGCGCGGGCGCCGCTCGCAGCCCGACTTCGTCAAGCTCGCAGAGGCGTTCGGCGCCGTCGGCGTGCGCGTCACCGCGAAAGACCAGGTGGAGCCGGCGCTGCGCGAGGCCATCGCCGGCGACCGTCTCACGGTGATCGACTTCAAGGTCGCGCAGGAGGAGAACGTGTTCCCCATGGTGCCGGCCGGCAGCGAGATCACTGAGATGATCGGCGGCACATCGAGGAAGCGGAGGAAGCCGTGAAGCACACGCTCTCCATCCTCGTCGAGAACAAGCCCGGTGTGCTGACCCGCGTCGCCGGGCTGTTCGCGCGCCGCGGCTTCAACATCGAGAGTCTCGCGGTCGGGGTGAGCGAAGATCCGCGCCTGTCGCGCGTGACCATCGTCATCGACGGCGACGAGCACCCGGTGGACCAGGTCACCAAACAGCTGCACAAGCTCATCAACGTGGTGAAGATCAAGGACCTGGCCTCGGCCGTCTCCGTCTCGGCTGAGCTCCTGCTGGTGCGCGTGGCCGGCGAGGGCGACAAGCGCGCCGAGGCTCTGCAGATCGCCGAGATCTTCCACGCCAAGATCGTTGACGTGGACAGGCGCTCGGTGACGCTGCGCGTGGTCGGCGCGGCCGACAAGCTGGAGGCGCTGCTGGAGCTGTTGCAGCCGCTCGGCGTGCTCGAAGTGGTGCGCACCGGCACCATCGCCATGGGACGGGGCCGGGGCGGTTGACGCCGTCCGGCGCTGAGCGGCCATGGGCCGTGACCTGTCTGCGCCGGACCCGCGGATGAGCGCGCGAGGCGCGGCCGCGGGCGCGGCGCGAGCCGTGGCGCTGGCCGCCGCCGCCCTGGTCGTCGCGGGCTCTGTGGCGTGCGGCGGGCCTGCGGATGTGGGTGGCGCCGCGTCGCCCGCCGGCGGAGCCGGCGACGCGGCGCTCGCCCGTGCGCTTGAGCAGCACGCCTCCGGCCTGGAGGTGGCGGGGTCGGGAGAGGTCGTGCGGCTGTTGGCCGACGACGAGGAGGGCAGCCGCCACCAGCGCTTCATCCTGCGGATCGACTCGGGTCAGACGCTCCTGATCGCCCACAACATCGATGTCGCCCCGCGCGTGGACGGCCTGAGCGTGGGTGACCGCGTCGCATTCCGCGGCGTCTACGAGTGGAGCGAGCAGGGCGGCACCGTCCACTGGACCCACCACGATCCGTCGGGTGAGCATCCGGACGGCTGGCTGCGGCACGGAGCGCGCACGGTACAGTGACACACGCCCGCGGCGGGCGCCTCACGGAGCGCCCGCCGCGGGCGTCGCCGCACCTGCGTCAGTCGCCGTCGCTCATGGCGACCACGCCGCCGATCACGCCCTGGTACAGCGTCCCGTCGAACCCGATGTACGTCCCTGCGCAGGGGTTGTCGTACAACTCGCCGGTGCCTGAGAGCTGCTTCCACAGCACGTTGCCGGTGCGGTAGTCCTGGGCGGTGAAGTACCAGGGGTCGGTGCGTCGGTCGTCCACACCTTGCGACCCACGCCCTTCTTGTCCAGGTCGATGCGCGTCACGCCCGGCGTCGTGGTGCGGCCGTCCACCGTGTCGATGTCCGGCTGGATGTACCCGAAGTTGTTCTCCACGATGATCGACCTCTCGGTGCAGATCAGGGAGTTCTCGGTGCAGCCCTGCAAGCTGCGAACACGGGTACGGATGTGGTGAGCCGCTTGCCCTTGATCGTCTTCGCGCACTTGTAGACGAGCACGTGCATGTACGGCTGCGCGTTGTCGGTGATGGCCACGTACTTGCCGCCCATGATGGTCGGCGTGGTCCCGGTGCCGAGCTCCACCCGCCCCGGCTTCACGCCCGTTCCCTTGGCGTACGGCTCTCTCCACGTCTGCACCGGGCGTCCGAAGGCGTCGGCGTCGAAGCGGTGCATGGCGGCGTCGGAGGCGATGGAGGCGGCGCTCTCCTCCGAGACGGCGTGCCCGTTGGCGATGTACGCGCCCAGTTGCTGCATGTCGTTGTTGGATCCGAGGAGCTTGCCGGTGGTCGCGTCCACCGTGGCGACCACGCCGTTCTTGCTGGTCACCCAGACGTGTCCGGCGGAATCGGGGGCGAGGGCCTCGATGCCGTCACCTGTCTTGACCACCGATGAGAGGTCCCACACGGCCTCCTGCTTGAAGGTCCAGGCGCCGTCCATCTGCCCGTGGGAGACCACGAGGACGCTGTTGTCCACCGTGCCGGCCACCGTCCTGTCGAGCTGGTCCTGGTAGAAATACGTGCCGGCGGGCCTGAAGCCCGGGTAGTAGGTCTCGCCGGGCAGGTCGAACGTGGCCAGCGTGGAGACGTCGTCCGGGTCCATGAGCGTGAGCTGCACGTTGGACGTCATGGGGACCGACGCCATGTCGATCTTGATGGCCGCGGCGATGAGGTAGCCCTGCTTGTCGAAGGTGATGCCGACGCAGAGCGCGCAGGGCACGGCCGGCGTGCCGAGCCACGCCGACATCGTCGACGGCGCGACGCCCAGCGGGCCCGACACGGCGTAGGTATCGCTCCGGTAGCTGTCGTCGTGGATGCAGCCCCAGGAGCCGGGCAGCAGGAAGGGGTTGTCGGGGATGGCCTTCGCGGTCACGGGGTGGGCGGTCGCGGGCGCGATGGCGCAGAGTCCGGCGAAGAGCGACATGAGCATCCTGCGTGCGCGTGCGGATGCGGTGTGAACGGCCACCCTTCCCCCTCCCGGTCGGACGATGCGGTCTCTGCGTCGACGCCACGTGTCCGGCCGGGTGAGGTCGATGATGAGGCGCCGCGGCCGGCGGGCGCCGAAGGCCGCTGCCGCCGTCGGACGGTAGACTGGAGCCACAGGCCCGCGGGAGCACGCGTGCTCCCGCGCGGTACGCACGGCGCGCACTCGTGAGAGGTGGCACTCCATGACCGAGCAGGCTGAACGGCGGACGGCGAGGCGGCGTACGCTGCCGGACGAGAACGGGTTCTTCGGGGCGTACGGCGGGCAGTTCCTGCCACCGGAGCTCGAGACCCCCTTCGCCGAGATCACGAAGGCCTACCACGAGATCGAGAACGACGCGGCCTTCATCGCGGAGCTGCGGTACCTGCGCAAGCACTTCCAGGGTCGTCCGACACCCGTCTACCACGCGCGCTCGCTCTCGCTCGCCAACGGCGGCGCGCAGATCTACCTCAAGCGCGAGGACCTCAACCACACCGGCGCGCACAAGCTGAACCACTGCATGGGCGAGGGCCTCCTGGCCAAGTACATGGGCAAGAAGAAGCTCATCGCCGAGACCGGGGCCGGCCAGCACGGCGTGGCACTCGCCACCGCTGCGGCGCACTTCGGTCTCGCCTGCGAGATCCACATGGGTGAGGTGGACATCGCCAAGCAGGCGCCCAACGTGAGCCGCATGCAGCTGCTCGGGGCCACCGTCGTCCCGGTCACCCACGGCCTCAAGACGCTCAAGGAGGCCGTGGACTCCGCCTTCGAGGCGTACCTGGCCGACTATGAGGACTCCATCTACTGCATCGGCTCGGTCGTCGGACCGCACCCGTTCCCGCTCATGGTGCGCGACTTCCAGAAGGTCGTCGGCATCGAGGCGCGCGAGCAGTTCCTGGAGATGACCGGCGACCTGCCGGACGTCGTGGAGGCCTGCGTGGGCGGCGGGTCCAACGCCATGGGTATCTTCCACGGCTTCCTCGGCGACCCCGTCGACCTCGTCGGGGTCGAGCCGCTCGGGCGCGGCGAGGCCGTCGGCGACCACGCCGCGACCATGACCTACGGCACCGAGGGCGTGATCCACGGCTTCCGCTGCTACCTGCTGCAGGACGAGGACGGCGCCCCGGCGCCGGTGTACTCCTGCGCGAGCGGACTCGACTACCCGGGGGTGGGGCCCGAGCACAGCTACCTCAAGGACTCGGGCCGCGTGCAGTACGTCACGTGCTCCGACGACGCCTGCCGCGACGCCTTCTTCCGCCTGAGCCGCCTGGAGGGCATCATCCCCGCGCTCGAGAGCGCACACGCCGTGGCGCACGCGCTCGTGCGGGCCCGCGAGATGGGCACCGGCACGATCCTCGTGAACCTCAGCGGCCGCGGCGACAAGGACATGGACTACGTGCTCGAGCACTGGGGCACCGGCGAGGGCTGCTGATGGGCGTCGCCGGCCGGCTCTCGGTCATCGCCGGGCACCCGGTCTCAGCGTGGCTCGCCGATCTCGGCGACGCGTTCTCTGCCGAACGGCGAGAACGTGCCGTCGCGGCGCTGTCCCTGGGCGACGCGGACGTCGCGGGCCTCGTGCTCCTGCGGCTCGGCGGCACCTGGTCCCTGGAGTGACGCCGCCGGGGCCGGGTCGGGCTGGTCCGCCGCCGCCGCCGGACGTCCTGCTGCGCCGGCTGCGTGCGCAGCGCCTGACCGGGGCGGGCTTCGCGACCGCGGCGGAGGCCGTCGGGAGCCTTCTGGCCGTCCAGGCGCAGGACTACGGGCCGGCCAGGTGGTCCGTCGGCATGCGTGTGGCCGGTGCGGACGAGGAGTCCGTCGAGCGAGCCTGCGCCGCCGGCCTCATCCTGCGCACGCACGTGCTGCGTCCGACCTGGCACTTCGTGCTGCCGGCCGATCTGCGCTGGCTGCTGGTCGCCACTGAGCCGCGGATCAAGGCGCGCGACGCCGGGCGGCTCCGGCGGCTCGGCCTGGACGCGGCGACGCTCGCGCGCGGCGGCCGCCTGCTGGCGGAGGCTCTCGTGGGCGGCCACGCGCTGACCCGTGACGAGGCAGCTGAGGTCATGACGCAGGGCGGCGTGGACACGGGCGGGCAGCGCCTGCCGTGCCTGCTGATGCACGCCGAGCTCCAGGCGCTCGTCTGCAGCGGGCCGCGGCGAGGTGCACAGCACACGTATCTGAGCTTCGCGGACCGTGTGCCGGACGCCGCGGATCTGCCGCGCGAAGCTGCGCTGGCGCGGCTCGCCCGCCGCTTCGTGAGTGGCCATGGTCCGGCCACGGACCGGGACCTCGCGACCTGGGCGAGCCTCACCTTGCGTGAGGCCCGGTCGGCTCTGCAGGCGAACGCCGGCGACCTTCTGAGGGACGAGGTCGCCGGCTGGGTCTTCTGGTCGTCGCCCGAGGCCGGCGAACGTGCGGGTCCCGGCGCCGGCCCGGGTGTCGAGCCCCGTGAGGTCGGGCCGCAGGTGCGCCTCGTGCACACCTACGACGAGTACATCATGGGCTTCAGCGAGTCGCGCGGCCTGCTCTCGCTGTCGGGCCGGGGCCTGCCTGAGCGCTGGACGCCGCTCGTGCTCGTGGACGGGCGCGAGGCGGGTTCGTGGCGGCGCACGCTCGGGCGCGAGGTCCTCGTGGAGGTCGAGCTCCGCCGCCGCCTCGGCGCGGCCGAGCGTGGTGCGCTCGAGGCCGAGGCGGACCGGTTCGCGGCGTTCTGCGGCCGTCCGCTGCGCCTGCGGGTGGCGCGGTAGCGGCAGCGCCGCTGCCCCGCGGGGCAGCGGGCGGGCGTCAGCCAGTCGCCCCGGCAGCCTGCAGCGCCGCCGCGCTCGCGTCGCGCAGGTACCGCGCGAGGCCCGGCCGCACCTCGTCGAGCGTCGCCGTGAAGCGCGGGTCGGCGACGTACAGCTCCCCCAGCGCCGCGTGCATCTCCGCCGGGCACGGGTAGAACCAGCGCTCGATGAGCAGGCGGTGTCGCTCGGCGGCGGCCAGCGCCCGCGGGTCGTCCGCAGGGACCCTGGCGTCCATGAGCGCGGCCAGCCCCGCGTTCACGTCGTCGGCCTCGCGGCGGTGGCGGAGCCAGTCGTCCTTCGTGTACGCCTTCGTGCGCCGCTGTGCCTCGGCGTAGGCCGGCGTGTCCCCCCAGCGCTCCCGGGCCTCGTCCTCGTGGGCGGCGGGGTCGAAGTCTCCGAACGCCGCGAACAGCTCTTCGTTCGTCATCGTCTGCTCACCTCTCAGCGCGGCCAGCGTGGCGTCCACGAGGCCGATCATCGTCTCCAGATGCTCACGCCGCCGGGCGAGCTGTTCCCGCTGGGCGACGAGTGCGGCGGCGCGGTCGAAGCCGGGCGCCGCCATGACCTCCGCGATCCGCGCCAGGCCCAGTCCCAGCTCTCTGTACAGCAGGACCTGCTGGAGACGTGCCAGGTCCCGCTCTGAGTACAGGCGGTAGCCGGACGCGGAGCGCGCCGGCGCCAGAAGGCCCATGCGCTCGTAGTGGTGCAGGGTGCGGACGCTGACGTGCGCGAGGCGCGCGACATCGCCGACGGTGTGGCCGACCTCATCGATCATGCCCTCAGCGTAGACCCTGACGCTGCGTCAGGGTCAAGCCCGGAGAAGCCGTGGGCCGTGCGGAGCCGCCGCCGGGCCTGCGGTAGACTCGCCGGCAGGCAGATCAGCGAGCGAGGAGGGGCCGACATGGCCGAGAGCAAGCAGACGATCGCCCCGGGCGCAGAAGGCACGTCGCGTGACACCCTGGCCGTGTGGGCCGGGGAGGGGACCTCGCTCGTGGCCGGCGCCACCCAGGTCCCCGTGGTGTACAGTGCGGCCTACGGCTATCCGGACGTGGACGCCTGGCTGGACGTGGCGACCGGCAGGGCGCCCGGCTACATCTACAGCCGCAACACCAACCCGACCACACACGCCCTGGAGGAGAAGGTGCGCATCCTCGAGGGCGGGGAGGCGGCCACCAGCTTCGCGAGCGGCATGGCGGCGATCAGCAACAGCCTGTTCGCCCTCGTCGCCCCGGGCGGCCGCGTCGTCTCGGTCAAGGATACCTACGGCGGCACGAACCAGATGTTCGTCGACTTCCTGCCGCGCATCGGCGTCGCCGTCGAGCTCATCGACACCACGGACCACGATGCCGTCGAAGCCGCCGTCGGCCGCGGCTGCGACCTGCTCTACCTGGAGACGCCGACCAACCCGACGCTCAAGGTGCTCGACATCGCGCGGCTGGCGAAGGCGGGACATGAGGCCGGAGCGGTGGTGCTGGCCGACAACACGTTTGCGACGCCGATCAACCAGAACCCTCTCGCCTTGGGCGTCGACCTCGTCGTCCACAGCGCCACCAAGTTCCTCGGTGGTCACGCCGACGCGCTCGGCGGCGTGGTCACGGGGCGTCCGGAGCTGGTCGCGAAGGCGTACCACTACCGCGAGATCACCGGCGCCTCGCTCGACCCGATGGCGGCGTACCTGATCCTGCGCGGGATGAAGACGCTCGGCCTGCGCATCGCGCGCCAGAACGAGAGCGCGCTGCGCATCGCGCGGTGGCTCGAGGGGCGGCCCGAGGTCGTCGCGGTCAACTACCCCGGCCTCGAGAGCCACGCCGGTCACGAGATCGCCGCCCGGCAGATGCGCGGGTACGGCGGCGTGCTCAGCTTCATGCTGGACGGCGGTTTCGAGGCCGTGCGGCGTGTGCTGCCCAGGCTGCGCCTGGCCCATCGCGCCGCCAACCTCGGCGCCGTGGAGACGGTCGCCGGCCCGCCGGCGACCACCAGCCACGTGGAGTGCAGCCCCGAGGAGCGCGAGGCCATGGGCATCCCCGAGGGCCTCATCCGCTACTCGGTGGGCATCGAGGACGCCGGCGACCTCATCGCCGATCTGCAGCGGGCGCTGGAGACGGCGTGAGCCGGCGGCGTGCGGCGCTTGCGCGTGCGGCGCTCGCACTCGTCGCCGCAGCCGTGCTCGTAGCGGCCGCGGCCGCCTGCGGCGGCGGGCAGACGGCCGAGGGCGAGCCTGCCGCCGGCGGCACCTCCCGCGCGCCCGTCGTCGCGCCCGCGCGCGACGGGGTCACGGTCGCCTACGAGGGCAACGCGCAGGTCGAGCTGATCTCGAGCGAGGGCCGCGTGCTGCTGGACGTCTGGGACCCAGCCGCCTTGTCGGCGCCCGCGACGACCGAGGACGCGCTGCTCACCACGCACACGCACGACGACCATCTGTCGGCCGACTTCCAGGAGGGCTTTCCCGGGAAGCAGCTCTTCGTCCGGGCCGGGACCCTCGAGACGCCGCAGGCCGCGGTGACCTCCGTCCCTGCGGCGCACTCCCAGGGTGACGAGCTCAAGGCCGAGGGCGGCAGCGACTACATCTTCGTCGTCGAGATGGGCGGTCTGCGCATCGTCCACTTCGGCGACCTCGGCCAGGACGAGCTGACGCCCGGGCAGCTCGAGGTCATCAGCTCCGTCGACGTCGCCGTGATGCAGCTCGAGAACTCCTTCAGCCAGATGGACCTCGACAACATGAAGGGCTTCGCACTCATGGAGCAGGCGAAGCCCCGTCTCATCGTGCCGACGCACAGCAGTCTTGCGGCCGTCCAGGAGGCCGCGAGGCGCTGGCCGGTCCTGTACTCGCCCAAGGACTGGGTGACCGTGACGAAGGAGGACCTGCCCGCCGAGACCAGTCTGCTGCTGCTCGGCGACGATGCCGCGTTCTTCGCGTCGCAGGTGGAGGCGACGCAGGTCGAGTGGTGATGGAGGGCGGACCGCGCAGGCGTATCATCGGGAGGTGGCTGGTCCGTCATGTTGGCGTGAGCGTCGGGGCGGCGGCGAAGGCCGCCGGGGGAGGTTCCGTCATGACTGGGTGTCGTGAGGACGCGGCCGCGCCGGAAGCGCGCGACGAGGGAGTCGGCGTGCGAGGTCGTGCCGCTCTCGGCGCCATGTGCGCGCTGCTCGTACTCGCCCTGCTGCTCTTCATGCTCGGGCCCGGCGGGGCGTCGGCCCGGGTGATCGGCGCGCCGGCCGGAGCCGATCCTGCAGCCGTCCCGCCGGCGCTCGGCGCGCCGCTGTCGACGCCCTACAAGGCCGCCCGCCTCGACTCGGCTCTCGCCGAGCTGGCGGCGGTCTCCCGCTCGCGTGGCAGGGCGGCCGGCGCCCGCTACGCGGCCGTGCACGATCTCGACCTGGGGCGCGACGGCGCCCAGGTGCTCATCGTGGCCCGAGACGCGCGGCGCGGCTCGCTGGCGCTCGTGCGCCGCGCCGTGTCCCGCTGCGGCGGGGAGGTGCTCACGAGCTACCGCGAGCTGGTGTCCGCGCGCGTCCCCGTCGGGAGGCTCGCCGGGCTGGCCACCTGCGCCGGGGTACTTGCGGTGCAGGTGTCTGAGCGCGGCGTGCCGGACGCCGTCAGCGAGGGCGTGGCCGACATGGGCGCGGACGTCTGGCAGGCGGCCGGCATGGACGGCTCGGGCGTGAAGGTCGGGATCGTGGATGCGGGCTTCAAGGGGTACCAGGCCCTGCTGGGCAGCGAGCTGCCGGACGCCGTGACGGTCTGGGGCCGCGGCTCCGAGGGTGTCGAGGGTGTCGCGGACACCGATGCGCACGGTACCTCGGTGGCGGAGGTGATCCACGATGTGGCGCCGGGGGCGGAGCTCTATCTGGCGCGTCCGCTGAGCGCGGCCGAGGCGGGGGAACGCGGTCGACTGGCTGCGCGACCAGGGTGTGACGGTCATCAACCAGTCGATGTCACGCTTCGGCTACGGCAACAACGGCACCGGTGCGATCAACGCGATCGTCGACGAGGCCGTCGCCGGCGACGCGTTCTGGGCCAACAGCGCCGGCAACTACAGGCAGGGGCACTGGATGGGTGACTTCAGCGACCCCGACGGCGACGACTGGCTCGACTGGGACGGCGTTCCCGGGCACTCTGTGAACACGTTCATCGTCCGCGAAGGCCGCGAGATCTCGGGGAAGCTGTGGTGGGACGACTCCTGGACGGCCGCGTCACAAGACTACGATCTGGTGCTGTTGCGGTGGAGCGGCTCGAGCTGGACGCAGCTCGACTCGTCGACCAACGCGCAGGCCGGGCTCGCGGGCCAGCGGCCGTACGAGAGCGTGTACGTAGAGTCCGCCCCGGCGTGGACGCACTACGCCTGGATGGTGTATCGCGCCGCGGCGTCACGCACCGACGTGGACTTCGACCTCGTCTGCCCGGACGTGTATCTCGACAACTCCAACAACACGTGGGCGCACTACTACGTCCACGAGCGCTCGCTCGGCTCACCCGCCGACAACGCGTCGGCCGGCTTCATGGCCGTGGCCGCCGTGCTGCGGGGACCGGCGTTCGCGGCGGCGGACCACAGCTCTGTGGGTCCGACCCGCGACGGTCGCCTGGCGCCGGAGGTCGCGGGCCCGACGGCCGTCACAAGCGTGTCCGATCCCACGCCGCCGTTCGCCGGCACCTCGGCCGCGAGCCCGCACGTGGCCGGCATCGCCGCGATCCTGCGGCAGGCGTACCCCACGTACTCCGCGGCCCGCATCGAGGAGCTCATCAAGGCGAGCACGGCGGACCTCGGCGCGAGTGGTCCCGACACCGTCTACGGCTGGGGCAGGATCCTGCTGCCCGCGCCGAGCGACCGCACGTCGCCGGTCACGGCGGTCGAGCCCTCAAGGGTCAAGGTGAAGAGGGGGCGGACCGCGGCCCTCGCGTTCAGCATCGAGGACCCGGGGTACAGCGCGGGATCCATCACGGTCACGATCGAGGTGCGGAACAGCCGCGGCAAGGTGGTGGCGAGGCACGGACCGTACGCGGACATGCTGACGACCGAGGTGTACGAGTTCGCCCTCCCATGTCCCTTCGCGAAGGGGACGTACCGGGTCGCCGTGAAGGCGGTCGACGCGGCCGGCAACGCAGCCGAGCAGGTGGGGACTGCCACGCTCGTCGTCACGAGGTAGCGCGTCGAGGGTGCCGGGATGCGATGTCGACGGCCCTGTGGGCCGCGCGCACGGCTGCCGCCGTCAGCCCAGCTCGAAGCTCGTGATGCCGTAGATCCGCTCGACCGGCAGGCCGGGGTCGCCGCCGCGGTACATGCGCGCGGTCTCGAAGACCGGGCGCAGGCCGTGGCGCCTGGCGAGCGCCACCGCGTGCGGGTTCGTCTCCGGCGTGTCGAGGGTGACGTCGCCGCCGGCGACTGTGAGCCGCGCGAACAGGACCTCTGCGACTGCGGCATCGTCCGCGAACAGGGGACCGATCCTGGTGCCCTCTCGGCAGGCGCGCAGAACGCCGAAGCCGCATGCCACGGGGGCCGCGCCCGGTGCCGGCCCGCGGAGCGCGACCACCGCGCGATGGCCGGGCAGGCGTGTCCACGCGTGCAGAAAGGCGTCGCGCCGGGCCCCGAAGTGCGCGGCGTCGTACTCCGCGAGGTCGACGAACGGGATCGCGGCCGCCGGGACGACGTCGAGTCCGCGCGCCGCCGCTCCGCTCGCCGGCGGAACGAGGCCCCGGCACCGCACGGTACGCCAGGCCGTCCTGAACCCCCCAAGACGCTCGTACTGGCGCTGCTGGGCGGGCACGCCGTCAGTGCCGATGCAGCGGCCCTCGAGCCGCTCGAGTGCCGCCCGCCCCAGGCGCACGCCGAGCAGCAGTCTGCGAAACGGGGGTCGCACGATGAACAGCCCGATGAAGCCGAGACCGGCGCCGTAGCGTACGGCGGAGACGGCGCCGCCGAGCTCTTCGCCGACGAACGCACCGAGGAAGCCCTCGGGATCCGCGGTGCGGAACGCCACTGCGTCGTGCAGTCCCGGGTCCCAGCCCTCGCCGGCGGCCCAGTCGACCACCGTCGCCACGCCGTCGCCGTCCAGGCGCCGCAGCTCCGTTGTCGCAGGTCGCTCCATGAGAGCAACGTCGGCTGCGGCGTCGCCCGGCATGAGTGCCTGAGCCGGACGCCGGCCGCGAGCATCGCTCGCCGGGGGTCGGCCCGGGTGCTGCGAGACGTGTCCCCCGCGGCGGGCTGCGTTGCCCGCCGCGTCGCCGCGGCGTAAACTTCAACGTTCCGAGCGCAGCCAGCCGCCCGTCACGTCCGGGCGCCCCAAGGAGGAGACCAGCATGTTCTACGACAAGGACGCCGACCTTTCCCTCATCCAGAGCAAGACGGTGGCCATCATCGGCTTCGGCAGCCAGGGCCACGCGCACGCGCAGAACCTGCGCGACAGCGGCGTGAAGGTCGTCGTCAGCGAGCTCAAGGGCACGCCCAACGGCGAGCGCGCCGAGAAGGCGGGCTTCGAGGTGCTCAGTGCGGCCGAGGCTGCCAGGCAGGCCGACGTCATCATGATGCTGGTGCCCGACCAGACGCAGGCCGTGGTCTACAAGAACGACATCGCGCCGAACCTCAAGGACGGCGCCACGCTCATGTTCGCGCACGGCTTCAACATCCACTTCGGCCAGATCGTGCCGCCGGCCAGCGTGGACGTGACCATGGTCGCCCCCAAGGGCCCCGGTCACCTCGTGCGCCGCCAGTACGAAGAGGGCAAGGGCGTGCCGGTGCTCATCGCCGTGTACCAGGACGCCAGCGGCCAGGCCCAGGCCCAGGCGCTGTCCTACGCCAGCGCCCTCGGCGGCCTGCGCGCCGGCGGTCTCGAGACCACCTTCCAGGAGGAGACCGAGACCGACCTGTTCGGCGAGCAGGCCGTGCTGTGCGGCGGCTGCACCGAGCTGGTCACGGCCGGCTTCGAGACGCTGGTCGAGGCCGGCTACCAGCCGGAGATCGCCTACTTCGAGTGCCTCCATGAGCTCAAGCTCATCGTCGACCTCATGCAGGAGAAGGGCATCGCCGGCATGCGCTACAGCATCAGCGACACCGCCGAGTACGGCGACCTCACGCGCGGCCCGCGCGTCATCGACGAGCACGTGCGCGACACCATGGCCGACATCCTCGGCGAGATCCAGAGCGGCGAGTTCGCGCGCGAGTGGATCCTCGAGAACCAGGCCAACCGCCCCGTGTACAGCGCTCTCAAGCGCCAGGGCAAGGAGAACCTCATCGAGACCGTGGGCAAGGAGCTGCGCGGCATGATGAGCTGGATCGACGAGGGCGGGCTGGACATCGACGTCTGAGCGCGACCGACCTGAGCTGACCCGGACGGGGCGGCGGGGAGCGCTGAGGCGCTCCCCGCCGCCCCGTCCTCATTCCCGCTCGTGCCGGACTCGCTCAGGCGGCCTTCTCCAGGGTCAGCGTGACCTCGGTGGTGAGGGCGAGCGTGTTGCCCTCGCTGTCCTTGAACCAGGCGGACTGCAGGTCGCCGAGCGTGGCGATGCCGTCCTCCGTTCTGAGGCCCGGTAGGTCGTACTCCTCGAACGTGACGCCGCGCGCCCTCAACTCGCGCACGGTGCCGGGCACGTCCTTGACCATGATGCCGGCCACCGTGGTCTCGCCACGGGGGTAGGTGGTGGCGTAGAGGTAGATGTGGTTGCTTCCGTTCAGTGTGACGATGGCGCCCGAAGGGTCGTCCTTCGAGCGCTGCACGTCGAGGCCCAGCTTGTCGCGGTAGAAGCCGATCGCGCGCTCGAGGTCGTCTACGGCGAGCACCGGCATGATCGATGCGTTGTCGAGGCTCATGGTGTCTCCTTCGTCGTCCGGGTGTCGTCCGGATGGAGTGGTGGTTCCCCTCCCGAGGTCGTTGCACGCCGTCGACACCGGGGCCGGTGGACGCTGGCCGCGGCCGTGGTCTAGCCTTGCCGGGAGGCGGCCGTGAAGCGGACGCCGCGAGCCAGGGACCGGCGGGGAGTGTGACGCCCGCCCGGGGCGATGCAGACGGAGGGCATGGCATGGGTGCGACACAGAGGGTCCTGCTGTGGGGGGACGTGGCTCCTGAGTGCGCCGCGGCGCTGGCCGGGGCAGGACTCGAGGTCGGCGAAAGTGACGCCGGCCTTGGTGCGGGCGCCGCTGGCCTCGCCGACTGCGACGCGCTCGTCGTCGGCCCGGCCGACCCGGTGCCGGGGGTGTTGCTGCGCGCGTCTGGGCGTCTGCGCGTCGTCGGGCGTGCCGGGGTCGGCGTCGGCGGCATCGACGTGGACGAGTGCACGCGGCGCGGCGTGATCGTGGTGCACGCCCCCGGCAGCGATGCGACGGCCCGCGCCGAGCAGGCGCTGGCCGCGCTGTTCGCGTGCGCCCGGGGCGTGGCGGGGGCCGACGCGGCGCTGCGCGCCGGCGGCGCGCCCGGCGAGGGTCTCTGGTGCGCCGAGGCGGTCGAGCTCCGCGGCACGACGCTCGGGCTCCTCGGCGTGGACGGCGGCTCGCAGGCGCTGGCCGAGGCCGCCCAGGGCCTGCGCATGGCCGTGGTCGCCTGGGCCGGGGGAGATGTGGCGGCATCGCCGCCGGTGCACCCGGCGGGCCGCGACCAGGTGCTCGCCGCGGCCGACTTCTTCGTGGTCGCCGCCGGCGCGGAGGTGCTCGACGACGACTTCTCGCGGATGAAGGACGGCGTGCGCCTGGTGGCGCCGGCCACCTGCGCCGACCTGCCGGCGCTGGCGCGCGCCCTCGAGGCGGGCCGCATCGCGGCTGCGGCCGTGGGCGTCGTGCCCGGCGACGGCGAGACCGTGCGGCTGCTGTCGGGTCTCGGCGGCGTGACGTTCTACGATCTCGGCGCCGCGACCCGCGAGGCCCGCGTGCGCGCGGCCGTCGCGGTTGCCGACGCTGTCGCGGCGGCCCTCCGCGGCGGCTTTCCCGCCGGCGCCGTGAACGTGCCGGTGGCCGCCGGCGGCGACGCCGCCGAGCTCATGCCCTACGTGGGCCTCTGCGACCAGTTGGGCCGGCTGCTGGTGCAGCTCGCCGGCCGGCCCGTCGACGCCGTCGACATCACCTACGGCGGCAGCGTCGCCTACTTCGACACTGGCCTGCTCACGCTCGCCGTGCTCGGCGGCCTGCTCGCCGGCCGCGTCGACGGCCCCGTGAACTTCGTCAACGCCCAGGACCACGCCCGGGCGCTGGGCGTGACCGCCACCGAGCAGCGCCAGTCGGATATCCCCGACTACCCGCGCCTGATCACCGTCACGGCCGGCGACGTCTCCGTCTCCGGCACCGCGCTGGGCCCCGAGCACAAGCCACGCCTGGTACGCGTGTTCGGCGAGGACGTGGACATCGAGCCGGCGCCGCGCATGGCCTTTCTGCGCTACCACGACGCGGCCGGCATCGGCGGTAGGGTCGGCACCCTGCTGGGCGAGTGGCGCGTCAACATCGCGCACATGTCGGTGGGGCGCGGGCGGCGCGGCGACGAGGCGGTCATGGCGCTCACGCTCGACCAGCCGCTCACGCCGGCGCAGGCCGCAGAGCTGGTGCTGCGCTGCGGCCTGCTGTACGCGCGCTCCGTGGAGCTGTGAATTCCATCACTACCGGGTGGACACCGTCCGCGCGGTCGGGTAAAGTGCCCGCCATGCGAGAGTCCAGACATCGCCCGTCGTAACGGCTGGAGCGCCCGGCGCAGGCCCACTGCACCGTCCGCTTCAGCCGACTCCCGCAGCTCACCACGAAGCTCCTTTCCGCCAGCGGCCGGTGCGCCTGCTGCCGCGTCTGACCATCCAGCGATCGTCCCGCTTGTGACCCCTTGTGCAAGGCGGCTAGAATCCCGTCTTCACCCTCTGTCCGCGCGGCCGGACCTCCGTCTCGCGCCCGGCCTCTCCACACGAAAGGACCACCGATGCAGAAGCGTTTCCTGATCACACCGGGCCCCACCCCCGTGCCGCCCGAGGTGCTCTCCGCTCTCGCCGAACCTGTGATCCACCACCGCGCACCGCGTTTCACAGAGATCCTCAAGCAGGTCGTCGAGGGGATGAAGTACATCTATCAGACGCAGAACGACATCATGGTGTACGCGGCCAGCGGCACCGGCGCCATGGAAGGCGCGGTCACCAACGTCGTGAACTCAGGCGACCACGTGCTCGTGGCCTCCATCGGCAACTTCGGCGAGCGCTGGAAGAAGCTCAACGCCACCTGGGGCGCCGAGGTCACGGCGCTCGACTACGCATGGGGCACCAAGGCCGACCCGGCCGACATCGAGAAGGCCCTCGCCGCCGACCCGGCCATCAAGGCCGTGTTCGTGCAGCACAGCGAGACGTCCACCGGCGTCGTCAACGACATCAAGGCCATCGGCGACATCGTCGCCAAGACGCCGGCCATCCTCGTCGTCGACGCCATCTCCGGACTGGGCGCCAGCGACCTCAGGACCGACGAGTGGCACGTGGACATCTGCGTCTCGGGCTCCCAGAAGGCTCTCATGGTGCCGCCGGGCCTCGCCTACGCGGCCGTGAGCGACAAGGCCTGGGCCGTGATCGAGCAGTGCACCACGCCGCGCTTCTACTTCGACTTCGTCGCCATGCGCAAGAAGATGACCGGCGACTCCGCCCAGACCCCGTACACCCCTGCCGTGAACCTCATGGTCGCGCAGAACGCCGCAATCGACCTCATCAAGGCCGAGGGCCTGCAGAACGTGTTCGAGCGGCACCGGGTGCTGGGCAAGGCCGCGCGCGAGGGCGTCAAGGCGCTCGGCCTCGAGCTGTTCGCCGTCGAGGACCCGGAGGCCAACTCCGTGACCTCCGTCAAGGTGCCCGAGGGCGTCGACGGCGGCAAGATCGGCAAGCTCGCGCGCGACAAGTACGGCGTCTGGCTGGCCGGCGGTCAGGGCGAGGTCAAGGGGAAGATCTTCCGCTTCGGCCACTGCGGCTACTTCGGCCACAGCGACATCGTCGTCGGCCTCAGCACGGTGGAGATGGTCCTGGCCGAGCTGGGCTACGACGTCAAGTGGGGCGCCTCCGTCGGCGCCGCCGAACAGGTGTTCATGCAGAGCACCGTCATGCTCTGAGGGGTGACGGGAGATGAATAGTCAGCGTAGCGGAGCTATCGAGCGGGGCGCCGGAGGTGCGCCGCTCACCGACGTGAAGAAGGTCCTCGTCAAAGAGAAGCTGTCCGCCGAGGGCGTCAAGTACCTCGAGGACCTCGGCTTCCAGGTCGACATCGGCACCGAGTGGGACGCCGACGAGCTGCTCGCCCGTATCCCGGAGTACCACGGGCTCATCATCCGTTCGGCCACCAAGGTGACGGCCGACGTGATCCAGGCCGGCACCAACCTGCAGGTGGTGGGCCGCGCCGGCGTGGGCGTCGACAACGTCGACGTCAAAGAGGCCTCGAAGCGCGGCGTCATCGTCGTCAACGCGCCGCAGAGCAACGTGCTCAGCGCCGCCGAGCAGACCATCGCCCTGCTCATGGCCTGCGCCCGCAACCTCGCCCAGGCGCACGCCGACCTCAAGGCCGGCGAGTGGAACAAGGGCAGGTGGGGCAAGAACGGCGTCGAGGTGCGCGGCAAGACGCTGGGCATCATCGGCTTGGGTCGTATCGGCTTCCTCGTGGCCGAGGACGCGCGCGGCCTCGGTATGAACGTGCTCGCCTACGACCCGTTCGTGCCGGCCGAGAAGTTCCACGAGCTCGGGCTCGAGCGCGCCGACAGCCCGGACAAGATCTACCGTGAGGCCGACTTCATCACGGTGCACCTGCCGAAGAACGCCGAGACCATCGGCTTCATCGGCGGCGAGGAATTCGCCAAGATGAAGGACGGCGTGCGCGTCATCAACGTGGCGCGCGGGGGCATCATCGACGAAGACGCCTGGGCGCGCGCCATCGAGAGCGGCAAGGTGGCCTCCTCGGCCGTGGACGTGTACCCCAAGGAGCCCACCATCGAGAGCCCGCTGTTCAAGTACGACAGCGTGGTGTGCACGCCGCACCTCGGCGCCAGCACCGTGGAGGCGCAGCTGCGCGCCGGCCAGATCATCGCCGAGCAGGTGGCGGCGGTGCTGAGCGGCCAGTTCGCCAGTAACGCCGTCAACATCCCACTGGCGCCCGGCGACGACGCCGACGAGCTCATGCCGTACCTCGGCCTCGCCGAGCAACTCGGCAAGCTCGTCGTGCAGATCGCCGACGGGCCCGTGGACGCGTTCGAGATCGCCTACGGTGGCGGGATCGCCCGCTACGACACCAAGATCCTCACGCTCGGCGTGCTCCAGGGCATCCTCGCCGACAAGGTCGACGGGCCGGTGAACTTCGTCAACGTGCAGAGCATCGCCGACGAGCGCGGCATCAGCGCCAAGGAGAGCAAGCAGCCGGCCGCGGTCGACTTCCTCAACCTCATCACGGTGACGACCTACGACAAGGAGGGCGAGCTCTCCGTGTCGGGGACGACCCTCGGGCCGAAGCACAGGCCGCGTCTCGTCAAGGCGTACCGCCAGGACGTCGACATCGAGCCGGCGAAGCACATGGTGTTCCTGCGCTACGCCGACGTGCCCGGCATGATCGGCAAGATCGGCACCAAGATGGGCGAGTTCGGCATCAACATCGCGCAGATGGCCGTGGGCCGCGAGGTCAAGGACCAGAAGGCAGTGATGGCGCTCACCCTCGACGAGCGCCTCACGGCGGAGCAACTCGAGGAGCTGGTCGCGAGCTGCGGTCTGGCCGACGGGCGTCGCGTCGAGCTCTGAGCAGCGCGGCGGTACCCTTCAGCGAACGAGTGAGGCCGGGGGCCGGCCGCCGACGGGCGGCCGGCCCCCGGCCTTGTCCGCACGCGGTCCGGCGAGAGCGTGGCCCCCGACGCCGGGGGCACGCGCTCAGCGCCGCGCCAGCGCCGGCCGCACGACGACTTTGAGCCGCGCCGTGCGTGACACGCCTTCGGCGTGGTCCGCGTGGGCCGGGAGCACCGCGCGGAAGAGGTACGTGGCGGTGTGCAACGGGAGCTTCCAGCGCGCGGTGTACGACGACGCGGCGTCGAGTCTGCCGGTGGCGAGTGTGCGCCACGTCGGGCCCTGGCGGCGCTGGATCGCCACGGTGCTTCCAGGGTGGGCGGGCTCGACATCGCCGCTGAACACCGTGACGTAGCCCTTGCCGGTGCGGCGCGTGGCGAGGTCCAGGCTCATGCGCGGCGCGACCGCGACGGCGATCGCCGCGCTGGAGACGGTCGTGCCGCCCGGCGTCTCCGCCGTCGCCGTCCAGGCGGCGCTCGTATCAGGCTTCACCGCAAGCTGGTAGAAGCCGGCGGCGTCGGTCGTGGCGCCGCTGCCCGACGGGTCCAGGCGCACCGTGACGCCGGCCAGCGGCGCGCCGTTCAGCGTGAGGTACCCGGAGGCGGTCGCCGAGGCCCCGTACATGACGGCGGCGCTGCGCGGCCGCAGGGTCAGGGCGGCGCCCGGCTGCCCCAGGTGCCACAGCCTGCCGCCGGCGCCTGTCTCGAGTGCGTAGGCGCCGCCCGAGCCGTCGGCGGCCAGGGCGGCGAAGCTCGCGACGGCCGGGCTCAGCGCGGGCGCCGTCCAGGCGCCGAGCACGGTCATCTCTGCGGTGCCGCCGCTGCCGGCCGCGGCGCCGGAGAAGGCGACGTCGAGGTCGCCGGATGCATCGGAGCTGACGGCGTCGACGCGCAGCCCGGCGCGCCCGGCGGCGAAGGTGCTCACGACCGGCGCGGCGGTGGCCGCGCCGTTGACTGGGACATGGGCGACGCTGAGCGATGTCCCGGCGGCCGAGGTGATGTAGACGCCGCCGATGCCGTCGCCGGCCACCTGGGCGTCGGCGGCCGCCTTCACGGCGACCGGGCGCAGCCACAGCCGCTCGCCGTCGGCGTTGAACCTCTGGACGACCACCGCCTCGCTCTCGCGCCATGCCATCGCCACGCCCGCGCCGACGCTCAGGCCGAGCGGCGTCTGCACGGCCGCGGAGGGCGGTCCGGCGAGTGGGTTGTACGGCTGGGCCGGCTGCGCCCAGTCGGCGGTCAGCTCCGGGCCGAAGCGCTGCAGGGCGACGCCTGCACGGCCGGGGCCGGTGAGCAGCGCGTACAGATGCCCGACGCCGTCGACGGCCACCCGGGCGGCCGTGCCCTCGGCCACGGCGACCCCGGATTCGGGGGCGGCGAGCGCGCCTGTCGCCGAGACGTGCGCAAGCAGGGAGTCGCCGGTCGACGATGATGGGGTCACGGCCAGCAGCAGGTAGGCGCCGCCCTGCCCGTCGGCCTGCAGGGTCACGGGTGTAGCCACGGCGCCGGCGCCGCGCGCCTGGGCGACGGCCGCATCGCTGCAGGCGGCCACCGGAGCGAAGACGCTGCCGCCGGCGGCCGTGCGGCCGGCGACGAACACAGTGCCTCCGGCCTTCCATGCCACGAGGACGTCGCCGCCGCGGCCCGGCGCCGCCAGCCAGTCGCCCAGGCCGGCGATGCCGTCGGCGAGCACGACGGAGTCGACACCGGTCGCATTGCCCGCCTGGTCGTAGTGGCGGGCGAGGATGGCCGCACCGGTCGCTCCCTGCTGCGCGGCCCAGACGGCGGTCGCGCCCTCGCCGACCACCAGCTGCTCGGCGCCAGCCACTTGTTGCGTCCAGAGCTGCGCGAAGCCGCTGCCGGAGACGGCACGCAGGTCCGCGGCAGAGGACCCGGCAGGCAGGTGCGCATCGGGTGCGCGGGCCGCGGCCGGCAGGGAGGGAGGGAGGGCGAGCGCCAGCACCGCGATCACGGCGGTGAGGAGCGCGGCGCTATGACGTGGAGCGCTCATGTCGCCCTCTATCTACCAGACAAGCCGTCATCTCATGCCTCCCCACCCCGGTCCGCGCCCGGAAGCGGCCCGCATGCGGGACTATCCTCCGGCCGGCCGGTCCTGCCCCTTCCGGCTGCCGCCGCGGCCGTCCTGCGCCGTCAGCCAGCTCTGACCGCGGTCCTGGGCCAGGCGGCACGAGCCGTAGGCCGTCTCAGTCGCGGAGAGCACTGCGTCCTCGCCCAGAGTCTGCAGCATCCCGGTGCGCTCGAGCTGGTCACGCATGTCGGGTCCCACCCCGGCGAGATAGAGCCTGCCTCCGCCGGCCGCGAGCTTGGCCGCGTACTCGCGCAGCAGGACGAGAGAGGCGCTCTGCAGCGTACCGCGGCCGCGCAAGCGCAGCACGACCACGGCGTGCCGGGCGCCGCCGGGGTCGGGCAGCAGCTCCTTGACCTTGGGGCCGGCGGCGAAGAACAGGCTGCCGTAGATGTCCAGCACGGTGACGGAGCCGTCGGCGAGCGTCTTGGGCGGTTCGCCCTCGCGGCAGCACCCGTGCACGTCGATGTCCAGCTCGACAACGGTGATGTCGACCGACGACAGGTACAGGTACTTGAGGACGGCCAGCGCCGCCCCGGCCAGGACCGCGTACTGCAGCGGTATCACCAGGACCAGGGCGAACGTGACGGCCATGACGCCGGCGGAGACGCGGTCGGCCGCCCAGATCTCGCGGATGGTGCGCGGCCTGATGGAGGCGGCCGCGGCGACGATGACGATGCCGGCCGTGACCGCCTGTGGCACGGCGGCCACGAGTGGCGCCGCGACCACGACGAACAGGACGATGAGCACGCCGGCGAACACCGCCGCCCAGCGCGTGCGCGCCCCGGCGGCGACGTTGACGGAGGTGGCGGCCACGGAGCCGCCCACCGTGGCGCCGCCGAAGAAGCCCGCGGCGATGTTGGCGAGGCCCTGCGCGAAGAAGTCGCGCGACACGTCGCCATGGTGCCCGTCGCTGTTGCGCACCGAGCGGCTGATGCCGGCGCCCTGCACGAGGCCGATGATGGCGAGTGAGAGCGCCGGCACCAGGAGCCCCGGCACGAGTGAGAGATCGGGCAGCTGCGGGGCCGGGAACCCGCCGGAGACCGGGGCGATGTCGCCGATGGTGGCGACCGCCGCGAAGGCGGGCAGGGCGACGAGGGCCGTGCCCGCCACCAGGGCCACGGCCATGGCGAAGAGCTTGGCTCGCGTGCGTCCGATCACGAGGACGATGGCGACGGTCACGAGGCCGATCACCAGCGTGGCCGGGTCGATGCGGCCGGCGTGCACGACGAGGTCGCCGGCCTTTGCGACCTTGTTCTCGTAGCCGCTCGAGAAGCCCGTGAGGGCGCCGAGCTGGCCGAGGACGATCTGCACCGCCACGCCGGTCATGAAGCCGACCATCACGGCGTGCGAGACGAAGCGCGTGAGGCCGCCGCCGCGGAGCAGCCCGGCGGCCAGCATCATCAGCCCGGTCAGGACGGTGAGCACGACCAGGCCGGGCACTTTCTGCTCCGCCGGCAGGTGGGCCAGGGATGCACCGACCGTGAGGCTGAGCGCCGCGGTCGTCACCATGGCCATGCGCTGCGTGCCGGCGGTGAGCGCCCCGACCGGTGTGCCGGTCATGGTCGCGTAGAGGCCGTGCACGGGGGGGACGCCGGCGACGATGGTATACGCCAGCGTAAGGCCGATCTGTGTGACGCCCAGGGTGAACCCGGCGAGCAGGTCGTGGGGAAGGTCGGCACGTGACGGCAGGTCGAGCCGCGAGCGGCGCGCTGTCGGTACGGTGCTCAGAGGTCCCTCCTCGACGGCCGGTGCGCGACCCGGTGCCGCGCGCCACCAGCGCGAGGGAAACCGTTTCCGCGCGAGCACAATCATACGGAATCTGAACATGGACTGGCAAACGACGTCGGAATCTGAAGGGATGTCCCCGACGCCGACGGGCCGACGCGCGCGCACGCCGGCACGTGCGCGGGCGACGCGCGCGGGGAGCGACGCCGGGGGCACGTGCTTGCGTGCCCGCGCGCGCCTGACGTAGACTACCCGGACTATGCGTCGCCACGGCACAAGCGAGTTCACCCGGGAGGACCACATTGGGGTACGCGCCAGCGTGCTCGACCTCCTCGGCCTCGCCCTGCTCCTCCCCCTTCGGGGGGATGTGTAGACACCTGCCGGCCGTACGGCCTCTTTTCGGATCACACACCAGATCCACGGCACCAGGAGTGGCGACGACGTCCGCCCTGGGAGGAGTAGGCGCACCGTGAGCGAGCACCGCTACATCAAGATCTTCGACACCACCCTGCGCGACGGCGAGCAGGCGCCGGGCGCCACCTTGAACAAGGCCGAGAAGCTCGAGGTGGCCCATCAGCTCGCCAGGCTCAGGGTGGACATCATCGAGGCCGGGTTCCCCATCGCTTCACCCGACGACTTCGACGCGGTCCAGACCATCGCTCGCGAGGTCGAGGGGCCGCGCATCGCCGGCCTGGCGCGGGCCATGGAGCAGGACATCCGCGTCTGCTGGGACGCCGTCAAGGTCGCCGACGTCCCGCGCATCCACACGTTCATCAGCACGAGCCCCGTGCACCTCAAGTACCAGATCAAGAAGAGCGAGGACGAGGTCCTCGCCGACACCCGCGCCATGGTCACGCTGGCCGCCGGGCTGGCGGCGCAGCACCCCGAGGCCGACGTCGAGTTCAGCGCCATGGACGCCAGCCGCTCCGAGCCCGACTATCTGGCCAAGGTGCTTGGCGTCGCCGTCGAGTGCGGGGCGACCACCATCAACGTGCCCGACACGGTGGGGTATGCTCTGCCGCTGGAATACGGCGACTTCCTCCGCGAGCTCTACCGGCTCACGCCCTCGCTGCACGACGTCAGCGTGAGCGTGCACTGCCACAACGACCTGGGCTTGGCCACGGCCAACTCGCTGGCCGCTGTGCGCGCCGGAGCCACACAGGTCGAGTGCGCCGTGAACGGCATCGGCGAGCGCGCCGGCAACGCCTCGCTCGAAGAGGTCGTCATGGCGATCCGCACACGCGGCGAGTACTTCGCCTGCGAGACCGGCGTGGAGACCAGGGAGATCGCCCGCACCAGCCGCCTCGTGAGCTCGCTGACCGGCTACACCATCCAGCGCAACAAGGCCATCGTGGGCCGCAACGCCTTCGCCCACGAGAGCGGTATCCACCAGGCCGGCGTGCTCAGCCACTCGTCGACGTTCGAGATCATGACGCCGGCCGACGTCGGCCTCACCGACAACGACCTCGTGCTGGGCAAGCACAGCGGCCGGCACGCGCTGCGCGCCAAGCTGGCCGAGCTCGGGTACCAGCTCTCGGACGACGAGCTCAAGCAGGCCTTCACGCGCTTCAAGGAGGTCGCCGACAAGAAGAAGCAGGTCACGGTGCTCGACCTCGAGGCGCTGGTGAGCGAGGAGATCCGCGAGCGCCAGGACCACTTCACGCTGCGCAGCTTCGTCAACCAGTCCGGTTCGCACATCATCCCGACGAGCCAGGTCGAGGTCGAGGCGCGCGGCGAGCTCAAGAAGGGTCGCAGCTTCAGCAACGGGTCGGTGGAGAGCGTGTTCGCCGCCATCGACGATGCCGTGGGCACCAGCGGCAGCCTGGCGGATTACCAGGTGCGCGCCATCTCTTCGGGCAAGGACTCGCTCGCCGAGGTGCGCGTGGCGGTGGAGATGAACGGCCGCTCGTTCAACGGGCAGGCAGTCAGTTTCGACGTGATGGAAGCCTCGGCCAAGGCCTATGTACGGGCCATCAACAACGCCGCGGCCGCAGGGGAGGTCTGATGGGTTCTACGATCACAGAGAAGATCCTGGCGAGGGCTGCCGGCGTGGCCGAGGCGCACGCCGGCGACATCATCGAGGCCAGGCTCGACCTGGTCCTGGCCAACGACGTCACCGCGCCGCTGGGCATCCAGGAGTTCGAGAAGGCCGGGTTCACCAAAGTCTTCGATCCGGCGAAGATCGCCCTGGTGCCCGACCACTTCACGCCCAACAAGGACATCAAGGCGGCCGGCCAGGCGAAGATCATGCGCGAGTTCGCCCGCAGGCACGGCATCGTCAACTACTTCGAGGTCGGGCGCGTGGGCATCGAGCACGTGCTGCTGCCCGACCTGGGCATGGTCGCACCGGGCGACGTCGTCATCGGCGCCGACAGCCACACCTGCACCTATGGCGCCGTGGCCGCCTTCAGCACCGGCGTGGGCAGCACCGACTTCGCCGCCGCCATGGCTTGGGGCAAGGTGTGGCTGCGCGTGCCCGAGAGCATCAGGTTCGTGTACTCGGGCAGGACGCAGCGCTGGGTCACGGGCAAGGACCTCATGCTGCACACCATCGGCCTGATCGGCGTCGACGGCGCCCTGTACCAAGCCATGGAGCTCACCGGCGAGGCCATCGAGAACCTGCCCATCGACGAGCGCTTCACGATGTGCAACATGGCCATCGAGGCCGGCGGCAAGAGCGGCATCGTGGGCTTCGACGAGAAGACCACACGCTACCTGCAGAGCCGGCCCGAGGGCAGCCGTGCCCGCGTCGCCGGACAGGTGTTCGCCAGCGACCCCGAGGCCGAGTACGCGCAGGTCATCGAGATCGACGCCGCGGCCGTGCCGCTGACGGTGAGCAAGCCGCACCTGCCGAGCTACTCAGCCGCCGCCGCTGACCTGGGCGACACCACCATCGACCAGGTCGTCATCGGCAGCTGCACCAACGGCCGGCTCGAGGATCTGCGCCAGGCGGCCAGTATCCTGCGCGGCCGCAAGGTGCACCCCGACGTGCGCTGCATCATCCTGCCCGGCACGCAGCAGGTGTGCCTGGACGCCGCCTCCGACGGCACCATGCAGGCCCTGATCGAGGCCGGCTGCGCCTTCAGCACGCCAACCTGCGGACCGTGCCTTGGCGGCCACATGGGCGTGCTGGCCGAGGGCGAGCGCGCCGTCGCCACCACCAACCGCAACTTCGTCGGCCGCATGGGTCACACCGGCGGCGAGGTCTACCTGGCGGGCCCGTACGTGGCCGCCGCCACGGCCGTGAGCGGGCACATCGCGACGCCCGAAGAGGTCCTGGGTGCGAAGGGAGGCCCGCGATGATCTTCGAGGGCACCGTCCACAAGTACGGCCGCGACGTCGACACCGACGTCATCATCCCGGCCCGCTACCTCAACACGCACGACCACGCCGAGCTGGCGAAGCACGCGATGGAAGACATCGACGCCGACTTCGTGAATCGCGTGCAGCAGGGCGACATCATCGTCGCCGCCGAGAACTTCGGCTGCGGCAGCTCGCGCGAGCACGCGCCGGTCGCCATCAAGGCCTCCGGCATCAGCGTCGTGGTCGCGGCGTCGTTCGCGCGCATCTTCTACCGCAACGCGATCAACACCGGCCTGCCGATCGTGGTGTGCCCGGCCGCCATCGCCGAGGCCGCGACCGGCGACACGATGAAGGTCGACCTCGCCGCCGGCACGGTGGAGAACGTGACGAAGGGCACGAACTACGCCGCCGAGGCGTTCCCGCCCTTCATGCAGGAGCTCATCGACCGAGGCGGCCTGATGGAGTACGTCAAGGCGCAGCTCGCCGTAGACCAGTCATAGAAGAGAGGAACCATGGGGAAGACCTACAAGATCGCGGTCCTGCCGGGCGACGGCACCGGTCCGGAAGTCGTCGCCGAGGGGCTCAAGGTCCTGGACGCGGCGGCTGCGAAGTACGACTTCAAGCTCGACCTGACGCACTACGACCTGGGCGGCGAGCGCTACCTGCGCACCGGTGAGATCCTGCCGGACTCGGTGCTCGAGGAGCTCAAGGGCGTCGATTCGATCTACCTGGGCGCCGTCGGGCACCCGGACGTGGCCCCCGGCATCCTCGAGAAGGGCCTGCTCCTGCAGCTGCGCTTCGACCTGGACCAGTACATCAACCTGCGGCCCGTGCGCCTGTACCCGGGGGTCGAGACACCGCTGAAGGACAAGGGCCCCAAGGACATCGACTACGTCGTGGTGCGCGAGAACTCCGGCGACCTGTACGCCGGCGGCGGCGGCACGATGATGCCGGGCTCGCCGCACGAGGTCGCCACGCAGCTCATGGTGTACAGCCGCGCCCAGGTCGACCGCTGTCTTCGCTGGGCCTTCGCCTACACCCGCGAACACGGCAGGAAGTCGCGCGGCGTCGGCGACGCCAACACCCTCGGCCTGGTCGGCAAGACCAACGTGCTCACCTACGTGTACGACCTCTGGTGGCGCGCCTTCAACGAGATCGGCGAGGCCGAGTACCCGGACGTCAAGCGCGAGTACTACCACGTCGACGCGACCTGCATGTGGATGGTCAAGAGCCCCGAGTGGTTCGACGTCCTCGTGACCGGCAACATGTTCGGCGACATCATCACCGACCTCGGCGCCATCACGCAGGGCGGCATGGGCGTCGCGGCCGGCGGCAACATCAACCCCGAGGGCGTCAGCATGTTCGAGCCCATCGGCGGCTCCGCCCCCAAGTACACCGGCATGGGCGTGATCAACCCCATCGCCGCGATCGCCGCGGGCGCCATGATGATGGAGACCCTGGGCGAGACCAAGGCGTCGGCCGAGATCGAGCGCGCCATCACCGAGGTCACCGGCACGAAGATGAAGAGCATGGCCTCCGGCCAGATGGGCTACTCGACGAGCGAGGTCGGCGACCTCGTGGGCGAGCGCGTCTGAGGGCTGCACGAGGCGAAGATTCACCCTTGAGCAGAGGTTGAGAGTTCTCCGCGCGAGCGTGGAGAGGACAGGAGGAACACGATGGCCCCCGTGCCCGAGATGGAAACGATCTGGATGAACGGCGTGCTCGTGCCCTGGCACGAGGCCAAGGTGCACGTGCTCACCCATGCGCTGCACTACGGGTCGGGGGTCTTCGAGGGCATCCGCGCGTACAAGACCGACAAGGGCGTGGCCGTGCTGCGTCTGACGGAGCACCTCAACCGCCTGGTGCGCTCGGCCAAGCTCTACTACATGCCGGTCCCGTACACCGTGGAGCAGCTGTACGACGCCACGTTCGAGCTTCTCGCCTCCAACAAGCTGGAGGCGTGCTACATCCGTCCGCTGGTGTTCCGCGGGTACGGCGAGATGGGGCTCTACCCGATCAACGCGCCGGTGGACGTCGTCATCGCCGCGTGGCCGTGGGGCACCTACCTTGGCGAGGAGGGCATCAAGCACGGCGTGCGCGCCAAGAGCTCCAGCATCCAGTCGCTCGACCACACGTCGCTGGCCCGGGCGGCGAAGGCCTCGGGCCAGTACCTCAACAGCATCCTCGCCAAGGTCGAGGTGCTCAACGCCGGCTACGACGAGGCCATCATGCTCACCGAGCACGGCCACGTGGCCGAGGGCTCGGGCGAGAACATCTTCTGCATCCGCAACGGCGTGCTCATGACGCCGCCGCCGAGCGACGGCGTGCTCGAGGGCATCACGCGCGAGATCGTCATGCAGCTCGCGAAGGCCGAGGGCATCCCGTTCGACGAGCGCTCGCTCTCGCGCAGCGACCTGGTGATCTGCGACGAGGCCTTCTACACCGGCACCGCCGCCGAGATCGTGCCGATCCGCGAGGTGGACGACCATCTCATCGGCGAGCCCGGCCCGATCACGCGCCGCATGCAGGAGCGGTTCGCGGCCATCACCGCCGGAAAGGACGCGGAGTTCGGCCACTTCATGGAATACCCGAGGACGTGAGCGGCGGCGGCCGGCGCCGTGAGGCGCCGGCCGCACGACCGCGGCGGGGAGGACCCGATGCGCGAGCAGCAGGTTGAGCTTTACGACACCACGCTGAGGGACGGCATGCAGCAGGAGGGCATGTCGGTCTCGGTCGAGGAGAAGGTGCGCATCGCGCTCAAGCTCGACGAGCTCGGCATCGACGTCATCGAGGGCGGGTTCCCGTCGTCCAACCCCAAGGAGGTCGAGTTCTTCCGCCGCATGGAGCGGGAGAGACTCGTCACGGCGCGTCTGGCCGCCTTCGGCATGACGCGCCGCAAGGGCGTGGCCGCCGACGAGGACGAGGCCCTGCGCGTGCTCGCCGAGGCCTTCACCGGCACGGTGACGATCGTCGGCAAGACCTGGGGGCTGCACCTCAGCAAGGTGCTGCGCGTGAGCCACGCCGAGAACCTGCGCATGATCGAGGAGTCGATCGCCTTCCTGCTGCGCCAGGGCAAGCGCGTCGTCTACGACGCCGAGCACTTCTTCGACGCCTGGCGCGACGACGCCGCGTACGCCCTGCAGTGCGCGCGCGCCGCGGCCGAGGCAGGCGCCGAGGTGGTGTGCCTGTGCGACACCAACGGGGCCAGCCTGCCGCCGTTCGTCGCCGACGTGGTCGGCGGGGTGGTGGCGGCGCTGCCGGTGCCGGTGGGCGTGCATGTGCACAACGACGGCGACTGCGCCGTGGCCAACAGCCTCGTCGCCGTCGACCGCGGCGCCCTGCAGGTGCAGGGCACCGTCAACGGCTACGGCGAGCGCTGCGGCAACGCCGACCTCATCAGCATCATCCCGGCGCTCAAGCTCAAGATGGGGCTCGACGTCGTCTCCGACGAGCAGCTCGCGCGCCTCTCCGAGACGGCACACTTCGTGTCGGACGTGGTCAACATCTCCATCGCCGCCCACCAGCCCTACGTGGGCAAGGCGGCGTTCGCGCACAAGGGCGGCATGCACGTGGCCGCCGTGGAGCACGCGCCGCAGACCTTCGAGCACGTCGACCCCGCGGCCGTGGGCAACGAGCAGCGTATCCTCGTCTCCGAGCTGTCCGGTAAGGCCACGGTGCTGCGCCGGGCCCGCGACCTGGGACTGGCGGTGGACGCCGACGACGCGCGCATCGGCAAGCTCCTCAAGCACCTCAAGGACCAGGAGCACCGCGGCTACCACTACGAGGCCGCGGACGCCAGCTTCGACCTGCTGCTGCGCGACGAACTGGCGCCTCACGAGCCGCTGTTCCGGCTCGAGAGCTTCCGCGTCATCGTGGAGAAGCGCGAGGACGGCAAGGCGGTGGTCGAAGCCACGATCAAGGTGCACGTGGGCGGCGAGCGCATCATCAGTACCGCAGAGGGCAACGGCCCCGTGAACGCCCTGGACTCGGCGCTGCGGCAGGCGATCACGCAGAAGTACCCGCACCTCAGCGACATCGAGCTGGTCAACTACAAGGTGCGCATCCTCGACGAGACCAAGGGCACCGGCGCCAAGACGCGCGTGCTCCTCGACGCCAGCGACGGCGAGGACACCTGGGGCAGCATCGGCGTGAGCGAGAACATCATCGAGGCGAGCTGGGAGGCGCTGGTCGACTCCATCGAGTACGGCATGGTGCGCAGCGGGCAGAAGTGAGCGAGGCCGGCCGCGAGGGCGGCCGGCGACGACGAGACTGCGGCCGCCACGGCCGCCGGCGACCACGTGGGGAGGGACACCATGAGTGCTGATGCGGACAAGGTCCTCGAAGTCATGGCTGCGGCGGGCGAGCCGCTGAACGCCGGCGCGGTCGCCGAGCGCTCGGGCATGGACCGCAAGGCCGTCGACAAGGCGATGGCCGAGCTCAAGAAGGACGGGCGCATCGAGTCGCCCAAGCGCTGCTACTGGGCGCCGGCCGGCTGAGGTGACGTGACGAAAGGGCCGGCCGGGGCGGCCTCACCCTCCCGAACGGCGCGAGGGACGCCCTGCGGCGCCCGGTCCCGCGCGGGGCTCAGAACCGTTCGGCCATGTGCAGCAGCTTCCAGTCGTAGGTGTGCGGAGCGATCAGCTCCTGCTCGACGCGGACGAGCTCCTGCCGCTCCCGCTCTCTGAGGCCCACGAGGCGGTCGACCAGCTCTTCGATGTCCTCCGAGTGCACGAAGGCGTCGCCGAAGATCTGGCGGAACTCCCCGATGTTGGTGGCGGCGACCTGTCCGAAGGAGACGTTCTTCACCGTCCTGCACGTCATGTGGCCCTGCTCGACCTGCCAGCGCCCGCCGATCCCGGGGGCGACGGCCGAGCGGGCGATCGTCGTGGCATGCAGCCACTCCGGAACGCGCGCCTGGATCAGGCGTATCCCGTGGCTGCGCAGCGCCGCCCACAGCAGCCCGTACTCCTTGACGTTGCCCTGGTGCTCCTCGTTGTCCCACACGGACCCGACCCAGAAGGCGGTGGAACGCAGCCTGTACGCCGTCGGCGGCAGGAACTCGTCGCGCAGCAGCGGCGTTCCCCACGGCTGGTACAGCGTGCGGGTGCCGGCGTCGAACCAGGTGGCACCCGCGATCTTCTCGGCGCCGCGCTCCACACCCTTCGTGTAGACCTGCAGCCGGATGTACTCCTCCGGTCTCAGCCGCTGCAGCACGTCGTCGGGAAAGTTGTGGAGCACGTACCTCGCCCCGCTGACGAGCGGCAGCTGCGAGCCGGCGATGTCGACGCTGATCACGAGGTCCCCAGGCCTGACCAGGTCGCGGTACCGGGCGTCGTCGTCGACCCAGAAGCCGGGTATCCCCATCTTCCTCGCCGCTCTGGCGAAGCCGCGGTGGATGTAGTGGTAGGCATCGTAGCTCGCGCTCTTCAGCCCCCAGACGACGATCCTGCGAAAGGGAAAGCTCGGCCGTGTCGAGCGTGTGTTCACGTGATACCTCCCTGGAGACGGGTGCGCCCCGAGGCGACCGCCTCTCGTCCGGACCTCCAGAGCTGCCGGAGGACCCTACGCGAGTGACCCGCGCGCGTCCAGGCCGCTCCGCGTACGAGGCTGAGGGTGCGAGCTGCCACCCTCAAGGTGCACGTGGGCGGCGAGCGCAGCATCAGTACCGCCGAGGGCCACGGCCCCGTGAACGCCCTGGACTCGGTGCTGCGCCAGGCGATCGCGCGGAAGTACCCGTACCTCAGCGACATGGGGCCGCTCGACGCCGGCGCGGTCGCCGAGCTTCCGGGCATGGACCGCAAGGCCGTCGACAAGGCGATGGCCGAGCTCAAGAAGGACGGCTGCATCGAGTCGCCCAGGCGCTGCTTCTGGGCGCCGGCGGGCTGAGCCGGGCGGTCTGCGGCAGGGGCGCCGGGGCGGCTGCGCGTCCGGCGCCCCTGCTCAACGAAGCAGCCGCCGGACCCTCAGCGGCAGCCGGCGCGCGTAGACGGCATCCTTGCCGGCCGCCCCCCTGCGCGGCGGCAGCCTGTGCGTCATCGTCGCGATGCCTGCGGCGACCTCCGGGTGCTCCCAATCATCGAACACGTACAGGCAGTCCTCGACCGCGTACGGCCGCCAGCTCTCGACGTCTGCGATCACGGCCTCCGTCGAGTGCCAGCCGTCCACGAACAGCAGGCCCAGCGGGGGACCGTCGTAGCGGGCGGCCGCCTCGACGGACTTCTGCCGGACCGCGATCACGGAGCGAGCGCTCGTCCTCCGGAGGTTCGCGGTGAACTCCTCCCACGTGTCGACGACCTCACCGTTCTCGACCTCTGTGCGGTCGCCGGTGTGGGGATCCACCGCGTAGACCGGAACACGGCCCTGTGCCGCGGCGGCGAGCACGCAGGTGGACCGGCCCTTGTAGCTGCCTATCTCGACGATGCTGCGCCCCGCCGGGACGGTCAGGGCGAGTGAGTAGAGCAGCTCGGCCTCGCGCTTCGAGAGGAACCCCTCAACGCTGTCGAGCAGCGGCCAGGTCGCCACGAAGCGGCTGGGTGCCAGCGCCCAGTGGAGTCGCTCGGTCAGTTCCTCCCGGGTCAGTGCGCTCCTCAGGCTGCGTGCGCTCACCATGGGGGCAGGATAGCCCATCGGCTCCACGCGGTCTCCGGGGCGGCTGCACCGCCCGCAGGCTCAGCGCCCGGCCGCCGCGATGTGGACGACGGCGGTCATGGAATCGTCGTCCGTCATGAGCGGCGTCCCGCAGGCGCAGCGCATGCGCGACACATCGAAGGCGGTTCCGCCACAGTGATAGCACGACAGCGGCAGCGTCGCCCTGCGGTGGATGCGGACGTCCTCGACCCTCGCATCCAGCGCCCGCACGTCCTCCGCGCCGAACGCGGATCCCCTGGTGAGCTGGATGACGGTCTCCTCGTCCAGCGCCCTCCCGAAGGCACGGGCGCGCTCCAACGCCAGGAGCAGCGACAGGCTGTTGACGAACGGCTGCACGCCCTCTGTCGTGCGCCGCGGTCTCCGCCTGCCCCGCATGTCAGGAGGCGTGCCCATGAGGCCCTCGCGTCTGAGCTCGGCCGCCGAGGTGTGAAGATCCTCGAGGATGTAGATGCCGCCGGGGCTCATGACCGGGAGCGTCTCCAGCAGGCAGGTGCGCTGGTGGACGGGGTCATGACTGCCGTCTTCGATGACCAGGTCGAGCGGCGTCGCCAGTGATGCCAGCAGGCGCCGCACCTCCTCGGGCTCACCCTGGTCGACCCGGTGGTACTCGATGCGCTCGTCCCGTGGCCACGACTCCTGCACAGGGATGATGTCGAGGCCGACGATGCGCGCCGCGGGGAAGCGACCGCGCAGCCAGCGGATGGAGTCGCCGGCCGCGACTCCGTACTCCACGACCATACGAGGCTCCGGCAGCGAGGAGAAGGCCTCCGTGTACACCTCGCCGTAGCGGTGCCAGAAGAACTTGTCGGAGCCGGCTTCCGCGGCCCACGTCGCGCTGATGTCGGTCATGTCGCCCGTCCTCCCGTCGAGGGGCCATCGTCCGTCCGGCTCCGCGTCAGCGCCATGATACGCGAGGGCGTCGGCGGCGCCGGGCCCGGCGCCGCCGACGCTCCGCCCCCCGCGCCGGTCGCCTCTCTGCGGACGGGCAGCATGGACACGGCGTTGGCGCAGTTGGTGCGCGTCGCATCCACTCACGACGCCGTCGCCGTTCGTCGCTCCGCGGCCTCCCACCGGCGCGACGTCGACGGAGCCGGCGTCGCGGTCGCCATCGAGGCGCGGGATGCGCGGCCCGCCTCGCTCACGCTCGTGCGCCGCGCCGTGCGCGCCGGCGGCGGCACCCCCGCGGGCACTGTCAGCGGGGGCATCGCGGAGATGGGCGCCGACGTGTGGGCCGCGGCCGGCTTCGACGGCCGCGGCATCAAGGTCGGGATCATCGACGCCGGCTTCAAAGGCCGCCGGGCGGAGCTAGGCAGCGAGCTGCTCGCGCAGGTCGTCATCTGGGGCCAGAACCCCAGCGGCCCGGAGGGAGGGGCGAGTGACGACCAGGAGCACGGCGCCGCCGTTGCGGAGGTCGTGCACGACGCCGCGCCCGGCGCACAGCCCCACCTCGCCAGGGTCGACGACGTGGTCACCCTGGGCCTCGCCGAACAGTGGCGGGTGGCCCAGGGGGTCCAGGTCATCAGTCACTCCATGGGCTGGTGGGGGCATGGGCAGCTCAACGGCGCCGGGCTCGTCAACGGCGTCGTCGACGACGCCGTGAGCCACGGCGTGCTCTGGGTGCCGGCTGAGGGCAACGGCCGCCGCGGGCGCTGGATGGGGACTTCAGTGACCCGAATGAGGATACCTCCCTCGACTGGGACGGGGTCGCGGGCCACTGGAGCAACGCGTTCTGCGCGGCGGCGGGGTCGGAGATCTGCGGCTACCTGCGGGGGGACGAATCCTGGTCGGCCCCGACCCAGGACCACGACCTCCACCTGGCGCAGTGGGACGCGGCGGCGGGCGCGTGGCAGTGGCTCGACCACACCAGCGACCGCCGGAGCGGCCTCGCGGGCCAGCATCCCGCGGAGTGGATCCGCACCGCGGCGCCCGTCGCTGGTCTCCACGCGTGGGCGGTGAAGCGTTACGCGGCCACCCGCACCGACGTGGACTTCGGCACGCCCGGGCCCGACAGCGTGTTGGGCTGGGGCCGCGTCCTCCTGCCGGTGGTGCCCAGGGACACGACGCGGCCGGTGACGACCACTTCCGCGGCCACCGTCAAGCGCGGCTCGGTCGCGACGCTGAGCCACGAGGTCGACGACGCCGACTTCAGCGCCGGCCCGGCGAGCGTGACGATCCCCATCAAGAACGCCGGGGGCGAGCTGGTCAAGACGCTCGGTCCCTACGAGGGCGTCCCGATGTGCACGCCGCAGTCCGCCTGGTTCACGTGCAGGCTGCCCAAGGGCGTCTACCGGTTCTCTGTGACGGCTGTGGACTCGGCCGGCAATGCCGCGACGCAGGTCGGCGCCGGCAGGCTGACCGTGAAGCAGCGGCGACCCAGGCGCGGGCGGGGCGCCGCTGCCCCGCGGGTCTGCCGCGGCGAGGCCGCGGCGGCCGCTGCACGACCCCTGTGGCGGCCGCCGGCGCGACCCTCTAGACTCCTGACGAGATCCTGTCACGCGAGAGGGGCGACCGCATGAGCGCGACCATCACCGCTGTCCACGCACGCACGATCCTCGACTGCCGCGGCTACCCCACAGTCCAGGTGGATGTGGAGGCCGGCGGGCGGCTCGGCAGGGCCGACGTCCCCGCCGGCCGCTCCACCGGCAGCAACGAGGCGAAGGAGCTACGCGACGGCGGTGCCGCCTACCGCGGCCAGGGAGTCGCGCGGGCCGTCGCCAACGTCAACGACGAGATCGGGCCGGCCGTCATCGGCCGCGACGCGGCCGACCAGGTCGCGCTCGACCGCTTCCTCTGCGAGCTCGACGGCACGTCCGACAAGGGCCGTCTGGGCGCCAACGCCGTCCTCGGTGTGTCGCTGGCCGCAGCGCGCGCCGCCGCCGCGTGCGCGGGCCTGCCGCTGCACCGCTATCTGCGCGCCGACTCGCGCGTGCTGCCGGTGCCGTTCGTGAACCTCGTCAACGGCGGCAGGCTCACCTCCAACGACCTCGATTTCCAGGAGTTCATCTGCATGCCGGTCGGCGCCTCCAGCTTCAGCGAGGCGCTGCGCATGGCCAGTGAGTGCCACATGGCGCTCAGGGAGATCGTGGTCGAGCGGTACGGCAAGCTGGCCGCCAACACCGGCGACGAGGGCGGGTTCGCGACGCCGATCGTGGACGTGCGCGAGGCGCTGCAGGTGCTGCACGACGGCGTCGCGGCCGCCGGCTATGCGCACGACATGGTCTACGCGCTGGACTGCGCGGCGACGCACCTCTGGGATGCTGAGGCGCGGGTCTACTCGGTCGCGGGGCGGCGATATGCGACGGCTGCTCTCATCGGGCTGTACGAGGAGCTGGTGCGCGACTTCGGTATCGTCTCCATCGAGGACCCCTTGGCAGAGGACGACTGGGACGGCTGGGTGGAGATCACGCGGCGGCTGGGACCGGAGGTACAGCTCATCGGCGACGACCTGTTCGTGACGAACGGGGAGCTGGTGCGGAGGGGCGTCGAGCTCGGAGTCGCCAACGCGATGCTCTGGAAGGTCAACCAGATCGGCACGCTGAGTGAAGCCTTCGCGGCGGCCGAAGTGGCGTTTCGCAACGGCTACGGCGTGTGCGTGAGCGAGCGCTCCGGCGAGACCGAGGACGCGCTCATCGCCGACCTGGTGGTGGCGCTCAACGCCGGGCAGATCAAGACCGGCTCGCCGGTGCGCGGCGAGCGCACGAGCAAGTACAACCGCCTGTTGCAGATAGAGGAGTGGCTCGGCGCCGACGCCGTGTACGCCGGGCGCGACTGGCGTCGCCCGGCGCCGCCGCTGAGGTGAGCGGCGGCGGGGAGCAGGCGGGCCGGCCGGGGGCCGCACGCGCACGGGAGCTGCATGAGCTCGCCGTCGGGCGCTTCGTCAACTGCGGCGAGCTCACGGACCACGGCCGCGCGGAGCTGCGGCGCGACGCGCTGGCCGTCGCCGCGGCGGCGCTCGCGGCCGTCGACCCGGCGGCGCGGCTCCGGGAGCTGGTCACCCGGGAGGGTGACGAGCTGATCGTCACCCGGCCGGGTGACGGACTCGGGGAGGCGCCCCTGCGCTTCGACCTGCGCTCCCGGCGCGTCTTCGTCGCCGGCGCCGGCAAGGCGACGATCGGCATGGCCGCGGTGCTCGACGAGCTGCTCGGCGGCCGCATCGCGGCCGGCGCCGTCGTCGTGAAGCGCGGCCAGGCCGTGCCCCTGCGGCACATCGAGGTGCTGGAGGCTGCGCACCCCGTGCCCGACGACTCGAGCCTCGCCGGCGGCCTGCGTCTGCTCGAACTCGCCGCGCGCGCCGGGCCGGACGACCTGCTCATCGGCCTCGTCACCGGCGGCAGCTCGGCTCTCGCCGTCGCTCCTGCGGAGGGTCTCACGCTCGCCGACAAGGTCGCGGTCAACCGCCTGCTGCTCGCCTGTGGCGCCGACATCGTCCCGATCAACCGCGTGCGCAAGCACCTGTCGCGGCTCAAGGGCGGCCGGCTGGCGCGGGCCGCCGGCTGCGAGGTCCTCAACTTCACCGTGTCCGACGTCGTCGGCGACCGGCTCGACGCCGTCACCGACCTCACCGTGCCCGACTCGTCCACGTTCGCCGAGGCTCAGGCCGTCTGCGACGAGTGGGCGCTCTGGGAGCACCTGCCGCGCCGCGCGGCGGAGCACCTGCGGCGTGCCGATCCGGCCGCGGAGAGCTGCCACGAGCTCGACCGCGTGACGACGTTCGTCGTGGCTGACTGCGGGTTGATGTGCAGCGCCGCCGCGGCTGCGGCCGAGGCGCTGGGCTACCGCGCCGGGGTGCTGCGCCTCGACCTGGAGGGCGAGAGCGCCGCGGCGGGGCGCTGGTTCGCGCGGCAGGCTGCCGCCGCCGCGCCCGGGTCGGCGCTGGTCGCCGGCGGCGAGGCCACGACCGTGCTGGCGCGCGGCCAGGGGCTCTCAGGCGGCGGAGGGCCGAGCCAGGAGGGCGCCCTGGCGGGCGCGCTCGAACTCTCGGGCGGGCCTGCCGCCTGCCTGCTCTGCCTGGACTCTGACGGCCACGACGGCCCGGGGCACGCGGCCGGCGGCCTGGTCGACGACCTCACGGCGGCGGCGCTTGCCGCCGCCGGCGCCGACCTGCAGGCCGCCCTCGCCGCCCACGCCTCGGGTACCGCCCTCGAGGTCGCCCGCGACCGCGTGTTGACCGGGCCGACCGGGACCAACGTCAACGACCTCAAGCTCGGCCTGGTCGGCACGGGGCCGGCGGGTCACTGACCCGGCGGCCGGTCCTCGACCCGGCGCCCGGAGCGCCGCGTTCGGGTCCCGAGGGCCTGCATGTCCGACCAGTCTGGCCCTCAGCTCGCCTTCCGCTCCCGCATGAGCCACCACACCAGCGCCGCCGTGGCCAGCATCACGCCGGCGCCGAGCAGCATCACGCCGTGCAGCTCACATTCCCCACCCTGCCGCCCCGTTCCTCATGAGTTTCCCCAGGGCGCACTGATCAGCCCTTCCGGCGCCGCCCCTCTTCGCAGCTGAGCCGCGCGAGCTCGATCTCCAGCGCCAGCC
>Ga0172371_10001118_pt1 | contig 42319 bp, 48 predicted proteins | sample Lak12m_FD_114543 | JGI IMG/M metagenome (GOLD analysis project Ga0172371, IMG submission 114543) | Freshwater microbial communities from Kabuno Bay, South-Kivu, Congo - kab_022012_12m | ecosystem: Environmental > Aquatic > Freshwater > Lake | place: Democratic Republic of the Congo: South-Kivu... | reverse complement strand
TTACTTTAAAAATACTACAAAATAGGACAATTTTCCTTAATTAGTGAACAGAAATAGATGTTTAGAAGATATTAACGGTCTAAATGGAGTATTTCATCAACCTTTTACGTTACCAGCGCCAAAGAACTGATAGACCAAGCCCTCTTCCAACAAAAAACCACTGGTTTTGCTCTTTTAGGTCTGGAAAACTCCAACGAGAAGAAATATCAAGACGAGTTTCTCAAACAAATTAACTATATCCGTGAACTAAAAAATGAAAATAAAGTCGTCTTTCCTGATCTTAAGCAACTGAAAAACTTTTGGGTTAAACAAAAAACCACCTCCTACCAGGGAAAAGGCGTCGAATGGGTGACGACGCCGACCTACCGGGCAAGAATCAGGAGAAACGACGACAAACTTTATCTGACCGACTTCCGCTACTTTGATAAAAATCTCACCGATCCTTACAATAATTACGTTGCCAAGAAAAACGGATACTGGATCGCGCCATACTCTCTAGACTATTCTCATGTTTATAAATCAGACAGTATTTTCCCAGAAACTCGAAACGACCTCTCCGTCATTCCGACTTCTCCATATGTCATTCCGACCGAAGTGGAGGAATCTTCTAAATTAAACGCAAAACAGTTCAACCAAACTTTATTAAAAAACTATCCTTACTTTCTTCCCGAACCCATAGAAAGGGAGATAGACCCGAAAAAAACCCAGCTAAAAATCACTGTTGATAAAAAAATTGTTCTTGAACTAAAGGTTAAAGATCGCTACGGCTATCCAGATGTTATTTCACCGCCTCTTGATATAACGACTGACAATGAACAAGTCGAAACAATTAACGAGAAAATAGACGGAGAAAAACATATCTATTCTTTTCTAACTCCGCCAACTCCTTTCCTGAAAATCGTCATCTCCTCGAACAAAAAAACCATCAAAACTATCTATCTTTTTCCCAAACTCCTGCCTTTTTTAAAGCTCGTTTTATGATAAAATATCATCTGATTGGATAAAAGCGCAGATATCTTTTTATAGAACAATGAATACGAAAAATATTATTATAGGAATCGGCTCATTAATAGTTATCTTTGCCTTTCTTTTTATTGTCTATAAACTCACCAACCAACCTGTCAAAAGCGACTTTCCTGAGATTAATAAAATCGAAGCTACTGACCATTTCCGCTGGAACAATCGAAAAAATATTTTAGTTGAATATAGCGACTACGAATGTCCCTCCTGCAGAAACTTCCATGACTTTTTGAATTCTATTGAAAAAGAAGCTTCAGGTAAGGCTACTTTGGTCTTCAGACATTTCCCTTTAATTTCTATTCATTCAGGAGCTGTTGATGCCGCCTATGCCGCCGAAGCAGCTGGCCTTCAGGGAAAGTTCTGGGAGATGGGAGATCAACTTTTTGCTAGCCAAAGCGAGTGGGGGAGCCTTTCCGATCCGAAAGACTACTTTGTTAACCTAGCTAAAAAACTTAACCTTGATCTGACTAGATTCAAAAAAGACATCGACTCTCAAGCGGTTAAAGATAAAGTTCAAAATGATCTGTCTCAAGGAGAAAAAATCGGCATTAACGCGACGCCGACCTTTTTCTTAAATGGTAAAAAAATCGACGTAGCTAACCTGAATGAATTCAAACAGTTATTAATCAATCTTTAAATGGATATTAATGTTCAAAGGAAAAAAATCCAGTTTATTAAACAGGGTCAAGGTCAACCGCTTGTCTTTCTTCACGGCTGGGGTGGATCGATTAACAGCTTGACACCACTAGCGAGTTTATTTTCTAAAAAATACCAAGTCGTCACTCTTGACTTACCCGGCTTTGGCCAAAGCGATCCGCCTGACCCTAACTGGGGAGTTAAAGAATACGGAGAATTATTGGTATCTCTTTTTAATAAAATTGGCTTAAAGAAAGTCGTTCTCTTCGGCCATTCCTTCGGTGGCAGCCTGGCCATATATCTTGCCGCCAAACATCCGGAACATATCGACAAAATAGTCCTTTGTGCTCCGTCATTCAGGCGGCAAGTTAAAAAATCAAGAAATATTTTAAAAAAACTGCCTCAACCACTAAGAATTCTTATCTACCGGATTTTTTTTCCTCAAAGCGATCTTTGGCGATTTCCAAAACTCGAAGCAAACTTTCGGAAAATTGTTAACGACGATCTTTCTCCCTATCTATCAAAAATTGAAACTAAAACTTTAATTCTTTGGGGTCAATTGGACAAAGAAACACCGGTTAAAAACGCCTATCTTTTAAAAAAAGAGCTCAAAAACAGCCAATTAAAAACCTTCCCCAATATTGGCCATAATCTGCCGCTGACGCAACCAGAATTAGTTTTTGAGGAAGTAAAAAAATTCCAATAAAAAGTGATAAAATCATATTAATGAAACCCTACTTTCAAAAAGAAAATTTCACTCTGTTTTTGGGCAACTGTTTGGAAATAATAAAACAATTTCCTGAAAATCATTTTAATATGATTTTTGCCGATCCTCCGTATAATCTATCAAATGACGGCTTCACAGTTCATGCCGGAAAACGGGTCAGCGTCAATAAAGGAAAATGGGATAAAAGTAACGGTTTAAGAAAAGACTGGAAATTTCAACTTTCATGGATTCAGGCTTGCAAAAGAATCTTAAAACCTAATGGCTCTATTTGGATTAGCGGCACTTATCATTCTATATATCAATGCGGTTTTGCTCTTCAAGTGTCTAAATATCATATTATGAATGAAATTTCCTGGTTTAAACCAAATGCTTCACCTAATTTAAGTTGCCGTTATTTTACTGCCAGCCATGAAACTTTAATTTGGGCGAAAAAGGACAAAAATGCCAAGCATACTTTTAATTATGAAAAAATGAAAAACGGAAGTTGGCCTGAAGATTTTATCAAAAAACCCGGAAGCCAAATGAGATCTGTTTGGGCAATAGGGACACCAAAACCAATTGAAAAAACTTTCGGCAAACATCCTACTCAAAAACCAATAGATTTACTAAAAAGAATTGTTTTAGCCAGTACAAATAAAGAAGATTTAATATTAGACCCTTTTACCGGTAGCTCAACCACAGGTTTAGCCGCTTATTTGTACGGCAGAAAATTTATCGGTATTGATACGGAAAAGAGATATCTTGACTTGTCAATAAAGAGATTTGAATATTTGAGACAAAACTTAGAAAATAAGTTAAAATTCGCTTAATTATTATGAAAATAGTTACAAGAATTACCGCTATTAATAATCTAAAAAAATATATAGGACAGGATCTTAGAGAACTTGCTGTTAAATATAAAATAACCACTTTTGAAACAGGTAAGCAAAATAAAGGCTGGAAAGGTTTAGTTTTGGAAAGGTTGGCAGGTTTAATTCCAAATGTTTCCAAAGCTCCAAATGGGCTTTCTTACGAATTAAAATCTGTCAGCTTTTATTACCAAAAGGGTGTTTTAGTCCCAAAAGAAACGATGGCTATTACGATGATTAATCCTAAGGAATTGATAGAACACTCATTTTTTGAAAGCCACTGCTGGAATAAATTAAAATCAATTATTTTCTGCGCGGTTATGTGGCACGGAAAAAATGCTAAAACAGGAGAATTATTAAAAGTTGCGAACTTAGATTTTGCCGAGGATGATAAGTTAATTAAAGAAATAAAAAAAGACTATGATTTTATCAGAGAAAAATTAATAAAAAAAGGTTTTGAAAGCTTAACCGGTAAAGACGGCAAATGGATACAAGCAAGAACAAAAGGTGCGGGACACGGCTCAAAAACTAGAGCTTTTTATGCTAGAAGAGAGCTTGTAAAAAAAATTTTTGAAATTGTATATTAATGTGAAAGACTTCATTGTTTTTCTAAAAAGTTTCTTTTTTTTGATAATACTTTTCAAGTCCTTTGACCTCATTTATCTATTCCAAACCAAGGAATATCGCTTTGATCGGTTTCTGGCGATGATTGACGATGAGGGGTTCCTCTCCATCTTTTACTTAAGGTGGTTTCGGCTGCCAGCCAAATCATTGAGAAATTTTTTGATTTTTATCCTGGCAGTTATTTTTTCTTTTCTGGTTTTTTTCCTTAGCTTTTGGCCGTTAATATTTTTGTTGTTTTTATTTCCTTTTTTTTCCTTTGTGACGACTGGACTGTCAACAGCAATAACCGCCATTCCCGTTTATTTTTACCGCCAATCTTTAATTAATAAAGCTAAGGCGTTGATTAAAAACTCAAAAACTACTTTCATCGGCATCACAGGCTCCTACGGAAAAACCACCACTAAAGAACATCTTTACCAAATTCTTTCAACTCGTTTTAAGGTCGCCAAAACCGAAGAAAATATGAACACCGATGTTGGTGTTGCTCTATCAGTCATTAAAAACCTAAAACCAGACACCCAGTTTTTTATTGTTGAGATGGGAGCTTATAAAAAAGGAGAGGTTAAAACTATCTGTGACTTTATTAAACCAAAGATAGGGATTATTACGGCAATTGGCAATCAACATCTGGCTCTTTTTGGCTCCCAAGAAAATCTCATCGCTGCTAAAAAAGAACTGCTTAACTCACTTCCTTCCTCTGGCCACGCCTATGTTAATGCCGAGACCGTTGGTTTTCAGAAATTAACAAACAATCTCCGCTGTCAGATAGTTCCATTTTATCCTTCCCAGACAAAAGTTGAAGAACTGGTCGCCTTTAATCTTGGTATTGGTAAAAAAGACATTGCCGATGTTGTAAAAAAGTTCAAACCTCTTTTAAAAAGAGGCAATTCTTGTCAGGGAATCAAAAACAGTCTCGTTGTTGACGACTCTTACAACTCAAGCGTCGAAGGTTTTTTAGCAATGATTAAACTAGCAGAAACAAGTAAAAAACAAAACAAAATCATTATCAGTCGAGGCATCATCGAGCTGGGGAAAGAAAAACAATCTTCTTACCGACGAATATTAGACCAGTTGAATAAGACCAACATCAGCCTTTATACGACCGATAAACTTTTTAAAACCCTCGATAAAAAAAATCAGGTAAAATTATTCGAGAGTGACAAGAAGCTTATCGAAACTGTTATAAGTAATGTCGATGAGAAAACATTAACAATTATAGAAGGTAAATTTTTGCCATATGATCTCAGCAGACTTTGCTCCCAATGAAACCCTAAGTGATGCTTGGTTAAGTTTTAAGCTTTTGTTTCAACCTTGGAGATGGAAATATGGTAAAGAGCTTCATCAAGTAAAACAAAAAATATTAAGTCAATTTCAAATTTCTTTATTTCTCACTGGCCGCGCCGCCCTAAATACTATATTAAAGTCACTTCAACTACCAAAAGGTATTGAGGTCATCGTCCAGGCGTTCACCTGTGAAGCCGTAATCCTGCCAATTTTGGCAAATAACCTAAAACCAGTCTATGTCGACATTGAAAAGGAAACCTATTCGATGAATCCTATAGATTTAGAAAAGAAGATAACCGATAAAGCCAAGGTGCTTATTCTGCAGCATAGTTTCGGCATGACGCCAGCTCATCGGGAAACAATTCTTTCCCTTGTCAAAAAACATCATCTTCTGCTAATTGAGGATATAGCCCATGGATATAGTGTTGAAAAAAGTCAAAAGTCAAAAGTCAAAAGTCAAAAGTCGATATTTCTGATGTCTTTTGGCCGGTCGAAAGCCCTATCTTCAGTCTTCGGCGGCGCTCTTATTATTCCACCCACCTTCGCCAAGGCTACGGTGGGCAAGCAATTTAACAATTTAACAATGAAGTTATCTCAACCTTCTAGTTGGTTCATCTTTCGACTACTTTTATACAAACCTTTAGCGGTGCTAATTAAATTCACCTATGACCTTTATCTTGGTAGAATGCTCCATAAACTAGTTAACTGGCTTCATCTTCTTCTTCCTGAAATAACTGTTAAAGAAAAAGCTGGAAACTATGATCAAATATTAAACAAGGCCTATCCCAACGCTCTAGCGATACTTTTAAACCATCAACTTGACCGGTTTAAACAGATGCAACAAAATAGAACTCAACTAAGTGCTTTTTATTCCAATTTCCATCCTCTAGCTTCCAAACCCGCTTCCATTTCCCAACAACCAATTTCCAATTTCTCTTTACTTAGATATCCAATCCTAATTAATGACCGAGACTTAATAATCAAAAAAGCTGCCAAAAAGAATATCTTTCTCGGTAAATGGTATGACCAAGTCGTCGCGCCTAAAAGCCTTAACCTCAAAAAAGTCAGCTATCAACCAGGCAGCTGCCCGGTCGCCGAAGAGGTCTGCCAAAAAATCATTAATTTACCAACTAATATTAGTATAAAAGAAGCTAGTAAAGTATTAAAAATATTGGAGGGGTGTTCCTATAAAGCGAAAAACGCTGTATCGAGCCGAGGTTTAAGCTTATGAATATCAAAGAAATCACTAAACAAACAGAATGGCAGCAGTTCTTTGAAGACGCCGGCTCGCCTTCGTTTTTACAGTCCTGGGAGTGGGGAGAAGTAGAAAAAAAACAGGGATATGAAATACTTCGGTTAGGCCTTTATAACAAAAAAAAACTCGTAGGTATCAGTCAAGTAATCAAAATCAAAGCCAAACGCGGCAAGTTTCTTTTTATTCCTCATGGACCTGTTTTTTTTCAATTTTCAATTTTTAATTTTCAATTTTTAATTAAATTTTTAATAAAACTGGCTAAACAAGAAGGGTATTCCTTTATTAGAATCGCGCCGGTCTTGCCTGATAGCGATGAAAATAGAAAAATTTTCCAAGACTTAGGTTTTAAAAAAGCCCCGATTTATATGCATGCCGAGCGGCTTTGGATTTTAGATATTAACAAATCTGAAGAACAACTCCTCAGCGAGATGAGAAAAACTACTCGTTATCTTATTAAAAAAGCCAGCCGCGACGGCGTCGTCGTTGAAAAAAGAAGCGACTCTCAAGCCCCGGATGACTTTTGGAAGATATACCAAGAAACCGCTAAGCGGGAAAAGTTCGTCCCTTTTTCCCAAAACTTTATCAGGCAAGAATTTGAAGCCTTCAATAAAACTGGAAACGCCTTATTTTTGTTTGGAAAAGTCGCCGAGACGGAACCAGTCGCCGCTGCCTTAATTCTTTTTACCAAATCTTCTGCCTTCTATCATCAAGGCGCCTCCTTTCACAGCAAAATCCCCGTCACCTATCTTTTGCAGTGGGAGGCGATTCGCGAGGCAAAAAAACGCGGCTGTCAGCTTTACAACTTCTGGGGCATCCTTCAGCCTGGCCGAACTCCCAAAAGCTGGCAGGGCTTGACCCTTTTTAAACAAGGTTTTGGCGGCTATCAAATTGACTATCTACCAACCCAAGACTTAATTATTTCTCCAAAATACTATCTCACCTATCTCTATGAAAAATTTCTCGCCTGGAGAAGGGGAGTCTGAAAAATTTAATACACCTTAATCAATCCCTTTTCTAAAACCTTCTTAAAAGAAGCGTAGAGAAAGATAATCGATAAGATAAGATAGATTAAATTCAAGATAAGACTAATATAAAACTTGTTCGGGTCTGCATAACCGCTGCTAATTATTTCCCGTGCTCCTTCAAAAACATAACTAGCAGGGGTAAGATAGGCGATTTTTTGCGCCCAACTGGGAAGAGTTGACACTGGATAGTAGATTGCGGCAAACGGCCCGACTGCCCAAGCAATGGTCCAGGCAAATGTCTGGACCTTCGTGCCAAACCTCAAGATCAATCCGCTGACAAAAAAACCAACCCACCAACCAGTGAGAAACATCAAAAAAATAATGGGAAGAAAATACCAGCTAAAAAACATCAGTTTTATTCTGTATGCTAAATAAATAACTAATATGGCAAAAGGAAAACTCATTGCTGCTTTGATAATCCCAACGACGATAAATGAGATAACCCACTCAGAAAACTTTATTGGCGAAACAAAAATATTAATTAAATTTTTATTCCAAAGTTCCTCAAGCAGATTAACTGATATTTCATACTGAGCTCGCCAAACTATCAGCCAAAATAAATGTCCTGATAAGACGATTAAGATTATCTGAGGAGCGTTTGGGGCAAAGGTCCGAAAAAAAGTACTTGTCAGACCCCAGATGATGATATCAATCGTCGGCCAGTAAAAAGCGTCGCCGATCCGGTCATAGCTGTGACGGAAAAGGTAAAAAAATCTTAAAACTAAAGCATAAATTCGATTAAACTTCATCTCTTATTTTTTCTGGGGCAACTTGTAAAAAGTAATCTTCTAAAGTCGGCTTGTCAATACTGATTTGGTCGTAAAAAACACCTTTGTCCATCAAGTCTCTTAAAAAACCAGGAATTTCTTTTTCTTTAAGGTCAACAACAATGTTTCTACCTTCTAATTTAAAAGTTACTTTCTTATTTTCACAGATTTCAATCGTTCTTTTTAACCCATCGGGAACGTTGAGAACCACATGACAAATTTCTATACTTTTTGCCAGCTTTTCTGGAGTGTCGTCGGCGATAATTTTTCCGTGATTAATAAATATTACTCGGTCGCAAACTTCCTCGACCTCAGCCATATTGTGTGACGTCCAGACAATCGAAACCTTGAATTTATTTCTTTCTTTAACTAAAAATTTCCTTATATAATCGGCCGTTTCCGGGTCAAGTGATGAGGTTGGTTCATCAAGTAGTAAAACCTTCGGATAGTTGATAAAAGCTTTAGCTAAGTTAACCCGTGTTTTCTCACCGGCTGAGAGATCTTTTATCTGTTGCTTGAATAATTTTTTCAGTTTAAAGATTTCTATAATTGTTTTTATCCGCTTATTCCTATTTTTAATCCAGTAAAGGTAGGAAAGATAGTTTAAATTTTCCTCAACTGTCAAAAGCCCAGGCAGTTCGGTGTCGGTCGAGGAAAAATTGACTTTTTCCAAGATCTCTTCGCGGTTATCAACTAAGCTTTTGCCGAAATATTTTACTTCGCCGGCCGTTGGCGTCAAAACACCCAAAAGCATCTGGATCGTAGTTGTCTTACCGGCGCCGTTTGGACCTAGCAAACCCAATATCTCACCTTCTTTAAGTGAAAAGGAGATGTTGTTGACGGCAATAAACTTCCCAAACTTTTTTGTCAGATTAGAAACCTGAAGAATGTCCATAAAGATTATTATATCACTGTCTCACCCACTAGATATAACTTTGGAGAATAGGGGATAAATAGAGCTTTATAACCTTCTAAAACTATAAAATCAGTAGGGGATTTGTGTCTTATAGTGAGGAAAAATTAACTCAGCTTCCAGAGAGAATAAAATGAGGATAAATTAAAAATTAAAAATAAAAAATTAAAAATTATTTATAAAAATAATTCTGAATTCTAAATTATAAATTCTAGATTCTCCTCCACTATTAGTCTTGGCTAACATCGTAAAAGATATAATTTACGACGTTGGATGCACTTTACTCCCCAAAGCGATTTTTCCAGACAAATCTCCAAGAGAACTAAGAGATCTCCTCCTTCGAATTCTTCTCCAATAGTTATTTTCTATCTCTAACTCTTAACTCTTAATTATTAACTTCTAACTCCCATCCAGCCTCTTCTCTTCAATCCATAAAATTGGCTTTAGGATGTTGTTATATTTAGAGCATAATAACTATCTAAATAATCATTTTTGAGGCTAAACCACCGCATTTATCCACAACGACTGCTAGCCTATTTTAGAGTGTAGTAACGTACTAAACACTCAATTTTAGCCTCAATTATAAGGACAGGACAATGTCCTGTCCCTACAAAAATTTTAGAATTAATTTATATCTTATAGTATTTAAATTATTATAGGATAATTATTCACGTCCGTATCCTTCTCCCCTCTTCTCTAGAATCTGTTAACGATTTTTTAGAAAAAAGCGCAGATACCTTTTTTCGAGCTTTTTTGGGAGCCCGATGAGTTTGGAGGGGGTTCCCACTAAGCGAGAAAAAACGGTATCAAGCTTTAAGCTACTTCTCTACCTCCAACTTACAGAAAGAACAACAACAATAAAAACGAAGACTAAAACCAATAAGTATTCTCGAATCGTTTCCTTGAATAATTTTTGGTCGATAAAGTTATAGACTAGGCCGGTAAGACTGTAGTAGATACTGGTCAGGAAAATAGCGAAGATTGAGCTTCCAAAAGGAATAAAAGAACAAAGAAGGGAAAGCTCGGCAAGAAGCAAACCAATTAAGGCGGAATAGCCTAAGAGTCCTTTATCTAAATGTTTATCGAGCTTAATCGTCCAAAAAAGCTGCCCGCTTAAGAAAAAACTTATTATTCCCCCACCAAGAAAATTAAACCAAAAAAACTCTTTTAACGAAGCCATAAACATAAAAGCAAAAAAAATAACCAAGGTCTGGAAGAAAAAATTAATAGAAAAAGCCGCCCGATAAAGCCCCAAGCTCTTCTCTACTCCCACATTAAAAATATTCGAACAGAGAATCACCGCATATAAAGAAATTGCGTAGATAGTAATAAACGGCAATCGCGTTAACCAACGAGTGGGAAAAAGATAGTAAAAAAGGAAAAAACTCAAACTGGTGACGACCGGCATAAGAAATAGACCATACCAGCTCATCTTTTTGATTCCTTCAAGAAGGGAAAAATAGGTAAGAAAATAGGTTAAAAATAAAAGAAGAGGAAGAAAATAAATCGCCTGAGCGAGATTAAAAAAACTGGCAAAAAGCATCGCTCCCGATAGTAAAACTACCGAGATGACCAAACGAACTCTTTTCTCTATCTTCAAGGCTCTTTTTTCCCATAATTTAACCATTCCTTTAATCATAGATTAGTGAAAACCTTTTGAACATCATCAAGCTCCTCAAGGATATTAACTAAATGGCTGACTTTTTTTGTCAACTCCTCATTGAGACTGACTACTGTTTGAGGCTTAAAATCAATCTCTGCCATCCACTCTTTAACCCTGCCTAAGTTTTCAAAGGGAAGATAGAGATAGTATCTTTCTTCATCCTCGCTGATATCAAAAGCCTTAATCTGATCGCTGATATCTAAGATTTTGTCTTCCTGATAGTCTTTTTTCGGCAGGACAATCAGGCCGCATTTTCTAAAAAGATAGGCGACGGAATTCTGCGAACCCAACTTTCCTTCATTTCGCTCAAGAAGGTTTTTAATTTCCGTCAACGTCCGATTAGCGTTATCGGTCGTCGCCACAATAATCAAGGCGACTCCGCCTGGCCCAAAACCTTCGTAAATAATTTCTTTCAACTGAGCCTTATCTGGTCCGGCCGCTTTTTCAATCGCTCGCTTGATATTATCCTTTGGCATACCGACCGCTTTAGCTTTCTCCATCGCTAATCTCAACTTGACATTGCTTTCCGGCTCGGTAATCCCCCCTCCTTCAATCACTGCCAAAGTAAGTAAGCGAGAAACTTTGGAAAAAACATTGCCTTTAATTAAATCCTTGGCTTCCTTTTGCCTTTTTATCTTTGACCATTTATTATGACCTGACATATCTCCTCACATTATACTTGACTTTTCATTTATTTGAAATATACTTTTCCTTAATCATGGAAGAAATCATTAGTCTAGAAAAACAGGCAATCGACGCCGCTATCAATCTCGATTGGAAACAGGCAGTTGATCTTAACAAAAAAATCATTAAACTTGATAAAAAAAATCTTGACGGTTATCTCCGGCTTGGTTTTGCCTATCTTCAACAAACTCGCCTTAAATTAGCAAAAAAATATTACCGCCAGGCTCTAAAACTCCAACCAAACAACTATCTTATCAAAGAAAATTTGGAAAGAATTAAGGTTTTGGAAACAAAAAAGATTACTCAGATAAAAGCCGCTTCTTTTAATCCTTTTCTTTTTATTGATGTTCCTGGTAAAACAATGTTCGTTTCTCTTGTTAACTGTGGTCAGAAAACTGCCCTGGCGCGGCTGATGGTCGGTCAAGAAGTTGATTTTCTCGTGAAAAAACGCCGCGTCGAAGTCCGAACAAAGGAAAAAGAGTATCTTGGTTGTCTACCCGATGATCTTTCTAAAAGGTTAACGGTTTTTATCAAGGCCGGCAGTCGCTATAGCTGTCATATCAAAGAAGCCACTCTTAAACATACTGTAGTCTTTCTTCAAGAACTGACTAAAGGAAGAAGGGTGAAAAAATATATCTCTTTTCCGACGAACATCCAAGCCAATCTCAGTCACCTCAGCAGTAAAGAAGAAGAAACAACTGATGAAGAAAAAGAAGAACTGAGCGAATTGGATTTGGAAAAACTGGCTGAATCGTTGTCTGAAGAAAAGATCTACCTTCCCTATGGTACAGACGAATCTGACGAAGAGTCTGAAGAATAGTGGATAATCTTTCTTTTTAAGAAAACTATTGTTCCTTTAATTTTTTGACTTTGAAGTAGTTTTTTAATTTCCGCCGGCATATTGAAGTCCTTCATGGAATATAAAGCTAAAATAAAAGAGATAATTAAAATTATTAAGAATGTCCAAATCACTGCTATTTAATAATTTAATAATTATTTAACCGCCCATTCTTCCTCGATATTCCCTAACTCCAATATTATATCAGAAACCGTTGGCTCGCCAACCGCCTTTTGACAATGAAAAAAACGAACTAATTGATTAACGATAAGGTCATTTAAACGGTTTTTTTTGGTCAAAACCTGGCAACTTCCTTTTTCTCCTCCCTCTGATATATCGACTACCCTTATCCCCTCTCCTTCTGCCATCTCACTGATAAGTGAGGCGGTGGAATAGCTTTTATCATAAACTATCTGGAGGTTCTCGGCTAACTTTCGATAACTGAAGTTAAAAAATAAGCCAAGATTATTCCTATAAAAACTTTCCCGATCGAAAATCTTTTCTCCTTTTACCTCTTTAACTGGTAAACCAGCAATCTTCTGATATTGAAAGTAATTTTTTTTAAAAAAAAAGCTAAAAATATATATTCGATCAATTAGATTAGCATTCCCAGATGAGAAAAAAATCTCTTGAAAACTTGGAAAGTCGCTAACTTCTTTTTCATCTCCGTAATAAATTTTATCTTCTTTTGGATAAAAATAAAGATCGACGAAAGACGACGTGGCGCTGGAAAAAGTTCTTGAGACTATCTCTGGTTTTTTTTCTAGTCTTAAAAGTTTGCCGAGACTGCCGACGCGATAATCACCATAACCGCCAGGAACAAGAACTTTAACATCGGAAGGAAAATAGATAATATAGCTAATATTTTTTTTATCTAAGGAAAAAAACTTGGTATTTTCTCCATAAAAAACTATATTAACTTTGTCTCGATTCCTAAAAATAACAGAAGAGGAAAAATTTTTTACAAGCAGATAAACAATAAATAGACAAATAAAAATAATTAAGATTAATTTTGAATTTTGAATTAAACTTTTGACTTTTAACTTTTGACTTTTAACTTTCATGTTATTCCGTGTTCGATTTTCAGTCTTCTAATTTTATTGACAATCTCTACTTTATCAATTCTGTGCCAGAGATAGATTTTTTTAATGATTGAGAGAGAGGCTTCGAACTCTGGTTGGATCACTAAATCGACTCCTAAATCCTTCATTCTTTTTTGATCAGCTTCTTTATGGACTCGACTGATAATGACAATGTCTTTATTTAATTTTTTCGCATTAAGAACAATCACCTCCTGAGAAAACCGTTCAGGAAGAGCTAAGACAAGAATTTTTGCTTCCTCAATTTGAGCATAGTCTAAGATGTCTATATCGGTTGGGTCGCCATAAATAATATTCACTCCTTCTCTCTTTGCCTTCTCGACTAAATAAAGATTGTAATCTATCGCCACATAAGGAATATCAGCCATCATCAGAGAACGGCCAATATAACTCCCTACCCGACCGTAACCACAGATAACAATATGATCTTTGATGATTAGTTGATCTATTGGCGACTGATTGCTATCGATTCTGAAACTGATAAAATTTTCCAAAAATGGAAGATATTTTTTAGTCAATCCTCTGATAGCGCGATAGATTTTTTCTTTATTCTTAATTAAAAGCGGAGTGATAATTAAACTTAATAAAACCGCAGAAATAATAAAAAGATAGTCTTCTTGGCTAATTAAGTGACTAAGATAAGCGGTGGACATTAAAATAAAAGCGTCCTCATCTATTTGAAAAAGATACAAAGATAGGTTAAAGCTTGTTTTAGAATGAAACTTCAGCCAAAGAAAGATAAAAAGAATAATTAAGGCTTTGATGAGAATCACCGCTAAAGTAAAAAGAAGAATTTTCGGCAGGAGATAAACGATTAACGCTAACTTAATATTGGCACCAATAAAAACAAAAAAAATCACTCCCAAGAGATCTCTAAAGGGGCGAACTTCGGAAAAGATATGATAGTGTTCAATAGTTTGAGCTAATAAAACGCCGGCGACAAAGGCGCCGATTAAAATAGGAATACCAAGTAAAGAAGACAAAACGGCGACAAAAAAAATAAAAAGGATAATAAACAGATTAAAAAGTTCCCGAGACGATCTGGCGATGCGATTAAAAACCTTAGGAATAATTTTTAAACCAAGATAGTACAAGACACCAATAATCAAACCTGATTTAATCAAGCTAATGACGATGTCAAAAACTACTACTCCCAGATTAAGATTTTTTTGAGTAATTGAGGTAAAGATAATTAAAAAAGGGATGAAGGCAATGTCTTGAAATAAAAGTATTCCTATGGCAATCTCGCCAACAAATGACGACTCCTCTCCCCTGTCTTGGATAATCTTCGCCACTAAGGTCGTTGATGAAGAAGAAAGAGCGATGCCGATTAAAAAAGATTCTAAGTAGTTAAATTTAAACAATAAGCTTAAGATAAAGACAAAAATAATTGAAAGAAGTATCTGCAAACTGCCGCCCAGGACGATAAATTTTTTTAAAGTAAGGATCCGGGAAAAGTTAAGCTCGAGCCCGACGGTAAAAAGAAGCAGGACAATGCCAAAATAGGCAAAGTTTTTAATCGCCTCTTGACTGACTAAGTTGGGAAATAAATTGCCTAAAACCACACCGCCAATCATATAGCCAATTACCGGCGACGTCTTTATTTTTTTTGCCAAAACGGCGCCGACAAAGGGAATAGCTAAGAAAAGAAAAAAATTCAAAATAAGCGAGGTGGAAATCCCGTCCATAATTATTCAGTATAAGGAGTTTTTCCTATTTTCTCAACCCATATCGCAATAAACCATCCTCTTCCAACCTTTTCCAACCGACTCGGTTAGAATTTGGGTGGACTAAAGCATTACAACAACCTAAAAATATGCTTTTGTAGACTATAGTCTATAGACAAATATTTAAATATGTTCTATAAAGTTATTTGGATTAACATTTTTAGTCAACTATGAGAAGATTTCCAGTTAATGAAATATTTCATTTCTGTAATAAAAGTATCGCTAACTACCCAATTTTCAAAGACTTAAATAATTCTTTTCGTTTTATCCAGATTTTAGATTTTTACAATAATTTATCGATTCAAACAAGCTTAAGTACTTTTTTAAAAACAAACTTAGATTATTCGCCTAAATTGTTAAGAATCAAAGAAAATGGTTTAATCAAGTTCTTAGCTTATTGTATTATGCCTGATCATTATCATCTATTAATAAAAATTCTACAAAGACGGCCAATCTTACAATACATCAATAATATTGAAAATAGCTTTACTAGGTTTTTTAATATAAAATTTCAAAGAAAAGGCCCGCTTTGGCAATCTAGCTTTCGATCAATAAGAATAAAAAATAATGAACAATTACTCCATGTTACTCGTTATATTCACTTAAATCCTGTTACTAATTATTTAGTAAACAAACCTGAAGAATGGATCTATTCTTCTTATAAAGATTATCTTAATCAATCAACTTTATCTCATTATTTAAAAGAAATCTCTATAAATAGTTCTCATACTTATAAAAAATTTCTTGAAAATAACATAGATGATCAAAGAAAATTAAGACTTATAAAAAGATTTATTTTAGAATAGTTTTAAATTATTGTACTATCCTTTTCCAACCGTTCCAACCGACTCGGTTAGAATTTGGGTGGACTCAATTTTAGTTTATTTTCTCAACTTTTTTTCGCAGTCGATGCAGTAGGCGGCTTCCGGGAGTAATTTCAGTCTTGCTTGAGGAATTGACTTTCCGCACTTCTGGCATTTGCCGTACTGATTTTTATAGATTTTTCTTAAAGCCGCTTCAATTTCTTTAACTCTCTTTTCCAGATCTTTTATCTGGGCCTCAACCGTATCATGACCTACCTGCTCTCTGACATCGGTATCAACGGCCGCATTATCTGAGGCATGATCGGGATCTGAAAAAGGATCCTGCTCTTTTAACTCTTTTATCTGCTTAAGGCTTTTTTCTCTCTCTAAAAGGAGTTTTTCCTTTTGTTGGGAAACGAATTTTTTTGGTAATCTTTTGTCCATAATTTTTTACAAAATTTAAGATGGCGCTCCTAAAATAATAAACAAAATAAAAACTGGTTGTCAAGAGCAAAATGGCCGACACCACCCTGTTAAAACTAAAACCTTGTAAGTATAAATGATTAACTTTAAGTTTGTCAAATAGAAAAGAAATAAAAGAAAAACACCAAAGAAAAAAAACTAATAAAAAGCCTTGTTTGAATCTTTCTTTTCTTATTTCAAAAAGAATTTTGTAAGAAAAATAAACCGCTAGTAAATAGATCAAAACTTCATATAACCCGGTAAGATGACGGACTCCGTCATAACCAAGATAGCGAATCTTCAAAAAAAATCTCGTTTTTTCCCCAACTTCAACTCCGGAGAAAAACGCTCCAAGCTCTCCTAAAACTAGACCAACAAAAAAAGGAAAGATAAAATAGTCAATTGCTTCAAAAAAATTAATTTTTTTAAAGTTAAAATAGAGCCATAAGCTGATTAACAAACCAAAAATCAGACCATAAAGAGATATCCCCGGATAGCCGTTAATTAAAATAAACTTTAAGAGATTAAAACCAAAGTCTTTGAAGTTTAATAAAACATAGACTAATCGACCAAAAAATAATCCTCCGGTTAAAGACAAAAATAAACCATCAAAGACCTCCTCTTCCTTAAACGAGGTTAGCCGGATATTTTTCCAAAGTAAAAAACAGCTCCAAAAAAAAGCCAAAACCAAAAAAACGCCAAAAGTGTAGATTTTTATTGGCCCTAAACTAAATAGAATTGGCAGCATAATTTTATAGTATAATTTACCAACAATGAAAAGGCAATCAACCTTAAAAATCGGTTTTGATTTAGATGGCGTTTTACTCTACAATCCTGTCCGTAGCATCCGTCCGATGATTGTTTTTATTAAGAAATATCTCTTAAAAAGAGACTTAGATAAATTTTATTATCCAAAGAGTCGATTTGAACAGTTTCTTTGGTTTTTCCTTCATAAAACAAGCGTCTGGCCAGCTCCAGGGATAGGAGAACTAAAAAAGGCAGTAAAAGAAAAAAGAATAAAAGCTTATATCATTTCCGCTCGTTACGAATCTTTAAAAAAAGATTTTGAGAAATGGATAGAAATCATTGATCCGAAAAAACAGTTTTCTGGCTATTATTTTAACGACAAAAATGACCAACCGTATATCTTTAAGGAGAAGATGATCAAGAAATTGAATTTGGATATATATGTTGAAGATAATTGGGATATCGTAAGATACTTAAATTCAAACTCCCTCCTTCGCCAAGGCTTCGGAGGGCAAGTAAAAATTTATTGGATATATAATATTCTTAACAAAAAGATAAAATACCAATATAAATTCCCTTCCCTTAAAGCAATCATTAATCAACTGATATGAACGTCTTAATCACCGGCGGAGTCGGCTTTATTGGAACAAACGCGGCAAAGTATTTTTCCAAGGATAAAAAAAATAAAATTACTCTTATTGATAACTTTTCAAGAACAGGAGTTGAAAAAAACGCCCAATTTTTAAAAAATAATTTTCCGAGGGTTAAGATTGTCAAAGCGTACGTTGGTGATGTCAACAAATATAAAAAAGATTTGACTGTGGCCGACGTCGTCATCCACCTGGCAGGCCAGACGGCTGTCACGACGTCAATTAAAAAACCCCACTTCGATTTCAAAAACAATCTTTTAGAAAGTTTTATTTTACTGGATTTTATCAGAAGGAATAACCCAAAAGCGATTATCATCTACTCTTCAACCAATAAAGTTTATGGCGATTTAAAACATCTTGGCCCAAACTATCAACCAATTGGCGAAAACGAAAAGTTAGATTTTATTTCACCTTACGGCTGTTCCAAAGGAGCGACCGATCTATATTTTTTAGACTACGCAAGAATCTACGGATTAAAAACTGTTGTTTTTAGACAGTCTTGTATCTACGGACCTCATCAAATCGGAGTTGAAGACCAAGGGTGGGTGGCCCACTTTAGCAAGCAGTTTCTTTTCAAAAAACCTTTAACGATTTTCGGTGATGGAAATCAGGTAAGAGATCTTTTGTACGTCGAAGATTTGGTTAATGCTTATCAATTAGCGATTAAAAAGATTAATAAAGTTAAGGGTCTTGCTTTAAATATTGGCGGCGGAATTAATAACGCCTACTCCTTACTTCAAGTCATTGAAATACTGGAAAATAAATTCAACTATAAAATAAAAATTTCGTATGAGACGATGCGCGTCGGTGATCAGAAATATTTCGTTTCGAAAAATGAAAAGATTAAAAAAATCCTTAACTGGGAACCATCAACCGATTTCAAAGACGGATTAACCAAATTAATTAACTGGCAACGCAACAATATAACCATATAACAATATAGCTATATAACAATGAAAATCCTTTTTTTCTCGTCTTACTATTATCCCTATACATCAGGAATAACCACCTATCCCCAAAAAATCTTTAAATATCTTTCTAAAAAAAATCAAATAAAAGTTTTAACTTTCAGATATGATAAAAAATTAAAAGAAAACGAAAAATTCGAAGGTTATCAGATAATAAGAATGAACTACCTATTTAAGATATCAAAAGGTTTCATCTCTCCCCTATCGCTCATCTACTTTTTAAAAGAAGCAAAAAAGGCTGATCTAATTATTATTAATATTCCTAATTTTGAGGGTTTGCCTTTAGCAATCTTGGCAAAAATTTTAAGAAAATCGGTCGTCTCGATTTTTCACTGCCAGGTTTTTTTGGGAAAAAGATTTTTTAATAAAATCATTAATTTTTTTCTTGATTTATCAATTTTTATTCAACTTTGGTTGTCAAATGACATCGTCGCCTACACTAAAGATTATTTTAAAAGTCTCAAATTGAGTCATTTCTTCCTAAAAAAAACGAGGTTTGTATTACCACCGGTTGAAGTTTTATCCGTTGATGAAAAGAAACTTCAAGAGTTTGCAAAACTAAAAAGCAATAATCTTTGGGTTGGCTACGCCGGACGGATTGCCTCAGAAAAAGGACTGGAATATTTAATTGGGCTGAATAGACTCCCTGCGGATGTTGAACTAGCTTTTGCTGGTCCTTATGGTAAAGACGTCGCTGGCGAAAACCAATATTTTTTAAAAATAAAACAGCTTTTGGAGGAAAATAAAATTAAATACCGTTTTTTAGGAAATCTCTCAAACGGGGACTTAGGCGCTTTTTATAAAACAATTGATGTTTTAGTTTTACCCTCAATTAATCAAACCGAAGCCTTCGGCATGGTTCAGGCCGAGGCAATGTTTTTGGGAACACCGGTAGTTGCTTCAGATCTTCCTGGAGTCAGGATGCCGGTCAAACTAACGAAAATGGGGATGGTCGTCGAACCAAAAAATACCCAACAACTATCTGAAGCGATAACGAAAATATTAAATAATAAAAACAAATTTTCTAACGAAAAGCTTATCTCCAATGCTAAAAAAGTCTTTAACATTACAAAAATCTATAAATTATATGACGATTTAATTGATATAGCCAACTAAATTCCACCGAGTCGGTGAAATGGAGATTGGCATAACAAGCTAAATATGATAAAAAAAGCCCGTTTTTTTGTTCAAAAATATCTTGAGAGTCGGCCGATGTTTTTGGCGATTATCAGAGTTCGTGAAGCGCTCCTGTTTCAAAAATATGCTTATTTGATTACAAAACCAGTTTTTGATTTCGGCTGCGGTGACGGATTTTTTTGCCAGACGGTTTTTGGTAAAGAAAAAATTAATGTTGGACTTGATCTAAAAAACAGCCGAGGAAAAACAGCGGAAAAAAATCAAGTTTATAAAGAAGTTATTTTTTATGATGGCAAAAAAATCCCTTTTTCTGATAATTACTTTCAAACGATAATCTCAAACTGCGTTCTTGAACATATTCCCAATCTTCAACCATCATTAAAAGAAATTAAACGCGTCTTAAAACCCAACGGCTATTTCTTAACAACGGTAATGACTAATCAATGGAAAAACTATCTTTTTGGCAAGAAAATTTTTGGGGATTGGTACGTTAACTTTATGAAAAAAAAACAGCAACACGCTAATCTCTTAACAATGAAACAATGGAACAATGCTTTCAAAAACGCTGGCTTCAAAGTGATAAAAACTATTGGTTATCTTAACGAAAAAAATTCTTCCTTTATGGATCTGGCTCACTATCTTTCTCTCCCCTCCTTGGTCACCTATAAACTTTTTAATAACTGGCAGATGCTTCCGAAGTTAAATATTTTTTTATGGAAAAATTATATTATTAAAAATATAAATATAAGAGTTAGTCCAAAAAAATCGAGTGGATTATTCTTTATCTTAAAAAATGAAAAAAATTAGTATCATCGTTCCGGCATATAACGAAGAAAAGTTTATTGCTAAAACAATCGAAACAATTTTAGTCAGCAATAGTTTAAATTTAAAAAAAGAAATCATTATCGTCGACGATGGCTCAACTGATAATACTCCTCTAATCTTAAAAAGATTGCAAAAAAAGTATCAGAAAATAAAGACTATCTTTAATAATAAAAATCAAGGTAAAGGTAGTAGTCTCAAACAAGGTTTTTTGATTTCAAAAGGAGATGTTGTCTTAGTTCAAGATGCTGACTTAGAGTATGATCCTGAAAACTACCCTCTACTTCTTGAACCTTTTGTTAAAAATAATGCTGATGTTGTGTATGGTTCACGGTTTGTTTCCAACCGTCCTCATAGAATACTGTACTTTTGGCATTATGTATTTAATCTCTTCTTAACCACCTTATCAAATATTTTCACTAATCTTAACTTGACTGATATGGAAACTGGTTATAAAGTATTCAAAGGTGAACTAATAAGAAAAATCGCTAAAAAATTAAAATCAAAACGGTTCGGGTTTGAACCGGAGATAACCGCAAAGATCGCCAAAATTAAAGGTTTAAAAATCTATGAAGTCGGCATTTCCTATTGGGGAAGAACATATGAGGAAGGAAAAAAGATAAAATTAATCGATGGAATAAAAGCTATTTGGGAAGTAATAAGATTTAATCTTTTTCATTAATAACGATTTTCATTTTATTTCTCGGCAGAGATGATTAATCTAAAAGAAAAAATTTTTAATGGAAACAACAGTCCAAAGCCGGAGATTTTTATATTTTTAAAACCGACTTTTTCCAAACGTCTCCTTAAACCAAAATAGGAAATTTGCCCTATGCCTTTTTCTTCTTGAAAATCAAGAAACAAAAAGATAAATAACCACCACAAAAGATACCATGAATTTGGTTCGGAAAAAATTATCCGACCGCCCGAATTAAGATGCTTGTATAGAATCGGTAACCAAATATCAAGATTCAAATGATGAAGAATGTCAGTACCAACGATAAGATTAAACTTATCTTTTGCAGGAAGTTTATTAATAGTCTTTAAATTATTTTCTTTATTAATTATTTTTGCAGATTTTATCAGTTCTTTCAAAGACTCTTTATTATTATCAACCGCTAAAACTTGATAGTTGTTTCTTAATAAAGGGATTGCTAATCGACCTGTTCCGGCGCCAAAGTCAACGATTTTTTCCGAAAAGTCAACACCTATCTTTTTTATAATTTCACTCACTTCTCTTTTGACATGAGGAGGCGGATTAAGGACTTTTTCTGAAGGATAATAGTCTAAATTATAATTTTTTGACATTCTTATAGATTATAACTTGAGGGTGGTCATAGACGGTGAAAGTCTCCTCTACCCAACTGCTTGGCAGTTTGAAAAAATGGTAGTAATAAGGGGAAAACTCCTTGATTTTTTTGTACTGGGGATTTTTTCCTGATAATAAATCATTGTAAAATTTACTCATCTTCGGATATTTTTCCGGAACCGTCGCAATACTCCCCCATCCCCTGTTTGACGATAAAACATAGTAATCGGCTGTTAACAACATCTCGTTCATTTTTTGCCATTTTTGTGGAGTATCTGGATCGAAAACTGGCAACTGCTCAATGGTAAAATTTTTACCATATGTTTGATTACTAAACAAAGGAAGAGGATCATCCCAAGACTCGCCCAAGATAACGCTATTACTAGGAAGATTTCTATAGAGCCATTCTGAAGCTTCGACCCGGGTATGTTTGTAAAAATAAATAGTGGAAAAGGTCAAAGGCCAAAGTAAAACTAAAGTCAAAAAAAAAGATTTAACAATGGATGATTTGACCCGACTAAATCCTATTCCGGCAAAAATGGCAAAAAAAGGATAAAGATAGATGGTATAACGGATCGATTTAACAAACTGAAAAGACTGATAGACAAAATAGGCTAAAACCCAGAAAAGAATAATTATTAATTTTTTTGAGTTTTGAAATTTGAAATTTGAAATTATCCAAATTATTCCGATAATCATAAATATAAAGTAAGGTATCCCTACTCCAAAAAAAGCTAGATTAGTTAACAAAAAAGTTGCTGGTTTTCCGATCCACTGAACCGCTGGCGGGTACCAAACATCAGGACGGATAAACTGCGTCAACGATTTAATACTATTAACAAACGACGGATTTGGCCTCGGATCAAAAAAATTAGCTGATTGAAAGTAGTAGGGATCGGCAAAACGCAAGCTTAAATAGGAAACGAATAAAAAAATAAAGAAATAAAAAAATGTCATTCCGAATTTATTTCGGAATCTCTTATCGGGATCCTGAAACGAGTTCAGGATGACAAAGAATAAAACCAAAGGAAGAATATAAACGGCTGATATTTTGCAAGCCAGGGCAAGGCCGAAAAAAATTGCGCTAAATATTAGATTCTGGACGCGTGTACTTCGTCCACTTGCCAGAATGACGTCATTCTGGCTTGGCCAGAATCGTAATCCGAAATAAAAACTCCCAAACATAAAAAAATTTAAAAACGTATCGACGGTAAAAAAATGCGAGGCTTGAATAGGATATACGGCAATTGCATAAAAAAAGGCGGACCAAAGAGGAATAGTGTCATTGCGCTCACTTCGTTCACTTGGTCGGGATGACATTAGTAATAATTTAGTCGCCTTAAAAACTAAAATAACAATCAATAAATCAAAAAACGCTGACAGCATCCTTCCTTGTATTGTAAACAGATTATAATCGTCGGTTTTATTTGCTATTGCTAACAGTTTATTTAAAACCACTGGAAAAGTTCCATAAACAAAAAAGTTATAACCGGTATTTCCCGGATTAAAAGTCGAGATCTTCGGATCTAAATAAGCGGAAAAAGTTTTTGGCAATTTCATAGCGTTACCAACCATCGTCAAAAACCTTTCATCGGGATGAAGGTGTTGATTTTGATCCCAGTTAACCCCAACAAAACGGAAGTAGAAACCAATAACAAGAATTAGGATTAAAAAAAACTTTTTCATTCTTTGATTAAGAAATACTGGAAAAGATCACGAGTAGTGATAATCCCTATTGGATGACGTTCTTTGTCAATAATAATGACACTGCCGATTTTCTTTTCCAAAATAAAATTAATCGCCTGAAACAATGGCTTATCAGCTGACATAGTCAACACATAACTCTTCATAAAATTCTTTACTTTTTGCTGATAGAGATGAATCTTATTCCCGACTCTGCCACTCCTTTCTTGTTTCTTGTCCGGCGAACCTAAGAAAGAGATCAAATCATAATAACTTAAGACGCCTTTTAACCTCATTTCCTGATTAATAACAATTAGTTTGGAAATCCGTGACTTTCTTAAAATATCGTGGGCCTTGGCAATCGTATCATCTTCATAGATAACAAGAAGCGGCCGTTTTTTGTTTTTTAAAAGTAGTTCGATCTTGTCTTGATAAATTGGTAAACCTCTTAAATAAGACAGGACTCGCCGAGCAGAAACAACTCCAATAAATTGATTTTTCTCATTAAATACCGGCAGATAATGAATCTTTGACTGGATTAAAAGATTAATCACTTTAGCTAAAGGATAGTTCAGGTAAATTTTTGGCGGATGAATTGAGCAATGCTTAGCTTTCGTATTACCTGGGAAAGATGAGTGAATAAGACAGTGGTAGGGATTAATGACTCCTAAAAAAATTTTTTCTTCAAAGACAAAAGCGGCGTCGTGGGAGGTATTTAGTTTGGCTAAAACCGAAGAAAGATGTTCTTCTGATGAAACACGGATAATATTAGTATCCTTGAGGATATTCAAAAGCCTCATATCTATTTATATCACAAAAATTCCGTCTTGGTAAATAATTTTTTTGCTCACGTCTTTCATCACTGCCTCGACCGTCTTTGAATTGGTATTGATAATATCACAGTGCTCGACTGATTCGTTAAATCCCAATCTCTCCCAATCTTTTTTCCTCATCATTTTTACTTCACCTATATAACAATCATGATATGAACTACCAACGGCTAAATGGGAATTACCATATTGGCCGCCGAAGTTTTCATCATACAGAGTATTGGCCATAAAACGACTGATTTTGGAAAATCTTTTATCAGTCAAAGAAAACTCGCCAATCTTGTTAGCATTTTTTTGTTTGATCATCTCTTTTAAAAGTTTTTCGTTTTTATCAGCGCGAGCTTTAACGATAACGCCGTCTTTAAACTCAAGATAAATATTTTTAATAATGTTTCCGTAACGGTATAAAGGAAAGTCAAAAAAGATATGGCCGGTTACTCCCCGCCAATCAGGTGAAGTAAAGATCTCAAAAGAAGGAATATTACATCCATCTCCGCCCCGCCACTGTCTTTTTTCACCAAGAGAAATATAAAGATCGGTGTTTTTGCTTTTTAAATGAAGTTTATCTATAGGCAGACTATTAAGTTTAGCTTTTATTTTCTTAATCTCGCTAAAAACCGCTTGCCATTTTTTAATCGGATCAATTTCGTCCAAATAACAAGCATTAATTATTTCTCTCCAAAACTCCTCTAATGTCAATCCTGCTTCTTTAGCCACTCCTTCGGTTCCATATAAACAAAGTGTCCAGGTTAACTTTCCTCTGTCCTCTTTTTCAAAAAACCATTTTTTAAGTAGTTGTTTACTCTTGTTGGCGGTAATGATTTTTTTCGGGTCGATGTCTTTCAGTAAAAACGGGTCAATTGACGCGATTAGATAAATTCTATGATCAATCGTATTAACAAGCGCTTTATTGTATCTTTTTGGAAAAAACTTTAGTTGGTCATCGGTTGCCGTTTCAAACAAAATCTTTTGAAAACTTTCCTCAATTCCCCGAACCATCGGATGACCGCCTTTTTCCAAAATTCTCTTGTAAACAACTAGTGCTAACGGCAAAGCCTCGCTATCATACTGAAGATAAACAACTTCCTTTTCTTTAATCCCCTTACCTTTTCCTAGGGCAAAATCTACCATCACCTCGGCATAGTTTTCGAGGATTTTTTGGGAAGGAGTGTACATAAGATAAATAGTATATCATCTGTTAAAATATAATCATATGAGTAATCTCTGGGATTATGATAAAAAAGAACTGGAAAAAACCGAGGAAGGAAGAATTAAGATATTGGAACGGCTGATAAACTTCGGCGTCTATTTTAAAGATAAGGAAAAAATCCCCGTTGATCAAGTAAAAAAATACTGGAAGAGATTAAAGCTTGAGCCGAGAAGAAAAAATTTCCTGAAATTCATCATATGGGGAAAATAGGTTTCACTCCTTTCCAAAAATTAGTTTTTGACAAAATCTCTCAAGATAAATATTTAAGGGAGAATTTTTACTTTGGCGGCGGAACCGCACTAAGCGTTTTTTATCTGAACCACCGATACTCCGTCGATCTTGACTTTTTTTCGGAAAAAGAATTTGACAAAAACGCAGTCATCAAGTTCATTAATAAACTAGCAGAAGAACTAAAATCGTCAGTGAAAATGACAAAAAAAGACATGGTAATGTGGTTCGATTTAAAAAGAAATAAGGAAACCCTGAAAGTTGACTTTCTCTATTTTCCCTATCAAAGAATCGACAAAGGCTTAACATATCAAGGTATTGAAATTGACAGCATCAAAGATGTTGGCACAAATAAATTACTTCTTTTGAATTTGACTGAAGAGCCAAAAGATTATGTCGATCTTTATTTCATTTTAAAAGAAAAATGTTCTGTATGGGATTTAACTGAAGCGACAAAGAAAAAGTTCAAACTCGATCTTGATTTGATTTCATTAGGCGGAGATTTCCTGAATGCTCAAAAAATCAAATTTCTTCCAAGAATGATTAAACGTTTGACTTTAGACGAACTGAAATCTTTCTTCAAACAAAAAACTTCAGAGCTGGGGAAAAAAATTACCTAAATTCGTAAAAACTAATCTCTATACCACTTCGGCAGAAAGTGTCTAAGGACGTGACCGGCGTCGGCAACTCCTCGATTGCCAACTAGGTAATAGATGGAGTTTAATTCGTCAGCTATGCCAACGCTATAAAAATAGGTTTTGATTCCTAGCTCATCAAAAGCCTTTTTCATAAAGATAATCCCCTGTTTGGTAGCTGATACCGAACGATTATATATAGCTGAAGGAACGATGCCGATTTTTTTCGCGGCCAGGATAAAAGCGGCCGTTGAAGCACCGGAGGCCGGATTGACAAAGTCGGCTATTAATATTGGTTTGTGATTGATTTTTTTCAAGGCCTTCACATCGCGCCATTTGACGGTAGCGGTTAGGAAATTTTCCGGTTCACCCTTAAGATGAGTCCTTTTGGTAACTACCTTTATTTCATTATGAACTTTAGCGTTACAATCTCGCCCCAAAGCCAGCCTGGTCGCCACTAGGCCGGCCCGCTCCAGGGAAACGGGAATTTCCTTTAAATCTTCTAAAGAAAACTCACTTTCGTACTTTCTTAACAACCGGTAGCCTTCAGCGGCCATTTGAAAATATTCAAAACAGACGCTTTTATCATCATATAGAGTCGCGTCCGCCACTATCCTCTGAGCCAACCGGTTAATCCTCTCCATTAGATGTTTGGCTTCATAATAATGGCTCTCCAAGATGTAAATTCCTTTTTTTTCCGGGTTTTTCAGCCAAACTCCTTTATACTTGCCAATCAAAGGAACATAGATGTCTTTGAATTTGACAACGTGGTCAACTAGTAAGTCGCCGTAAAATCCTCTCGGATCGCGCAGATAGGGATAAACGTTGATTTTCTCACCTTTAGAAGCTGACTGAACAACCGCCCGACTAAATATTCCTGATTTCATTGATCTGATTTTTTAAATTAAGAGTCTCGGCTCTTGGGTCATTAGCAAAGATTATCCCACGGGAAGAGTTAATAATCAAGCCGGATTTTTTCCGGTTAAGACCGGCTTTGAGAGTGGCCTCTAAATCGCCTCCCTGAGCGCCAATCCCTGGGATAAGCAGTGTCATCTCCTCGCCAACGATTTTTCTCACCTGTTTTAATTCGTCAGGATAGGTGGCGCCAACTACCAATAAGCAGTTGTTGTTTTTGTTCCATTTTTTGGCAACGTTTTCGGCAACAATTTTATACAAAGATTTATTGTTAACTGGTAAATCTTGAAATTCAGCCGCTCCTGGGTTGGAAGTCCGGCAAAGAATGATAATTCCTTTATCTTTCTCTTCTAAAAATGGTCTTATAGCCTCTTCTCCAAGGTAAGGATGGACGGTGACGGCGTCTCCACTAAGGTATGTAAAAACAAATTGAACATAGCCGTTATTCGTATTGCCAATATCCCCCCGCTTGGCATCGATGATTATGGGAATTTCCGGATATTCTGTCCGAAGATAGTCACAGGTCTTTTTTAACTCCTCAATTCCCTTTAGTCCTATAGCCTCATAGAAGGCAGTGTTCAACTTGTATGAACAAACGAGGTCGTAAGTGGCTTGGATGATAGACTTGTTGAACGAAAACTGCTTCTGCCCGCCGTAGTCTTGACGAAGGCGGGACTCATCCGAATCCAATCCCACGCAAACCAGAGAGTTATTTTTCTTAATGATCTTCTCCAGTTTTTCCTGAAAGTTCATATTTTATTCACTTTTATTCACTATAATTAATTATAGTCTATCAAGTCTATTAATTATTTCGGAAACTAACTTTTTAGGTTCCTTTTCAAAAGAAGTCGCCGGCGTATATCCCCAAACCTCAGATCCTAATTTGGCGGCCGTTGAGGCGACCTGATAAGGAACTCCATCGGCGGCACCGGTAATAATAATAAAATTATGTTTACTTAATTCTCTCCCCAACTCTTCGGCTTTTCTCAGAGCCTTTTTCTCCTCCTCCGCCGACCCAAAAACGCCGATTTTGTAAGACATAATTGATTTATTATAGCAGGTAAGTAATTGAAGTAAAATTATCTACCTCTGGTAGGAAAATATTCTGAAGGAGAGCTCGAATTATGTCTTAATTTATTCATTTTTCTAGTATGAATAAAAGCTCTAAACAATGCTGCTATATTATTTATAAATTTTTCTGCTTTAGTATGCTCTTGATGGGTTATTTTTAGACCTTGGCAGAATTCAGCTCTCTGTTTCATAAAATATTATATAAATATTTCTAAAAATATTCAATAGGAATAAAAAACAACACTAATATATATGACTTATCTTTGGGATTATGATAGGAAAGAATTGGAAAAAACCGAAAAAGGGCGGATATTAATTCTTGAGCGAATGATTAACTACGGCCCGGGGAAAGAAAAAATCAAACTTTCTTTAGTCAAGAAATACTGGGATAAACTTCAATTATTACCAAATGCAAGAAAGTTAATGGAACTATTAATATGGGGAAAATACCAATCATCACCAAAGAACAAAAAAGCCTTTTGGATGAAATAAATAAAAATAAGTATCTAACCTCTAACTTTTATTTTACCGGAGGAACGGCATTATCGAAATACTATCTCCAACATCGTTATTCTGACGATCTGGATTTCTTTTCTGAAAAACAGATTGATCAACAATTAATCTTTTCAATTATTAGTTCTTGGAAAAACAAACTTGGCTTTAGATTCAATTCAAGATTGATTTTGGTTTCTATCCATTTGGGATTTGATTTATGGTGTTGAAAAAAAATTCGGCCAAGAAACAGAAAAAGTGATTTTATCTGAAGATTTTTTAAAAGTTGAAGACTTCCAAAACCTTCCTAAAATGATTAAACCTCTGACTTTGAAAGAGCTAAAATCATTCTTCCGCCAAAAAGCAAAAGAATTGGGGATGACGCAGGTTGAGAAGTAAATCAACTCTTAAATATAAGAGGCGATTCGTTTTCTTTCGAAGTAGGTTTTAGCTTGGTTGAGCTGGTCAGGAGAAACTTTTCCTGTCTCAAAAAGACGGACAAAGATATCATTGAGATTAATTAAAGCCTCGCATTTATAACCTTTATTTCTAATCAATTGCAAATTACCCAATCCCCGATCGATTAAAACATATAGACCAATAATATGAAGACCACTTCCTTCCAGCCTCCCTAAAAGCTGTAGAATATCAGCTGTATCTTTCACTTCCTCATCAACGACGACTACCTTTTGACCAGTCGTGTAGTTACCTTCTATTAGTTTTTCCATTCCATATTGCTTTCTCTCGCCTCTTATAAAAATCATTGGCCAGTTATACTCTAAAGAAAGTGTCGTTGCTAAAGGAATATCAGTATAAGGACCAGCAATTAAATCAAAAGTTTCTTTTTTTATCACCGACCAAAGGAGCTTGGCAGTAAAATGAAGAATCTTCGGTTGAGAGGTTAGATATTGAAGTTTTATCTCATAAGGAAGACTGTCTAGATTCTTATTTTTTGGAAAAATAATCGCTCCGGATGAATAAAGTAAGTCAATTAGTTTTTGTTTTGATTTAATGTCCAACATATTATCTCGCTAATCGCGGCCTTCCCCGCTTCAGAGAACTTTTAACCTCTTTGACTGCTACTTTTGAGGAAGTATTGATAATAAACTTTTGACACTCCATCAACTGTTCATAGTTTATCCGACCATGTTTATAGAGAACTTCCAATACCTCTTCCATATTGGTAATGGCAATACAGTGATAGCCTTTATTTTTAACAGTCTGAACACCACCTTGACCGCGGTCAAGGAGGACAATCACTTGACTGACTTCAAGACCGACCTCTTCAATCGGTTTGATCGTTTCAAACTTACTGGCGCCGTCAGAAATCACATCATCAACAACAACTACATGTTGACCTTTATGATAAATACCTTCTATTAATCTCCTTTTACCATAATCTTTAGCCTCTTTTCTTAAAAAAATCAGCGGTCGATTATAGCGTAGTGAGATGGCGGTCGCCATCGGTAAAGCCGCATAAGGAACACCAACGATCAGATCAAACGGTCTCAGTCTAATCCTTTCCCAAAGAACATCGCTGACTAATTCAAGAAGATGAGGAAATGTCACTAAAAGACGAAGATCAATATAGTAAGGACTGATTATCCCTGATTTGAGTTTGAACTGACCGAAATCAATAATACGAACTTCATGGAGATCGAGAATCATCTTTTCTTTCATTTTAGAGTCAAAGATGTTCATATTTTTGAGTTAGCGTATTTTAACAAACTATTTAAGCTTTTTCAATAGGTTTAGCTTTTGACTCCTTTTAAAATCTGTTTTCTTGATTCTTCGGTGAATTTCAGGCATTTTTCCATCATTGACTTATTTATCCTTTTATGTTTAAGAAGAATTTCAAAAACTTCTTTAACATCATAAATCACGTGGCATTCATATCCTTGTTTTTTTATTAACTCCGGCCCCCCTTGCATTCTATCAAGCAAAACAACGATATCTTTGACAATCATTCCCTCATTTATTACCGGCTGGATAGTCTCGATTTTGCTGTCACCGTTGGTGATGACATCATCAACGACAATGGCTTTTTGACCTTTGTGGTAATTGCCTTCGATCAGATGACCGGTACCGTAAGTTTTTCTTTCCTTTCTGACAAAGATCATATGCTGATTTTGGAATAAGGAAATCGCCGCGGCGATCGGAATCGCCGTATAAGGGACACCAACTATTACGTCAAAATACAAAGTCCTCATCGTTTCCCAGAATACGTCGGCAGTTAGTTTCAAAAGATATGGATATGAAACCAAAACCCGAAGATCGATGTAATAAGGAGAGATTAATCCTGATTTGAGTTTGAATTGGCCAAATTTTATGCCGTCAACGGCAAAAAGGTCCAAAATAAGCTTTTCTCTTGTTGATATTTTGTCCATAAAATTATCTAAAAATTATAAATTAAAACATTATACACTTTTTTATTTAAAAATCTCCTTCTCCAGACTTTTGGCTAAATAAAGCCTTTTTCCTTAGCTTCTTCGAAGCGGCAAATTGGACACTTCATTATCATCTCCTTCTCTTTAGGATTTTCAATAATTGGAGAATCTAATGAAAGTTTGTTGAGTTTGTTGAATAAAAAAAATTCCATCGTCCTTCTTGCATACCGATCTATCTTTGTTTTAATCTTCGGCCAAGCCTTTTTTACTTCTTCTTTATCCAATCTCTCCCCTTCTTCTAGCCCATAATTAATCATTTGAGTTATCCGCCAAAGACGATATTCTTTCGGGTGATTTTTCTTGAATTTCTTTTCATCTACCGACCAGTTGTACATATGTATATATTATATCACTCCGCCCACAAGAAGTTTAGGTTTAGGATCTTCTAAAGTTTCTTTTTTTTGTTTAAATAAATCAGGAGGTTAACTGGTTGAATTCTTTTTCCGTCAAGAGTTTTTTGTCCAGAATTATCTGCCTTAATGTTTTTCCCGTTTTGACGGCTTCTTTGACGGCGTTAGAGACAACATCATAGCCTAATTTTGGAGTTAATAATGTCGAATAGGCAGTCGAGCGCTCAAGTAATTCCAAACATCGCTCGCGATTAACAACGATCTTCTTGATCCCCCGGTCGGCAAAAAGACGAAGACCGGAATCAACAATCTTCAACAAAGTAATTAATGAGTCGGCAATCGCAGGAAGCATAATTCCTAATTCCAAATGTGCTCCCTCAGCAGCATGATGAATAGTTGTATTTCTACCGTCAACTTGATAATAAATCTGATTAATTGTCTCGCAGATAATCGGATTAACCTTCCCCGGCATGATTGACGATCCAGGTTGAAGCTCGGAAAAAGAAATCTCACCGATTCCGCCCCGAGGACCGCTGGCCAAAAACCGGAAATCAGCCGCCATTTTGGACATATCAAGACAAAGCAAATTAACCGCTGATGACAGATGACAAAAATCAGTAGCGCTTGAAGTACCAGACATGAGATTGTCCAAAGGTCTTAGTTGACTAATCCCGGTCATCTTCCTTAGCTCCGGATAGACATTTTTGATATATTCTGGGGAAGCGTTAATTCTGTTTCCGATCGCCGTTCCGCCAAGATTAAGCTGGTAGAGATAGTTAACTGCTTCCTCAATCCTTTTCTTATCTCTTTTCAAAATACTGGCATAAGAGTTAAGCTCGGCGCCAAGAGTCGTCGGCACTGCGTCTTGAATATGAGTCCTCGCTAGTTTTTTCACGTCTTTAAACTCCTCTCCCCTTTCTTCCATCACCTTGATTAAATAATCCAAACTTTTTAATAGTTTTTCTGTCAGTTTATAACAGGTGATTTTTAAAGCTGAAGGATTGACGTCGTTGGTCGACTGGCTGGCGTTAACATCGTCGTTGGGATGCGTTCCTGACAGCTCGGCAATCACTTCGTTGACGTTCATATTAACCGAAGTCCCAGCTCCTCCATGAAGGCCTTTGATAACAAATTGGTCATCATACTTTTCTTGCAGGATTTCATCGCAGACTCTGATGATTTTCTCGGATTTTTCCTTTGAAATTTTTCCGGCTTTAAAGTTTGCCGCTGCGGCCGCCTTTTTCACCATGACAATAGCATAAACGAATTCCAGATGAACCTTAGGATAATCAAAAGGGAAATTATCCACCGCCGCCTTTGTCTGCGGGCCGTAGAGAATTTTATTTTGCATATAAAGATTTTTTTAAAATAGGAATATCTTCTTTAATGGTTTTCCAAACAACCTTAATATCGACTTCATCATATCCATGGATCAAAAAATTCCTCATTCTAATCGCTTCTTTTAAAGGAAAATCTGGATAATCTTTTAGAAAGTCTTCCGAAATCCTATTAGCTGCTTCACCAATAATTTCGAGTTGACGAATAACCGCGTCTTGTTTGACTGAATCCTGTAAAAATCTCTCATAATCATAGCCTTTAGTATATTCTTCGATTTTTAGAACTGCTTTTAAAATATCCTGGAGATAGACTTTATTATCTTTCTTCATATATAGTCTTAAGATCTTTTAAGATGCTTTCTCTTAAGGCCTCTTTAATATTGTGCCTTAAAACAAGATCAACTTTTTTATTAAAAATATTTTCCAATTCTTCTTGTAACCTTGCCAACTGGAAATAAGACTTGGTTTCATTAAAATCAACTAAAAGATCAACATCGCTATCTTTCTCCCCCTCTCCTTTCACTTGCGATCCAAAAAGTCCAAGATAAATAATATCTTGGTTTTTGCAGACTCTTTTTATTTGATCTTGATCTATAGCAATTTTCATATGACTAAAAACATTTTACCATAATTATTCATTAACAAACTTTAGATGAACTTTCGGATACTCAAAAGGAAAATTATCCACCGCCGCCTTTGTCTGTGGTCCGTAAAGAATTTTTTTATCCATGCTCTAGTTAACTAGTTAACTGCATTTTTTTAATTTCCTGTGCCAAATATGGATTCCACATTGAACCAGTAGCGCTCATCACAACATCAGCACCGGCTTTTCGATAATCAAAATAATCTTTTGTTTTCATTACACCACCAACACCAAAGATCAAATAAGAATAATGATTTTTTTCCTTAAGTTTCTTCAATCTTTTTACCATCTCTATGCCTGCCCATTTTATGGCTGTTCCGCAAACTCCTGATCTGAGTCTCATTGAACTTCCAGGTAAAGCCTGTTTGCCGTTTTCGTCGACAATCGGCGCGGCAATCGTATTAATAGCCGCCACCCCATCAGTATATTTATCAACTATACCTGCAAATTTCTCTAATTCTTTTCCGTCTTGAAAATATCCGGTTTTTACGATTAACGGTTTTTTTCCCAAAACTTTCCTGATCGCCTTAAGCGCCTTTTCCGTCACTCGGAGATTGTAACAAACCAAGCCTTCATTACCGATATTTGGACAGGAAAGATTAACCTCAAAGATTTTTGCGCCGGTTTTCAAAGACTGTCTAGCAGCTTTAGCAAAATCTGCAACAAATTCTTCTTCTGTTTGATCTGGTCTAACTGTCCCCATAAAACTTAAAATCATTACCTGTCCATAACCTGCGGATTTTACTGCTTTTTTTACATCTTTTTGCCAAGTAACAGCGCTTTTCGAAGGTACACCAAAAGAATTAGTAATTGTTAGTGGCTCTTTATATTCACCATCAGCAATTAAAGGTTTCAGAGCTTTTTTTAAAGTCAAATTTCCAGATATTTTAACATGAAGCACATTTGGATAAGGATGGCACGGAAAAGTATCACTACGAACAGTTTTATAAACAACTAAATCAAATCCCTTATTAAAAGCTGCTTTAACGAATTTACTATTCAGTATCGGTCCAGCTGGAATACCGAAAGGAAGATAAACAGGAAATCCAAAAACTTTATACTGAGGATTTTTTATCTGTTTGTATTTCTTTTTATTAGTAAAATCTCCAAAAGGACCCTGATCGTAATTTTCTTCGTAGCTTTTTTTCGGATCGTAATATGGTATATGCAACATATTATTTTTTTGGTTTCAGAATTTTCCCGAATCCTGGCTTAACTAATAATTTTCCATCCTCATAGACTTTTTTCCCTCTCAAAAATACTCTTTTTACCCTTCCTTTCACTTTCCATCCGGCAAACGGCGACCAGGCGCATTTGGTTCTCAGATTTTTATTATCAATAATATACTCCTCTTGTCCGTCAACTTCTATATAAGTATTTTTATCGGTTTTGATATTAAAAATTTTTCTTGGATTTTCAAAACATTTTTCAATTAATTGATTAATTGATACGCGTTTTTGAGATGCCGCGGTCAGCAGAAGCGGCAAGGTCGTCTCTAGTCCGGGAACGCCAAACGGCGGTTTATCAGATTTTTTTTCTTCAACGGTATGAGGAGCATGATCAGATTCGATAACGTCAACATATTTAAAATTTTTCCACAAAAACTCTTGATAACCAGCTTCTATTGCTGGTTTCATCGACCCAAACGGACCAAGCCTGTGGGCAGCGGATTTTGACAGAAACAGATGATGAGGAGTAACCCCACAGGTCACGGGCAAACTTAATTTTTTTGCCACTATAATTAATTGTAGTTGTCTTTTGCTGGCTACGTGACAGATATGAATTCGTCTTTTTATTTTTTTTACGACATTTAAAACTATTGGCAACGTATCATCCTCAGCATGAATCAAAATCGGTTTATCAGTTCTCCAGTTTTGAAATATTTTATTTAATTTTTCTTCGTTAATAATATAGTTACCTGTGGTTTTGTTTAGGTAAAGTTTCAGTCCAAAAACATACGGTTCCATCTTTTTTAACTCATCTAAATTTTCTCCAAGACTACCGGCATAAAAACCAATATCGCAAACGATTTTTTTCTTGGCGGTGGCAATTTTTTCTTTCAGTCTTGCCAAAGTAGTAATGGGAACTTTATTATTGGGCATGTCAATCACGGTAGTAAACCCTCCGGCTAACGCCGCTGATGTCCCAGTAAAAAAATCCTCCTTATGGGTCTGTCCCGGATCACGGAGATGAACATGAGGATCAATTAAGCCAGGTAAAGTAATCATAAATACTCCTCCCAACTTTTTATCTTTAAATCTTCTCCGCCGGCTGGCGGATTAAATTTATCCAAAGCATTAACTAACAATCTGGCAGAATTTAAGTCAGTAAACAAAGAAATATTATTATCAATGGCGGCCCGGCGGATGAGAAATCCGTCGGTTTTCTCATGGCGGAGATACTTACTGCCACCTTCTGGCTCGCTGATATTAATCACCAATGACACCTTTTTTTCATTGATAATTTCTACCGTATTGGGACTTTTGTTTTCAAAAAATTTATGGACCAGCTTTGTCTTGACTCCTTTTGACTGCAAAAATTTATGAGTATTTTCCGTGGCATAGAGAGTAAAACCAAGATTCTTCAGTCTCCAGACCGACTCGCTAAAATGAAGTTTATTTTCCTCTCCTCCAATTGATATTAAGGCTGACTTTTTCTTTATTGATAAACCGGTGGAAATCAAAGATTTTAAGTAGGCCTCCTCGGCCGTCTCGCCAAAACAACAGACTTCTCCGGTTGAGGCCATCTCGACTCCCAAGACCGGATCAGCTCCCTCCAATCGAGCAAAGGAAAACTGGGGCGCTTTGACCGCTACGTAGTTTGGATAGTCTATTTGGTACTTTTTTGCTTGACCAAAAAAAGCATCGGCCGTCACTTCAGCAAAGTTGACGCCGGTGACTTTTGAGATAAAAGGAAAGGTGCGCGACGCCCGGAGGTTTAGCTCAATCACATAAACTTGATTGTCTTTGACCATAAACTGAATATTAAAAGGACCGTTAATGTTTAACTCGCAGCTTAACTTTTCCGCAATCTCAATAATCCGCGCGCCGCTAAAATACCAGACTCGCTCGGCCGGATAGACAATGGTCGCATCACCCGAGTGAACGCCGGCATGTTCAATATGATTGGCAATGGCAAATAACTTTAATTGGCCGTTTTGAGACACGCCGTCAAGCTCAATCTCGCGGGCGTTGGTGATAAACTTGGAGATGGTCACCGGATGTTTTTTGTTGATATTGACGGCCTTTTTCATAAAGTAGTTAAGCTCGGCCTGGTTATAGCAAAGACTCATCGCCATACCAGAAAGGACATAGGAAGGCCTGATTAAAACCGGATAACCAACAGTCCTACTAAAACTTAATGCCGCTTCCATATTAGTAAAGGTATTCCAAACAGGCTGTTTAATCCCTAACTTATCTAAAAGATCGGAAAATTTATTCCTGTTTTCCGCCCGGTCAATATCCTTGGCCTTAGTTCCCAGTATTTTTACTTGATAACTATCGAGCCGGCCGGCAATGTTATTAGGTGTCTGGCCGCCAACGGAAACAACTACTGAGGAAGCTTTCTCAAACTCGTAGATATCTGCTACCCGCTCAAAGGTCAGCTCCTCAAAATATAGCCGGTCGCTCATATCGTAGTCTGTTGATACCGTCTCAGGATTGCAATTGACAATAATTGATTTCTTGCCGTATTTTTTCAGATTCCAGGCGGTGTTGACCGAAGACCAATCAAACTCGACACTGGAGCCGATCCGGTAAGGGCCTGAACCTAAAACCATCACTCCTTCATTACCTAATGGTTTGACGTCATGATGGCTCCCCCAGTAAGTAGTATATAAATAGTTGGTTTTAGCGGGAAATTCGCCGGCTAGGGTGTCGATGGCAAAGACTGAAGGAAGAATCCCTAATTTTTTCCGGAGCGCCCGAATCGCAAGACCTTCTCCGTCGCCACCAATCAACCGGCTGATTTTTTTATCGGAAAAGCCAAATTTTTTCAGGTGTAATAATTGGTCGCGTTGTAGGGAACAAAAATTTTTGTTCCCTACGGATGCAACCAATTCCCTCTCCGCCTCGACAATATTTTTCAACCGGTATAAAAACCAGCGGTCAATTCCGGTTTCGTCATAAATCTTATCAAGGGAAAAACCCTGTTTTATTCCTGCAGTAATCGCAAATAATCTCTTCGGCGTTGGGGTTTTTATATAGTGCCAAGTTTCTTCTTTTGTTGAAAAATTGTTATCAGTTACTCCATGATACCCAGTATCAAGCATTCTGACCGCTTTTTGAATCGCTTCCTCAAAACTCCGGCCTATAGCCATCACCTCGCCGACCGACTTCATACTACTTCCTATAGTCTCCTCAGCTCCTTTGAACTTTTCAATATCCCAACGGGGAATTTTAACGACCAGATAGTCTAAAGCCGGCTCAAACGCCGCCTGGGTCACCTTTGTCACTTCATTGATAATCGAAGTCAACGGTTTTCCAAGAATTAATTTAGCCGCCACATAAGCCAAAGGATAGCCAGTCGCTTTTGAAGCGAGAGCCGAAGAGCGAGATAAGCGAGCGTTCATTTCAATCACATAATATTCAATCGTCGACGGGTGTCGAGGATTCAGGGCAAACTGGACATTACACTCGCCAATAATTCCTAAACTTCTGACAATTTCGATAGATTTTTCTCTCAATAAATGATATTCATAGTTTGTCAAAGTCTGACTCGGCGCCACCACAATCGACTCGCCGGTATGAATTCCCAAAGGATCAACGTTTTCCATATTACAGACGGTGACGCAGTTATCAAACTGGTCGCGGACGACCTCATACTCAACTTCCTTGTAATGATGAAGATATTTCTCAACTAATATTTGAGGTGAAAACGCCAGGGCGGTTCCGGCGATTTTTTTGAAATCTTCTTCGTTAAAAGCCACTCCTGACTTTTGACCACCAAGAGAAAAGCCTGCCCGGATCATCACCGGAAATTTAAGCTTTCGAGCAATCTTTAATCCCTCGTCAACCGAGTCGGTTGCCTGTGAAGGAGGAACTGGAATATGAATTTTTTTCAGATGATCGGCAAACATCTTTCTATCCTCAGTTATTATGATTGATTTGACTGGTGTTCCTAAAACTTGAACATGATACTTTTTTAAAATCCCTTTTTTATAAAGATCCATACCGCAGTTTAAGGCTGTCTGGCCGCCGAAAGAAAGGACTAAACCATCAGGTCGCTCTTTCTCAATTACTCGGGTAATAAAGTCGACCGTTAAAGGAAGAAAATAGACCTTATCAGCCAACTCTTGAGAGGTTTGAATGGTAGCAATATTGGGATTAATCAAAATCGTCTTTATTCCCTCTTCTTTAAAAGCTTTAATCGCCTGACTGCCTGAGTAGTCAAACTCGCCGGCCTGGCCGATTTTGAGAGCGCCGGAACCTAATAAAAGTATTTTAGAAACGCGAGACACCTGGTTTTGAGTCAATGACTTGGGGGACCCCCCTTTAGGGGGTGAAGTCGACGAAAAACCACGGTGTCGAACGTTTATCATAGAAAATTTAGAAATTTATCAAATATCCACTCCGTGTCCACCGGTCCTGGGCTTGCTTCAGGATGGAACTGGACGGACATAAAAGGATATTTTTCATGGATGATTCCTTCATTTGTCTGATCATTGGCGTTAATAAACCATGGCTTGAATCCCTTCGGAATTTTTCCAACCGCAAAGCCGTGATTTTGGGTGGTGATATAGCAACGACTGCTACCTACCAGTAGACAAGGCTGGTTTTGACTGCGATGGCCAAACTTTAGTTTGTAAGTATCGCCTCCGGCCGCCAAAGCTAAGATTTGATTACCTAAACAGATGCCAAGAATGGGAATTTTTTTAGATAAAATTTTTTTAACGGTTTTAATAGTTTTGGCTGCCATCTTCGGATTTCCCGGTCCATTGGAAATCACCACTCCCGCGATTTTTTCCTTTAGGGAAAAAATATCATAGTCCCACGGCACGGTAATCAACTTTACTCCCCGCTTAAGCAAGCTTCTTTTGATGTTTTCTTTCACCCCGCAGTCAATCAAAACAACTGTTTTTAACCCTTTTCCTGCCTGTTCTACCGCTTCGGTGGACACGGCCGCAACCAAATTTTCTTTGTTTGGATCATGAAAGGCAATATCATTTTTGAAAATAATCTTTGCCAACTGGGCTCCTTCGTCTCTTAATTTCTGGGTCAACAATCTTGTATCGTCGATTTCAATTGCCGGGATTTTTTCTTCTTTCAACCATTGAGACAGCGTCTTTTGGCTTTGGAAATGGGAAGGCGTATCGATGTATTGGGAAACGATTAAACCGGAGACGTGAATCCGGCCTGACTCCCAAAATTTTTTCTCAGGGACGCCGTAGTTGCCAACGATTGGATAGGTTAAGATTAAAATCTGGCCTTCGTAGGAGGGATCGGTCAGGCTCTCGGGATAGCCGACCATGCCGGTTGAAAAAACCAGTTCGCCGGATTTACTTTCATCCGCCCCAAAACTTTTACCCGCTAATTCAGTTCCATCATTTAAGATTAACTTTCCAAACATAAATAATTTTCAATTTTAAATTTTAAATTTTTATTCAATTTTTAATCCCGATTAAATCGGGATTGATTATAAATTAGGAATTAGAAATTAAAAATTTATCTCGTTAATATCAGTTTGAACAATGCCATCCTCACGTACATTCCATTTTTTGCTTCTGTTGTTAGATAAACCGCTCGTTTATCAGAATCAACATCGGTTGTTATCTCACCTACTCGAGGTAGTGGATGCATTAATAATGTATTTTTTCCAGCTTTCTCTTCGACCAATTTTTTCGTCATTATAAAACTCAACTTCAACTTTTCGTAAACTTGCTGGTCGCTAAACCTTTCTTTTTGCACCCGCGTCCAGTACCAAAAATGGCAGTCCGCTGGGATTTCTTTGGCTGATTCAATTTCTATCAACTTAATTCCTCTTTTAGTATAAAGATCAAACTCTTCATGGGACAGTCTTAATTCTTTTGGAGAAAGCAGATAGACCGTGTTACCGGGAAAAATCGACAAGCCTCTAATTAATGAATGGACAGTCCGACCATTCAACATATCCCCTACCATCAAACCTTTCAAACCTTTTAAACCTTTTAAACTTTTAAACTTTTCCCAGATGGTATACATATCGAGAAGTGCCTGGGTTGGGTGCTCGCCTATTCCATCACCGGCGTTGATGACCGGGATGTTGGAAACATCAGCGACTTTTTTCAAAGTACCTTTAACCGGATGTCTCATGACAATGATGTCACAATATTGCTCAAGCATCTTCGCCATATCCTCAACCGACTCTCCCTTAACTGCCGATGAGGTCTGTAGTGGATTTTGGTGTTCGACTGTCTGGCCACCTAGTCTTTTGAAAGCAGCGCAGTTTGAGGAAAAGGTCCTGGTTGACGGCTCGAAAAAAACCAGGGCGGCAATCTTCCCAGATAAAATTCTCAATAATCTTTTGCTCGGTGTTTTTTTTATTTTTTCTGTTTCTTTGAATAATTTTATTATGGAGGCTTTGTCAAACTGATCCAATGAAACGATATCTTTTCCTTTAAAGTCGCCCTTTATTGGTTTTAGCATATGATTTTTATTTAACTTATAAAAAAAATCCGCCGACTAGGTGGATCTCTCATCAATTTTCTTTAAAAAAAAACTCAGAACTTTTTCCATAGCTTCTGAGAATTATATTTAATAAAATTCAAGGTTTATTGTCAAGCGGATTTTTTTAAGATATAATTCAATTTAAGCCGGGATGGCGGAACTGGCAGACGCGCACGCCTCAAAAGCGTGTGATCGCAAGATCATGTGGGTTCGATTCCCTCTCCCGGCACTTCACTCCCATTCTATTGTTTCTATTTATTTAATATTCTTTGGATTATTTCTATCGGTCTCCCAATTTCTTGGATTATCAATAATATATTGACGAATTTTTTGTAATGATTCTTCGTGACGGATTATGTGGTCGTAAAATGACCGCTGCCATCGGAATGAATGTTTAATTTGATGGATTAATTTTGATGACGTAGTCTTAAATGCACCAATAATATTTGATAAGGATAAATATTTCTTTTGTAGGGACAGGTCTAGACCTGTCCCTACCGTATTTGATGATTTTCTTCTAATAACAATTATTCCATGTAAATGGTTGGGCATTATTTGAAATCCGTCCAATTCTGTATATTTATATTGTCTTTCCAACCATAACCATTGATTTTCAACGATCTTTCCCAATTCGTTTAAAATCATCTTCTTATTTTCAATCTCACCAAATACACATTCTCGTTTGTTAACGCATATCGTTACAAAATAATACCCAGATGACGAATAATCAAAATGTTTCAATCGATTCCGTTTCCGTTGACGAACAGGTATTTTCATAACAATATAGCAATATAACCATATAACAATTTATTTTGTCAACGGACTA